>JQIA01000752.1_pt1 | contig 17039 bp, 5 predicted proteins | sample 811431 | NCBI WGS metagenome assembly JQIA01 (sample SAMN02998118, study PRJNA258478) | marine sediment metagenome | biome: marine; feature: seafloor; material: sediment; isolation source: oil-polluted sediment collected from 3 locations (0.5 km, 0.7 km and 0.9 km)... | place: USA: Gulf of Mexico ...
TATCCATGTTGGTTTACTTAAGATCCTTGAGAACAAGAGTGTACTTCAAGGAGATGTATACGTCCCTACAGCTGATACTCGTGAAGTGAATGAAGCAGTTAAATTCTTTGATAAGGATAAAGCTACCATTGCTGAGATTACAGCAGGTACTCCACCAGCATTCTATGCTGAATGGTTGAAGGTCAATGATGGTGTTGTTAAGGACAAGACTGATAAGAGTTTGAAGTCTGGTGCCCCTACAGCTTCAGGTGCTCCAAGCACTGAACCATTGAACTTTGACTGATCGAAAAATACATGTTGTCTCAAGCCCTTTCAAAATTTACCAATCCAAAAAGAAACAATTCTCTCTCAACCTCAATGTTTATAGGAATACCCATTTCCGTACTTTGAATCAGGTTAAAAAGACGTACAAGGAGGTTATGAAGGAATCCATACTTGCATTGCCAAAGTTCAAGAAGATCTCTCTGAGGCTTGTTATATACCCTCAGACTAAGAGATTATTTGATATTGGTAATGTTGGTTCCATAACAGAGAAATTCTTTCTTGATGCCTTGGTTGAATTGGATCGACTTGAAGACGATAACTATCTCTTCTGTCCTACCGTGATATACGAGTTTGGTGCAGTAGACAAATTAAACCCTCGTGTGGAAATACATATAAATGAGCTTATTTAACATTGATACAAAGATTGACATCAACTTCTCTGAAGAACAGATCAAAGAAGCACTCACAGCAGTAATACAGAAAGAACGTCCTGAGATCACTGTAGAGGATATTACCTTCGTTATTAAGCGTAATCCTACAAACATCTCAGCATCTGTCGATGCCTCAATGAAGGGCTTTACAGCAGCTCCTAAAGTAGAAGAAGTAGAAGAAGTAATCAAAGAAGAAGAACAAATTGAGTTAACATTAGAAGAAGAAACTGCCTCTGAAAAGGTAACTGACTTTCTTGATCTAGGTTAGGGGCCAGAATGAATGTACTCAAGGCACTGGCAATAACTTTAGTAACAGTAGGAGGGACAGTAGGAGTAATCCTACTATCCCCTTTTATCATGTTAATCTTCTTGGTTCTATTCATCTTCTTTGCTGTTCATTATGAACTCACAAATAATGATGAAGACGATTACTGAAGCCAATCATAAAGATGAACAATAGGAAGGGATTCAATTCCCTTCTCAGCATAATCCAATTGTCCCATCTTGTTGGTAACTGGGTTTGTTAGGAATAGTGCTTGGTAGTAGTTAGGGATATCTACTCCTGCCATATTCACCATTGCAGCAAACTCAGCTACCTTCCTTGGATTCTCTTTTATATTCCTCAATATAATTGCTTGAATCCTTAAGAAATACTTCATGAACCATAAAGTACCCGTACCTCCTAACCACTCTAAATACCTATTAGAAGGTAAATCATACATAACGAATGCTTCCATGATTCGATCACCAAACTCCTTGTCCATGGTTCCCTGTTCTAAAGCATTCTTGTACATAGCATATCTGGAACCAAAGTCACCTAACTGAGTAAACTTATAAGCTGTTCGATAGATCTCTGATTGTTTACCAGCAACAATATTACCTGTGACCCATTGAACACTCTCTGGTAACTGAGAATTATACTGATCAAACTTATTACCTATTTTAGCCGCATAAGAGTAGGGATTAGCAGGTTGACCTAAATCTTCTACAATAGCTGTTAGAGCACCACCATCAATCAATTCCTTGGCTGGATTCTTTCGTTGCTCTTCCAATAATACTGCAATATTTGACTTCATTACTTTAGCTTTACTTGGATCTCTCTCAATGGAGAGTTCATGCTCCAATCTATGAAGTTTAGAACTATTCTCCTGATACCTCTTAGCTAAGCGTAACCCTTCAAGGGTATATTTTACTGCCTTAACTATTGTCATTCCTTTATTCTCAAGAACCAACTGAACTGAATTAGACAGTAGGTTATCAATGAGAACACTAATACTCCTCACTACAATCATATCCTTAATTTCACTTACAGCTTCTTCCATCATCCTACCGCCAGTAGTAATACCATTGATAAGTTGAGCATCTGTAAGAAACAATCCTAAAGTATTTCGCATGAGTGACTTAGCCCATTGAGGTGAATCACTATTCGCTTTGATGATATTAGCAACTGAGACTTTACGGTAACCATAAGTCATCTCATATAGAGAACTCTTTACATAGAATTTATTGGTTCCCCATAACTCTCTAGCTGATTCTCTTGCTTCAGGAGGCATCATTCTATAAGCCTCTTTACCTTCAACTGTTGGAGCTTTAGGAGATATTTCCATGTACTTATGGAGTTCACCTTTCTCACGATCAATCTCATAACCAACCTTCATTGCCTCATTAACTTTCTTGTTATAAGCAGCAGTATTAGTCACTACAATGTTATGCCCATACATACTGGGTAAAGCTTCTAACACACTATTCTTACTGCCTAAATACCTCTGTTTGTCCTTCAAGTTAATAGTGTACTGTTGCCCTATAACAGTCCCTGAATCAGTCAATACAGCAACAGTTCCATCTTCTTTATTGGTTCGATTACTCTTAGGTATATTACTTGCTCTAATACTGTTCTTGAAATGAGTTGTTACCTTAGCACTGTGCTTCTGCATCTCATCATAAGAGTCATAACCATTGGTGATAGTTCTACCATCAAGATTCTTAATACCTTTCTGATTTGTAGCGGAAGAGAATGCTCCTTGAACCCAACCAATCAAACCTCCTGTGGTTGAATACATAATGTTCATCTTCTCATTACTTGGATCACCCTTAAGATTCCTCTTCAATTCACCTTTCTTGATATACCCATCATGCTTCAGATCCGCTACCTCAGAAGTAGGAACTACCTTGATGTCTTTACTTGGATCAAAGCTTTCAACAATACTCCCTTTGAGAGGTGCATATTTACTATGATTATACCTTCCATTCAGCTCTACCAGCTTCTGCACTGAATGTAGCTCTAGGAGCTTCTGAATAGCCTCTGGCTTGTCTTTATTAAGTTGAAGGACTCTTTCCTTCGTATTGGAAGGAAGCTGCTGTATGGCTACAAGAGAAGCTAATTGATCCACTGTAGAAACCTCTTGAGTCAGAACCTTTCCAAAGATACGACTGACATTCAATACAATTGCTTCTGCATTAGGGAAAGTAGTTTCTTCTGTTCCTCTGTGGTGAATTTGGAAATGACCTAATGAATGAGATGCATTGATCAAGGCTTCACCTGCTGAATGAGAACGAAGGGTATTCTCAAGGTCTGTAATCTTGTTTTGGAGAGCAGTTGAAGAACTAAACATCTTCATTAAGTCAGTAGAAGGCCAGTCTGAGAACACGCTTAAATCCGTTCTGAGGACACCATCTGTCAGAGCTGAGAGAGTCTTCTCATTCTGTGCGCCAAGAACATCTTTCATAATGCTCTGGATAGCTTTCTTAGAGCTGTCTGCTGCTCCTGCTACAGCTTTACTCTTCATGAATATGGCTCTCTTAATCTCTTTATTATAGTCCTTAGCAGTCGTGAATTCTGTCTCCACTAATCGAGTAAACCATTTACCTGTAGTATGGTGGAGGTTATTAATAAAGGTATTATAGAGCTTAGCCTGCTCTACATTATTCTTACCTGTGAGAGCATCTGTAGTGACCTGACGCGTTGTACTTACAGCTTCAGCTACAGCAGATACGGCATCACTATTAGTAATGTCAGAATGGAACTTACCCATCCAAGCAGCATAAGTAGCGTATACCTTTCCTGATGCATCAAAGGACTTCCTGACTTGCCTCTCCATAGCATGCTTAGCTTTGAATTCAGAGACTGCTAAATGCTTAGATATTTTATCAATCTTACCTTTATAGGTTCCTGACTTACGAGAACCTGTATAAGCACCAGCAATCCAATTGGTTACTCTATGGATCAGATCCATTATCTTAGAGCCAATACTAGAATCAGCGTATTGCTGTAATGTACGAGTACCTACCTTCTTAGTAAGGGCTCTTCTGAAGTCTTCATTGGTTCGAGCCAAAGAAGCAAAGTCAGCAAGGTAGGTTGACCTTCCTGAGCTATCAACAACGGTAGAGTTGAATACAGCATCATATTTACTCTTGGCTATTCCAATTGATATGGGATTGGATTCTTCTTCACCTTCTAATAAGAAGTCCTTAACTGTTATTTTACTTTTAGCAGAAGTATATAGATCAGCTATTTCAGTTGCTGCTATACCAAATTCATCCAATCCTGTCTGAATAATATTTCTATAATTATTGAACAGATATGCTTCAGCTTCACTCATGGGGAATAGGCCTTCCCACTTATGAGGAGTAATAGTAATACCTGACTGCTCAAGGCTGATAAGAGCTTCTACAGCATTGACAGCTCTTTCCTTGAGTAAAGGTATTTTACTTCTCTGAACCTGATCAACCTCTTTTAAGAAGAGTCTCTCAAGATGTCTCTTATGAGACTCACTGTTATTGGTAGACCTGCTTAGGACGCTGTTAAAGACCGTCTGAGGTGTTGCTTCATTAACGGAACTCATATCAATCTGGAATGAGAGATCTCCTTGTGATTGCTTAGGATTCCTTGAAGCATTATCAGCAGCAGTTGTCACAAGGAAAGCTAGGATTGAATCATTCAACTTCTCCTGTCTACCTGCTCTACCCAATGCCCAATTAACAATATCCTGAATCCAATTGACCATGAAGGTTTTAACTACTCTCAAGGGATGAGTTGGATCAGCTGCTACAGCAGCCGTTACCTCAGCATTATTCTCTCGATCCAATAAAAGAATGAGATCGAAGTTTGATAGTCCCCAAGCAAATAACTCTTTAGCTCTTTTCCTTGGCTCAGTATTAAAGAGAGGAAGATTTTCATTAGGATACTTCCTTTCCCAAGCTTTCTTAATAGGGGTAATCATGGCTTCAACGGTAGCTTCCATCTTGGCATTCATACGACTATCAAGAGAAGTATCCAAAGCAGCATGTAGTAACTCATGGAAAAGAGTTTCTACGTTGAGTCCTGTATCAGTGTTTAAATAGATTGTATTAGTAGCACTATCATAAGCACCTTTGTAACTTTTACCTCCTGTAATACCTTCTCTCTTAAGCAATGCTACAGCTTCATCATTAGTCTTGGTAACCACTTTAAGATCTGAACCAACAAGAGCTGGAACCAATATTCGATCAATGACTGCTTTAGAGAGGAATGATCTGTAAGTCTTGGGAATACTCTTATCACCTACATCTCCAAGCATCTTCTTGAGGAACCTACCTAAACTTTTAGTTGTATCTAGGTGCTCAGGTAACTGAGCAATATTATCCTTAATAATAGAGGATTCTTTTGCTTTGAAACTTTCTTCAGGAAGTTTCTCTTCTTTTGCTACCTCTTCAAGATTTGGTTCAGTGACTTCAGGAAGATCACCAATGATTGTGGAGTACTCATTAGAGGAACCAAACTGATTAGCGGCAGTAGCTTTGAATCCCTCCAATACCTTCTTATAGGCTAACTGTGGTAATACGTTCTCAGCTTCTTCCCTGACACCTTCAACATATTTCAAAGCAAAGAATCTTGCTTTATCCATATTGGAAGCAACATCTTTAATTACATCAAAGAAACCTAAATCAGTAAAAGTATTCTCTTGTTTGAAGTCGTAATCAATATCTTGAAGTAACTCTTCAAGTCTTGTTGGATCAAGTCCAGCAATCACTTCTTTAGGATTATTCCCGTACACACGTAAGTGAGTTTCGAGTGCTTTCTCCAATTGATTGTTCTTTAAGATACTCTCAATGTAATCTTCATTTGAGTCTTGAACCAAATTGTCTTGGCTAAGTGCATTAGTAAAGAAACCATCAAAAGCAGAGAATACATTTACACCTCTACTAAATAGACCATTTGCTACAGCTGCATCTGCAATAGGGATGGTGGCTGAAGGGTTAGCTCCCGAACCAATAGAAGCAGGTAGGCGAGTACGCATGTAACTGTCTAAACCTGAACCAAGATTACCAAGGTAAAGTAATTCTTTAGGTACACTCTCTCTTGAAGCAATATCCCATGAATAGCTTTCAACAGCATCAGTGAAATTTTCTTTATCCTCATGCATCTCTAAAGAATAGGAAGGCATCACTTTAGCTAGATCATCAAGTAACTGTTTTTTATCCGTAACACTTAAGTCTTGATAATCAGAATAACCTTTCTCCCTTAATCGAGCTGTATAAGCTTCTAGGTATCTTGCTCTAGCAATTGCACCTGTAGAACCCATTAGACGTTTGATCATTCTGAATTGATCCATAGCTTCTGGATACAAATCTCTGAAGGCTTTCAACTTGATAGCTGTATAAGAGTTAGGTATTGCTAAGGCTAGAGCCAATGATTCATAGACAGTAGTAGGTATATCCATTGCTAAGCCATAAGACCTATCTTTAGTTTCTACTTTGTCTGTTATCTCTTTCTTTGCTTGAGCCTCAAAAGCACCATACAAGGAGTCATATATTCTAGTCTCTTCACTACTTACTAACTTAGAAATTAGACTTGTTACTTCAGCCTGAGATTTAGCTCTAATAAGTGCTTCTGTAAACCCAGGGTGTCTTTCTACAAAAGCTTTATTAACCCTATCTCCCGGTTTACCTTTTTTCTCAATAATCTTATCTATTTGCTCTGGGGCAGGTACCTCAACAGCTGCTTTAGAAAGAGTTGTGAAATTCTCTTTAACCCTTTTTAAATATCGAGGAGGTAATCCTTTTAAAGGCTCATTAGACAGTGACTCATACAGCTCTTGGAACAAAGACAAAGTAACATCTACCATTCCTCTAACATCCACGGCAGTTAAGGAGTTATCTCCTGCACCATAGAACCCTTGAATAACAACGTTATCTTTACCCTCACTACGAGTTACTTTTATTTGATGGATCTCTCCCTCACCATCTTTGGTTAACTCTATTAACTCAGTTTTAGCTTTTATCTCCATTTGAGCTTTGAGCTTGGTATTCACTACTTCAACTGGTATTACTCCATAATCAGCTTCAGGATTGAATAACACACCAGAGACAGCTTTCTCTATGGCAGAAGAGACTTCCTCATAGATACCCTCTTTATGGTTATCAGGGGTAGTATCACTCGTGAGCCTTACCCCAACAGAAGTAGGTTCAGTAATACCATCAGTTATACCTGCTTTTCTGAGAAATCTAACAGCATCTGTTTTAGACCTTGCTGAAAGTACCAGAGCTGTTGCAGGGCCGTTGTTCCTACCATCTACTTCAACGGATAAAGTAACTTGGAATTCCTTGGTTCCTGCTTCAACAGCATTCAGGTAATGAGCATATTCAACCAATCCTTGTAAGGTATGAGTTGCTTCTTCGTTAGCTGCTATCTCGAAGACCTGAGCCAATAAACCTTGGTCGTGTGGGGCATCTTTTACAGCTTGCTGAAGGTTCTCAATAACTGCTTGATGTTCTCCATGGAATTCTTCCAACTGATTAGCAGTAGTGGTGGTATCTTGATTATCAGTCTTGAACCCTAATGCTTGAGCTATAGCAACACCAATAGCAACATGATGATTAGCATTGGACATATCCATTGTCTCTGGTTCCATGTGAGTCATGAACCTATGGAACTTACGAGACTGAGCATTGAAGGTCTGAGAAGCAACACTCATACGATGGTATGGCTGACCTTTGTAACCATAGTAGAAGGGATGTTTGAAGACATCTGCACCTTCTTTAGGGATATTACTCTTGAGGGTCTCATACCCTCTTATATCCTTCTCAGCAGCATCATTCTTAGCTTGTTGAGAAGCTTTCGGTTTAGGTAATAATTTAGTCGTCTCAAGGTCTCTCCACCCTAACATCTTAAGAACATCTTTCTTATTACTTATATTGAGAATCTGATCCATCCGACCACTCAAATACTGTTTTACCTTTGAGTTCTTATTTGCATTAGCAACCATCCCTTTAGGGAGGGTATTGATGTGTCCCCGAATCTTTCCATTATTTACAGGTGGTTTATCCACTGAAGGCAGGTCATTCTCAGAAGCTATATCAAACGCTTTAGCCATGATATTTGAAGAAGCCCTTAAATTACTCTCTTCCAGCTTCTTCCAGAAGGGATGTTCTTTGTTTGCTTGGATCGTATTTACTTGATCAATACCAATCTCTTTATCTTCTATCCTGAATACACCTTGCTTGGTATTAGCCTCTTTAAGCGGTATTAACTGACCAACATTCATTACTTTAGGGAAAGAATTTTTCTTCCTTGTATAAGTACCGTTCTTACCTCTGACATATCCCCAAACATACATCTTGTTATTCACAGGGAATATTTCAGGTACCCTCTTCCTTCCTGTAATAGTTCCATCAGAATGATCAAGTATGGTGAAGTAGTTATCTGCATTTATGATTCTACCTACATTAGGAATAGTGAGTTTCATGTCACCCCCTAAATGATTGACCCAAGTAGTCGATATTTTATTCTCTTGTAGAACCCCTTCTTTTAATAATTGATCCAATATCATTTGACCAATAGAGAATTGAATCACCTCTGCTGTATTAGCATGGGAACCGTCAAAATCCATACCTATAGCTTCAAGAGTAGATTTACCTAAGTCTTGGGCCACATCTCTTGGAGGTACTCCAGCATTAACACTGTGTAGGTAAGCAGATAATGCTGTAGGCAATCCCCCCTTAGCTTTAATTCCTACCAACTTCTTCATTGCTTGATTGTCAGGAGTGAAGCTCTTGATGGATAGGCTGTACAACATTGCTACCACACTACCCATACTAAATAGATCAGATAGCTCAGTACCTTCTGTATCCATAGTCAGTAATGACTTCCTATGAGTGTAGAGTTTACGGCTAATACCTTTCTTATGGGCTGTGTCTAGCCTCTTCATTTCCTTTGTGAATTCTTCCTTGAATACAGCTGTTCTACCTATCAGATCTATAGAATCAAAGGAAGTAAGTAAGGCATCAATTCTCTCTTCCGATATTCCTTGGGTAAGGAGATTATCTTTAATACCTTTATTCAATAACTTACTGTCGTTAGAGAACTCAACTGAGTTATTCCCTAACATTGAACTCTTACTTATATAACCCTCATCTTGGATCTCATTTACATCTTCTAAGAACTTTTGATTAGTAGTTCTACTCTCCAAATCTCTGGTAGGATCAACATGTGATTCAGGACGTTGGTTAGTATTTAACTCTTTAAGTAACGCATCTCCTTTGGATTCTGTTGGTTCAAGAGTTCCTGTCTTCTGCATCTCCTTTTTGACCATATCTAAGGTAGCTTTATCTGTGGTATCAACCTCACTGTTTAGGTATTCCTTGGCTCCAGCATGTAAGTTCTCATCAGTGAATATATCCCATATCCTGTCCAAAGACTCAAGTTGAGGGTGATCGTCCCCCAGAGACCGTTTAACAGCCCTCACAGCAGACAATACATCCAAGTGACTCATTGACTGAGCCAAAGGATCTTTAGCTATTTGTTGGATCTCAGCAAGTAATTCATTCTTAGAGGCCTTCTTCTCAGGAGCCGTATTCAGAACCTCTTTATAAGCCTTTATTGCTTCTACCCTATGAGTATTATCAGCTCCTTTAGGAAGTTCCATGTTCCCAATGTACTCATCTACTTCCACGTCTTTAGGAAGCTCGTTCTTAACCTGGGTTAAGAGCTTTTTTGCAGGAGGAGATAATCCACCTAATTTACTGGCTCTACCTAAATCACCTTTCTTGAGCTGTGTAGTAGAGGTATTGTTAGGGTTATAAGACTTGTCATAAATAACTCTTTCACCTTCAGGAATCTTGTTTGCAGCCTTATTCAATTCAGCAATTACCAGATTCTTCACTCTTGTCTTGGTTCGAGCATACCCTTCCATTGGAGCCAATAAATCAGAGATATTCACATGTTCTTCATTTGACTCATTAATGGCTTTTGAGAGGGCAGTAATTAGTTTACCCATCTTAGGTGAAGATTTATTTGGGAGTCGTTCTATAGCTTTCAAAGCTACATTTTTAGGAGTGAATGAATGATTAGGATCAAACGCTTCTTGAGGAGGATTGAACTCTACCCCTTGCTCTACCTCCTGCATCTTCTTATTAAGTAGATTCCTTGCTTTGGTAAGGGTCTTCTTATTGAACTCTCGGCTTATTATGTCAAACGAGCCTTTCATACCATTCTTTTCAATGAGTTCTTGAGTCTTCAATAGTATTTCTTGGATCTTGGTTGAACCACCGGACTTAGACCTTGAGCCATAAATTGCCCTTACTAAACCTTCTTTCATTGTTGGAGAAGCAGGTTCTTTTTCTATTGGCTCAATACTTTCTTCTTCTGGTTTACCGGGAGGAGATTCAAGTAATCCTTTAATAGCACTAATCTCAGCTGTTATGTTGGCATAGGCTTTACTGTCAGGTGAATAACTTTCTACCTTCTGTTCCTTATTGTAGAGGGCTTTCTTTAGATCAACCTCAGACATCTTTTTAAGAATTTTCATTACCTCTTCATTTATTTCATCAGTCTTGGTTTTAGTTTTACCTGTAGCACCAAAACCAGTTTTAGGATTAGCTTCCCTAGCTTTAGAGATACGCTCGTTATATTCTTTGTAGGCTTTGTCAAATTCAGCTTCAGGGAACTGTTCTCTAAATACCTTAGCTTCAGCTTCAAAAGTCTTTTTATCTTCTTTCCCTCTTGCTGCTATTTCTGTAGCTTCCTCAAGGGTGACACTACCTCTCTTGTCATAATTGTCTAAAGCTCCTGCACGGTCAGACGCATAGGCAATATGGAGATTAAGATCAGCGTAAAGTCCTAAATGACTATCATCAAGTACAAGTTGATTAGTTAAACTATCAATTAAACCTCGTTTCTCAGCTTCAATTTCATACGTTTCAACTAAGGCTAAGAAGTCATCTTCTGCTTCAGATTCTTTACCTTCTAAAGAGGTAGTGTCAGGTAACTCATCAAAAGGATAATCCACCACTTCCATTAGCTCTTCATCAGTCAATTCTGAAGGTTGCTTACCTTTATGAGGGTACTCTATAGAATCGTACTCAGAAGTAGAGGCTACATCTCCAAGCCCATACTCTTCTTGTACTGCTTCTACTTTACCTTTCAATTCAGAAGCAGTTACTAGGTCAGTCAATACTTCAGTAGCTGAAGCAATTGCTTGAGCATCTTCATTGATAGCTGTTACTAATGCAGTAGAGGTAGGATTAACATAAGCAGTGTCACCTCCAAGAGTAGTGTACCCAGGTAATTCTATCCGTGTACTTGTACTCTTCGCATCTGCTAAAGCTTTATTGAATACCTCTGCTTTAGTCTTCATATGGTCAGAGAACTTAGTCATCTTAGCTAATGTTCTTGCTACATAAGCAGGTGAATCAAACTTAATACCCTGCTTGATCTTAGAGGCGTAAGTAGCTGCACCTTCCCACTGATCATTACCTACTTGAATATCATTCTTAACATCAGCAATACTTTTCATCTGAATGATAAGGTCTATTTCTTCAGTGCTTACCCCTACCCCTTCAGAAGCTTTCTTTACAGTTTCCAACTCAGGTATATCTAAGCTATCCATCTGGAATGAGAATGAAGATAGAAACTCTTCTACCTTCTTCTTAGAATCAGGGTCTGAGTAATTCAGATTAGATAACTCTTCAACTGTCTCTTTGGATATTGTAGGTTCCTCTGCTTGGAGTATATTGGCTCCTGTTGTATTCACCTGATCCAATTCTTTCTCTAAAGATTCAACCTTAGCAGTGTCCCCTTGCTCATCTGCTAAGTCTCTCTCAGCTTCTAGGTTCGCTGCTTTAGTTTTTAACTCATTTACCTTGGTACTGTCCTCAACTTCCATTGTTGATTTATCAACTTTGGTTCCTTGGGTCTTGGTATTCAATGCTGCTATATCAGCAAGGAGAGAATCCACTTCAGAAGAGTTAGAAGAGGCTCTCTTAGGAAGTTTCAATGAAGCAGCTGCTTTAACTGTCTGGCCAATAGCAGAGGCTGTACCACCTGTCGCTATACCTGTTACAAGTCCTGAAGCAGCAGCATCAGTTACACCTGCATCTGTTCGTATAGTTGCATCTGCTCGTTGAGCTTCAATATTTGAAATCAATTGACCTGAGCCAGATTGAAGAGTTTCTTCAACTCCTTCTACACCTGCTGCTTTACCCACCTGTTTGGCTGCTGTCTTGAATTTACCGGAAGCAATAGCATTTGCTGTCTTACCTTTCAAGAGTCCCTTAGAGAGTAAATCAGAAGCCCCTGTGACCTTACCTATCACAGCTGCTGTAACTCCTGTTTTACCAAGGACACTTTGACCAATATCCAGAGCCAAAGCAGTCCTGACTTCTTCAAACGATCTCTCAGGGTTAGCAAGAGCTATCTCTCGATACTCAGGAGACTGTTCAAGGGTAGCTCTGTCCATGGATTCAACCTGATCCATAACAGCAATAGAATTATGTCCTCCCTCGCTAAGACCTGTATAAGCAATACCAAAGGAGCTTGCCCCAATTCCTTGAGCATTATCTGCTAATTTAGTAGGTACTTTCACACCCTTCTTAAGAGCCTGTTTAACACCTGCTTTAGCTAAACCACCTGCAACTAATCCACCAATAGGCATGGTTACAAAGCTGTCCATACTCTCAGAAGCAGGAGCTATAATAGACTTTGGATTAGAGAGGTATTCACCTGTAGCACCAAAGAAGTCTCCAATGTAGTCCCCTGCTGTAGGGTTCTCAATCTTATTGAACTGAGCATTACGAATAGCAGCTAAAGCTCTCTGCTGTTCAGTAGCCTCTTGAGTAGCAGGAGAATATTCCCTTCTGGATTCATCAGCTTCAGCTTGTTGGATCTCCATCTGTTCTTTAGCCCAATCACTAACGACTGAACCAGTACCATCTTCAGGAGCGGTTGCTGCATACAAGAGTCCAGCACCTAGTTCAGGAAGCTTATCTCCAAAGGAGATACCACCACCTGTAGCAATATCCTGAAACATGTTGGTATTCTGATCTACAGGAGCACTTCCATAAGAAGCTTCCATTGATTGCTCCATTCTATTAAGAGCATAATTTAACATGGCTCCCTCACCGTGTTTACCCAAGAAAGAGACTTCATCCATTGAATTCATATCCTGCTTGAACTCATGGTCAATTACTTTGCTTGGGGCAAGAGCCTCAATCTTTTGTTGTTTGGCTCTAGCTACGTCTAACACTTTTTGGTAGTTATTAGTTGAATCAACCATTGAAGATCCTCACCTGTTAAATAAAAAAATACCCGATAGGGTTAGTATCGGGCATAAGGAGACACAAGTACAAAACCTATTAATTACGTGGGGGAGTTAATAACTTAGATAAAGTGTCCATTAAGGAATCACCAATTAAAGCTTTAGGTTGTGCTTGTAACCTAACATTACTTAATTGGCTTAAAGCAGTTTTAGTAGTATCAGGTTTTGGTTCACTCACTGTATTAGTGCTTGTCCAAGCAGCCATAGGACTATCTTTGTATGCCATTGGTGAAGCATTTACATGAGTTACAGGATTACCTTTAGTATCAGTTTGAGGTTTACCATAGACTCTCTTAACAGCGTCCTGTACTCCCCTCTGCCTAGACTTTATGTTGTGCTTATTCTTTACAGTATCATACTCAGTCTGTTGTTTTTGGTAGCGTTTAGTTGCTGCCTTGACACCTTTAAAAGCTTCTCTTCTTGCTTTCGCTTCAGGTGTATTACCCATGCCAAAAGCATTCATTTGATTTAGGAATGAAGCATCAAACTTAGACTTAACAATGTCTCCATTGAAGCGTCCTGTTAATGAGGCTGATAATGCATTTTTTACTATGTTGGCATTGAATCCTTGGCCTCCTGATTTCTTGATAGCTGAATCAATTGATCGGGCCATATCTGCCATTTGATTATCACTTATAAGAGCGCCGTCCTCTGCTGAAATGTATTCCGTGAGTAAATCCATTCCATTGATCCCCTTACTGATACCTCCCTCTTTACCTTGAGCAGCATTCATCATGTCATCAAGAGTCATTCCAAACTTATTAGCTGTATCTTGCATCCTATTCTGGAATGGTACTCCTACTCTTGCTTGGAAGTCGGTATCAGCTTGCTTATTAATTTCCTCTGCCTGAGCATCCCATTCAATCATAGACCTACTTGCAATAGCCTCTGACTGAGAAGCTATGCCTGCCTGTACATCAGATAAACGATTAGCAGGAATATTAGCTTTAGCCATCATTCCTAACAGTTCTTTCTCACTGGTTACAACTTTCCCTGAAGTAAGAGAGTTATTAGCTAAAGATAATATATCCTTGTCTACACCTGCTTTACGAATAGATTCACTGGCTATACGTTGTGTATTCTGGTTCTCAGGACTATTGTATTCCCTATTTATATTGTCTTGTCTATTGGTCTCTGCTCTTCCAAGACGTAGATCATCTGCTATACGAGCAGCAGTTGTTTCTGCTTGAGCATCAACTTTCTGTCCTCGATCAAATTGGGTATTATCCGCCTTCACTTGAGCATTCATTCGATCCAAGGATTGTTGATAATTTCTGTCACTTTTCTGTTGGTTCAATACTCTGTCAGCTTCTTCCTGTTCAGCTGCTCTACGGGTAGGAGCTTGAAGAGCATTGAGGAAGTTACCAATACCTTCATTCATCATCCCAGTGTTTGTATTGGCCCTAGCAGAAAAGTCTCCTAGGGGGTCTACAGCAGCTCCTGTGAGAGGTGCTCTAGCATCTTGGGTTACTTGAAGATCAGCCAACAACTGCTGCTGAATATTAGGTGTATTGGTACGATCCAACCGTCTCTGTAATAGTTGATCGGTAAGGGATCTTACTAGATCAACCATTATTAAACTCCTCTTCCAATTGATTTAGTAGCGGCTCTTAATTCATCCCTATCAGATCTTGAATCATTATAAGCAGTTCGCTTTAAACGAAAGTTATCTCTGGCTAAACCTATCTTCTGCCGGTTCTGCTGGAAGCCTAATCCTGATTGAAGGACAGAGCCAAACATGTTCATCATATCCATTCCACTCATACCTTGAGGTTCAACTCCCTGAAACATCTGAGTATAGTCTTCAAACGCCATATCTTGAATAGCCGGGTCAACTGTAGGAGATTGAAGGAAATTATTAGGGATGTCTGTTTTAAACATATCCATTATATTTGATCCTCCATTTGAGAAAGCTGTAGTAGCTGGAGGATTAAAACTTAAACCATTTGCAGGTAAAGACTGTGCTTCTGTATTACCTGTATTAAACATTGCCATTAATTCTTCAGTAGTCATAAGTATTTCCTTTACGCTGTTAGGCCTAAGCCTAATTTTATGTGTGAGTAAGGTCTATCAGTGAAGCGCATACTATCAACAAATAAGTGTGTCTTCTGAGCCAACTCAATTGAGGTTCTTGGTTCCAGAAGACTTGCACGTAAGAAGTTACTAGGTTGAGTTAAAAAGTGGTTACTAGATTCTATTGCTTGAGAAGCCCATATTAAGTTTTCTTGTTGTTCTCCTTTAAGAATATCCTCTTCTAATATTAAATCATTTAAAACATCCATTTCTTCTTGGATATCTTCCAATATGCCCATTGTGCGAATACTACCTAAACCATTTATAGCGGTAGTGGTTAAGGCTACTTTAGTAGTTAACTTAGAAAAGTCACCTTTATAGGCTGTCACTGCTAAAGCCACTGCTAAAGCAAACTCTGGCCCAAGAAGATCTTCCAACATAGGAGTGATTTCTTGCAGCACTGTAGAGGTTAATAAAGAAATAATTAAGGTTTCTGCAAAGATTCCTGCCATAACTGCTGCTGAAAGACCTGCACCTAACCCTGCTGTTGTAACCGTTATGGCTGCGGTCACTACCACGGATATTAACTGAAACTCAGGTGTCTTATACCAGTCTAGTTTATAGGAGGTGTGGCTATTCACAACCATACGTACAGAGTCATACATCAACTCATGGGTACCAAGCACCCCTAAACCTGTGACCACATCAATTCTTAAAGGCAACAAACAGTTATTCTTATCCTCGGTTGTATTGGTAGCAAAAGCCTGATCCAAGGTAGTTGTAATAATTTTATAATAAGTAGGTGAACCAATATAATTGGTATGGACTAATCCATGGATCTTAAGTTCGATATACTGGGTAGCCGTTATTTGCTTCTGAAGTAATACATACGATTGCTGCACTACATACATGGTCTCAAAAGTATCAGGGTCTTTTGCTGGTTCAGGATCTACTGGAACAAAGACTTTGCTTACTGAACTTACTCTCCCAATGACTCCTGTAATTACAGTGCGGGTAATGTAATGCCATGAGAGGATCATTCGATAATTACCATCAGAGACTTCTAACTTATTCACTGGGGGACTTGGAGCCAAGTAAACATTACTGGTTTTGAAGATGGTCTTATTTTGCTCCCAATACTCAAAATCTCCAAGCCCTACTTTTGATTCAAAATGAAGTTTGGTGAAGTGCTCAAATAAGTATTGGTTCGTAGTAGGTACTTTGGATGAAATATCAGCTGCAAGAATGACATAAGCATGATCCAAGAAATCCAAGTCTGTGTTCCCTTCATCATGGATTGAAGCATCCAAATCATCATATTTTATCCCTAAGAATCTCAAAGCTTGTTTTCCTGATTTATACAGGACTTCATCTGTTTCACTGATTTGATTCCCACTCTCTCTTATAGGAACAATAGGGTAATAAGGTGAAACAGCATCTACTTGGCTAACTCTTGGATCAAGGACTGGATACACCCCTGTGGAGACCTTATAACGCCATACGACAGGATCACCCGTAACTTCCCCATTACTATCAAGGATAGAGTATTCCACGTTGTACCACAATTCTGCCCCTTCATCTTCCTCATCTATGAGTACAAAGTTAAGAATGACTTCTTGACCTATCTCAGAAGTGATTATAGCTTTTACCTGAAAAGGACTTCCAGCAGGGAAGTAGACAGTAGTACCTATAGGAAGGCCTCTGGTATATCCTCCTGATCTACCATAATTGTAATACCCTCTGGCCTTTGAAGAGACCC
>JQIA01000753.1_pt1 | contig 17033 bp, 19 predicted proteins | sample 811431 | NCBI WGS metagenome assembly JQIA01 (sample SAMN02998118, study PRJNA258478) | marine sediment metagenome | biome: marine; feature: seafloor; material: sediment; isolation source: oil-polluted sediment collected from 3 locations (0.5 km, 0.7 km and 0.9 km)... | place: USA: Gulf of Mexico ...
CATTAAAGGCATGGGGTGGTAAAGTCGAAAATATTGCTGACGCACAAGCAGCGCTATTAAAACGCGCTCGTCTCAATAGCATTGCACGATCAGGTGAGTATAATTCAGAACTGGAAAGGCTCTAAAACTAAATAAAGGAATGCCCTATGTTGCACTGCCCAAAATGCGGATCACTAAGCTTTAATTTTGATGGTGAGAAGCACTATAATTGTGAGCAGTGTGGTTACCAGTTTTTCTTTAATGCTGCTACAGCAGTAGGCGCTCTGATTATGCAAAATGGAAAATTACTGACAGGCATTAGAGCCAACAATCCAGGGAAAGGGAAATTAGACTTACCCGGAGGTTTTGTTGACCCTGGTGAATCCTTAGAAGAAGCATTAGAAAGAGAGCTTCAGGAAGAGCTATCCATCAGACCCACTTCGATGAAGTACTTCTCATCAGGCTCTAATTATTATCTCTACGAGGAGGTTGAATATATAACCTGTGATGCCTATTTTATCTGTAAAATTGATAGTTTTGAGGGCATGGTAGCCAGTGATGATATTAGTGAATATCGATGGGTGACACTAAGCGACATTAATTTAAGTGAATTTGCATTTGATTCAGCTAAACAGGCAGTGGAGAAGCTGGGTCTATTTACTTGAAAAACTCTTTAAACCAACTCCATATTCCTAATGAAAAGCCATCAAATAGGTTAATACCCAAAGCAGACTTAATAAGATAAAGAGCCAAAAAACCAACTACCATGGAAAATAACACAAATAACCCCGTCGCCAGCAGGGTAGCTAAGCCTGAAAACTGTTTCTGCCACCGGCTGATTTCTCTATGATTTTGTCCTAGCAACAACACATAATAATAACGGGTTCTCCACAGTTTAAATGTACCCCTTAAATCCAGAGAGTGCTTATCCCAGTGACGAGTGCCCACCGCCAATTTTAAATGCGCTAACTGCTCCTCAGTAAAGCTTACTTTAACCGAGTCAGGCATTGTTGATAACAGTCGAGAAATAACGATATCTTGACGAAGTGCGGATAAAGAAGCTGCATCAAACTCTGAACCCGGTAATGATTCGCTCATAATCCGCCCTCAAAGCCCTGCTGACGCCATGCTTCATAACTAATAATCGCCACGGCATTAGATAAATTTAAACTACGGTTATTAGACTGCATTGGAATTCTTAACTTCAAACTCGCATCAATATTATCTCTGATTTCATCAGGAAGCCCGCTGGTTTCTGAACCAAACAGCAAAACATCACCAGGTTGATATTCAATCTGATCGTAAGGTCTGGAGCCTTTAGTAGTGCATGCCAGAATTCTTCGGCCCTGCATCGCCTGCGAAAAAGCTTCGTAATTAGGATGCATTGTTACATTTGTCAGGTCACGGTAATCTAAACCAGCCCTGCGTAATTTTTTTTCTTCAAGGTCAAACCCCATAGGCTCAATCAAGTGTAAATGACAGCCATTATTTGCACTCAAGCGTATAATATTACCTGTATTCGGCGCTATTTGAGGCTCGAAGAGAGCAATATGAAACATAACCAATACCTGAAGGAAAAATGCAAAAAGTATTTTTTAAAGAAGGGATGTAAATCAAGATTAGAAAGAAAGAAGTAAGAAGAACTGTATCTTTAAGATAAGATGCCAATGACCTTCTTACGACTTGTTACTGTCCACTAATTATTAGTGAGTAGCAGCACCTTCAGCTTTTTGAGCTTCTTCTTGCTTACGCTTCATTGCTTCTGCATAAATTGCATCAAAATTAACAGGTGCAAGCATTAATGATGGAAAGCTTCCCTTGTTAACCATGCTATCTACCGCTTCACGAGCATATGGGAAAAGCACATTAGGGCAAAACGCACCTAAAGTTTGTGCTAACTGAACACCTTCGATACCAGAAACATGAAAAATTCCGGCTTGCTGAATTTCAACAATAAAAGCGACTTTCTCATCAACTTTAGCGGTAATAGATAAAGAGATAGTCACTTCAAACTGAGTATCACTTACTTTATTGCTCGCTGTATTCAGATCCATATTGATCTGTGGCTTCCATGCAGCCTGGAATACTTCTGGTGCGTTTGGAGACTCAAAAGAAATATCTTTTACATAAATACGCTGAAGAGCAAATTGAGGTTGAGCTGCTTTTTGTTCTGCTTCATTTTCGGCCATAATAATTCCCTAATTTTCATTCGTATCAATTTAATAACTATAGTAAAAGTTTAGCCTCAAACATTCGAGGACACAGATCACTTTTACTCAAAATGTATCAATCAAGATGGGGTCACGATATAGAAAGTTCAAGTAGGCTATCGAGTTTTCCCTGCTTATCGAGGGCAAAAAGCTCATCACAGCCTCCTACATGCTGCTCCCCAATCCATATCTGAGGCACCGTATGGCGACCACTTTTGGCCATCATCTCACGTCGCAGCTCAGCATTGCTATCCACTGAGATATCTTTAAATTCAATACCCTTCTTTTTAAAGAGTGCTTTTGCCCGCACACAGTAGGGGCAAAAACGAGTGCTATAAAGAACTACATGGTTATTCATTTTTTAAACCCTCCGACTTATTTTTTAACCAAAGGTAAACTACTATTTTTCCATTCGGCTATTCCGCCACTCATACGACAAATATTCTCAAAACCGGCCGCTTTTAATTGCTTACCCGCCATACCTGAATGCTGGCCAGCTTTATCAACCACTACCAATTGCTTTTCTTTATGCTTCTCAAGCTCGCTAATTCGGTCTTTTAGACTCGCTAAAGGAATATGTACAGACCCTTTTATACGACCATCGTTGAAGTCTTTTTTCTCTCGCACATCAATAATTACAGCTTCATCACGGTTCAGCAGGAGTGTCGCCTGCTGAGGAGACACAGAGCGACCAGAGCGATGCTTTTCTAATAAGAATAAAGCGACCAACAATCCTGCAAACGTCGAAGCAAGAATCCAATGAACCATCACAAATTCCAAAAATCTATCCATTATTACATCCAGTCGTCTATAAAATTAAGAATTGCGGCATTATACACGCCAGAAGAGCTACATTTCAATTCGCCATATGTTTGCTTTCACGGTAAAATCGCCTTTATAACTAATTGATTTCAGGAACAAGCAATGACTGATCAGCGTACACCTACCGCTCTTATTATCCTTGATGGCTGGGGCCACCGTGAAGAGAGTGATGCGAATGCCATACTTAACGCCAATACCCCGTTCTGGGATAACCTATGGAATAAGCGCCCGCATACACTGATTAGCACATCAGGAATGGCCGTTGGTCTACCAGAAGGACAAATGGGCAACTCAGAAGTGGGCCACATGAACCTTGGGGCGGGCCGCATTGTTTATCAGAATTTTACACGGATAACCAAAGATATTAACGATGGCGGTTTTTTTGAGAATCCTGCTATAAAAGGTGCCATCGATAAATCGGTGGCAACAGACAATGCGGTTCATATACTAGGTTTACTTTCTCCCGGTGGCGTACACAGCCATGAAGATCACATTATTGCAGCTTGCGAGTTAGCCGCAAAACAAGGTGCAAAAGAAGTATATGTTCATGCTTTTCTTGATGGCCGAGATACACCTCCCCGCAGTGCAGAAGCCTCAATAAAAGCCATAGAGAAAAAGCTTAAGGCATTAGGAGTGGGTCGTCTAGCGTCAATTATTGGCCGATATTATGCGATGGACAGAGACAATCGCTGGGACCGCGTAGAAAGCGCCTATAATTTATTAACTCTGGCAGACGCTGAATTTACATTCCCTGACGGCATCACAGCATTAGAAGCCGCTTATGCTCGCGAAGAAAATGATGAGTTTGTTCAGGCCACATTAATTCAACCTGAGACGGAAGCCACAGCTACAATTAAAGATGGTGATGCGGTAATATTTATGAACTTCCGTGCAGACCGAGCTAGAGAAATAACCCGCGCATTTGTTGATAAAGAAACCTTCAGTGGCTTTGCACGTAAGAAAACACCTCAACTCGCTGACTTCGTTATGCTAACAGAGTACGCCGCCGATATTAAAACAAGCTGCGCCTACTCGCCTTCAGACCTCCCAAACACACTGGGAGAGTACATGGAAATTTTAGGTTTAAATCAACTGCGAATAGCTGAAACCGAAAAATATGCCCATGTTACCTTTTTCTTCAGTGGAGGAAGAGAAGAGCCATTTGACGAGGAAGACCGAATACTAATTCCTTCACCTGATGTTGCAACTTATGATTTAAAGCCTGAAATGAGCGCGCCAGAACTAACCGATAAATTAGTGGGTGCCATCAAAAGTGGTAAATATGACTTAATAGTCTGTAATTATGCTAATGGTGATATGGTTGGCCACACAGGTAACTACGAAGCAGCGATTAAAGCGGCAGAATGTCTTGATCGCTGTTTAAGTAAGGTTGCGGATGCATTAAAAGAAGCTGATGGTCAATGCCTGATAACAGCAGACCATGGAAATGCAGAGAAAATGCTCGATCCAAAATCAGGTCAGGTTCATACAGCTCATACCACACAACCAGTACCTTTGGTTTATATTGGCAAGCAAGATATTTCATTACAAAAAGGCGGTAAGCTAAGTGATATAGCACCCTCCTTGCTTGAGCTAATGGACCTTTCACAACCTGAAGATATGACAGGAAAATCTCTGATTATTGAACGGTAGCAGTCAAACTAAAAAATAAACGGTACGTAAGCACAACCATTAAGGTGTGCTTACGTACCAAATATTCTATATTAATTATACAAAGGCCTTAGCCTAAAAATAATGACATTAATGGCCAACAAAAAATTAATTTTTCTCACCTTGCTGCTTTTTTTGGCCACTATCACCGCTACGCCTTCATTTTCTGCCAGCAGTACAGAACCCGATGTATCCCCAAAGCAATTAAAAGAACTCAAAAAAACAATCGGTAAGCTTAATAACTGGATTGGCAAAGCTGAAGGTAAAAAAGCAGCATTACAAAAAGAGCTGCGTAAAAGCGAGCAGCAAATTAGCCGAATAACCAAAGACATCCATCAGGTACAAAAAGAATTAAGTAGTGCACAAAAAAGTCTAAAAACACTCCAAAAAAGGAAAAAGACACTAGAACTAGACCTTAAAAACCAACAATCCTATCTAAAGAAACAGATCGTCACTGCCTATTCGTTGGGCCGTCAGCCCGCTATAAAAGTACTATTAAATCTTGAAGACCCTCAGAAAATTGACCGTACTCTGGCTTACTATGATTACTTCAATAAAGCCCGCGCAAAACAGATTAAAAGTTATCGCACAACGATTAATGAACTCAGCAATACGCGTACGGCAATAGACCATGAGAATGACGTTTTAATAAAGTCTCGTAGCCAGCTTGTATCCAGCAAATCTGAATTAAAACAAAGTCAGAGATTTAGAAAACGAACACTCGCCAAGTTGAATTCATCAATAAAAGGCAAAAGCAAAGAGCTTGATAAACTTACAAAAGACCAGAAAAGACTTGAGGTATTATTAAAAGAAGTTGAAAAAGCCATCGCCAACCTTAAACTTCCTGAAGACTCCCGACCATTTTCACAACTCAAGTCTAAACTTCCCTGGCCAACTCGTGGTAAAGTGACAAAACATTATGGATCACGCCTAGCTAATGGGAAGTTACGCAGAAACGGCCTGATAATAGAAACAAAAGGCAGCACTCACGTTAGCGCAATACACTATGGTAGAGTTGTATTCTCTGATTGGATTGGAGGTTTCGGTTTAATGACGATTGTTGACCATAGCGGAGGTTATTTAAGCTTATATGGTCATAACAAAAGCCTGCTTAAAGACGTTGGTGACTGGGTTCATACGGGAGAAGCTATTGCTTACTCTGGCAACAGCGGAGGCCAACAAAGAACAGGTTTATACTTTGAAATAAGAAAGAACGGCAGCCCACAAAACCCTTTAACGTGGCTAAAAAGAAAATAGCGACACTTAGAATAACCAAGCTAAAAATAACAACACCTGAAATTACTTATAACTACATCTGAAACTACTTATAACTACATGTGAAAGAACGGGAAATAATTAATGATAGATATTCTGAGTCACTTTCGTCAGCTAAAACCATCTGGCACACGCTTTTTAACCGTTCCGGTTTTAAGTTCATCTTTATTATTATCCCTAATACTACAATCCAATGTGGCACTTTCAGATGAAGTAGCTTCAGGCGAGCAAAATTCTCCACAGCCTGTCGCAGAAGAAAGTAATACCGAGACTCCGAAGCGCGCAGTAATAAAACTTCCTGACCCTTCAAAACAATTACCACTTGATGACCTTCGCAAATTCACTGAAGTCTTTGATCGAATTAAAAAGACCTACGTAGAAGAAGTTGATGATACAACCTTACTTAATAATGCAATCAAAGGCATGCTTTCAGGTTTGGACCCACACTCCGCTTATCTTGAACCTAAAGCATTTGGCGATTTACAAGAGAGCACATCAGGCCAGTTTGGCGGGCTAGGCATTGAAGTTGGGCAAGAAGACGGCTACATAAAAGTTATTTCGCCTATAGATGATACCCCCGCTCAGAAAGCAGGCGTAGAAGCAGGTGATCTGATTATTAAGCTAGACGATACCCCTGCAAAAGGCATGTCTCTCGATGAAGCCGTTAAAATTATGCGAGGTGAGCCAGGAGAGTCCATTACTCTTACTATCGCTCGTGAAGGCGAGAACGGCCCTATCGAAATAAAGATTGTAAGAGATATTATTAAAGTTACCAGTGTAAAGACCAAATTACTTGAGCCAGGATACGGCTACTTAAGAATCACACAGTTTCAAGCTCAAACTGGTGAAGATTTCGACAAAGGTATTGATAAACTAACAAAAGAAAATAAGGGTGAGCTAAACGGCTTAGTTCTTGACCTAAGAAACAACCCTGGCGGCGTGCTACAAGCGGCTGTTGCAGTATCTGATAGTTTGCTTGATGATGGCCTCATTGTTTATACAGAAGGCAGAATCAAAAGCTCTCAATTACGCTTCAGCGCCACACCAGGTGACAAGCTAAGCGGCAAGCCAGTGGTCATCCTAATCAACGGAGGCTCTGCATCCGCCTCAGAAATTGTATCTGGCGCGCTTCAAGATCAAAAACGAGCCATCATCATGGGTACCGAAAGCTTTGGTAAAGGCTCCGTGCAAACGGTCATGCAACTCAATGAAGAATATGGTCTAAAACTAACCACCGCTCGCTACTACACACCTAATGGTCGCTCTATTCAAGCATTAGGCATTGTGCCTGATATTGAAGTAAAAAGAGCAAAATTAACCGAAGTACAGTCTAGTGCCTTTTTCAAAGAAAAAGATCTTGCTGGCCATTTAAGCAATGGTGAAGAAGAAAAAGAAGCTAAAAACACCTCAGAAGATAAGGCTAAAGAACAGAAATCGTTACTAGATAGAGACTTTCAACTTCGTGAAGCGATAAGTTTACTGAAAGGTTTAACCATTTTTGGTAAGCAGGATTGATAACCAACAACCCCATGATAATCCCTCTGCGGTCGCTGTATGCTCTATCAATTCTTTTGATTTTTTGCATGCCCTCCGCACGGGCTGACTCGGTTAGCCAGCCCACAATTGCCATTATTATTGATGATATGGGCAATCACCTTAAAACAGGTCGTCAATTAATTAATCTGCCCTATCCATTAACACTTGCCTTTCTTCCTCACAGAAGAAACACCCAGGAACTTGCTCGTAACGCACACAATGCCAATAAAGAAATAATGCTGCATATCCCAATGGCTAATACCCTTGGCCTTGACTTGGGCGCAGGTGGGCTAACTATAGGAATGAACAAACTTGACCTTACTCTAACCCTACGTAAAGCAATACGTGCCATCCCCTACCTCCAAGGCATTAACAATCACATGGGCAGCGCACTCACTCAACGCGAAAAAGAAATGCAATGGGTTATGGAAGAACTTTATAATTATCCACTCTATTTTGTAGATAGCCGCACCATTGCAAGCTCAGTTGCCGGTAGAACTGCCGCAAAAAACAACATCCCCAGTTTGAGCCGAGATATATTTTTAGACCATGTTCAGACTCGCAAAGGCGTTCACAAACAGTTTAACCGTCTAATTAAAGTGGCCAAAGAAAAAGGAACAGCCATAGCCATTGGGCACCCTCATCAGGTAACAGCAGACTACCTTGAGTGGGCACTACCCCGATTAGATAAAGAAGGCATTAGAATAGCAACCGTTAGCGGGCTCTGGGATATTAGAAATACCGGCCAGCACATGTTTGGCAATAGAAAGCCGCATAAAGCAAATCATGTTGCATCTAATCCCCCTATCCTGCCTATAAGTCTATAAAATCCGCCTAATCTGTTGGTTGGATTCATATTTCACTTCTATACTGCTTTATATTCCCATACTTAATTGACTAAGATTCACCAAGAGAAAGCCATGAGCGGACAGAATATCGAATCGTTATTTGTAAATAATCAAATTTCCGTTATTACATTTTCAACCAGAGAGGCAACATTTGCCATTCCGCTTGAACAAGTAAAATATATTGAGAAGGACGTTAAAAGAAACATTAATATAGGTCAGCTTGACCAGTTTAACCATGAGGTTATTACCTATCAAAACTCCGCTGTACCTTTGTTTAATTTCAGCGCATTAACCGGTGGGCGCTCTCAGGTTGAAGAAATAAAAGACTTAATCACACTATTTAATGAGCGAGAAAAAGATCATAGAGACTGGATGGACGCACTAGAAAACGCCATTAACAATGATACCCCATTCACTAAAGCGACCGATCCAAACAAGTGCGAATTTGGTGTCTGGTACAATAATTTCTCAACTAATGATAGTGACTTAAAAGAGGTTCTTGAAAAATTTGAAGCTCCCCATAAAAAAATTCACTCACTGGCGGAGCCACTCCTCACACTTGCCAAGCAAGATAAAGCACTCGCACTTGAGAAGCTAAACAAAGAACGTAATACAACATTAGCAGAGTTATTAAGACTATTTGAAACGGCCAGGGAAAGAGTAAAAAATAGTGATCGCCCTATTATTGTATTTGTTGAAAAAAACAATAATGAAATTGGCGCATTAAGGCTCGATAACATTCAGGATATTGAAACATACGAACTTAAGAGTTTCTCCCGAGATACATCGACGGAAGGAATCATGAAGAAAAATGAAACAGACTTTACTATTGAAGGCTTTCTAAGAAGTGGCGATGCGCCGCCCTGTATGTTGATAAACTGCAAGCCCGAAAGTTAGGCTGGCAATCAAACATTTATCGCGCCACAGTGGCGCGATAATAATAAGACTTTATTCCCGAATTTCTATCCCCTGCTCAGCCATAAACTGCTTGGCCTCAGGGATAGTATGCTGACCAAAATGAAATATGCTTGCAGCCAATACCGCATCAGCGCCACCGTCGGTAATGCCATCAACCAAATGCTGAAGCTCACCGACACCTCCGGAGGCAATAACAGGAATTGACACAGCATCACTAATAGCTCGCGTTACACCAAGATCAAAACCATTCTTAGTGCCATCCCGATCCATGCTAGTAAGTAGAATTTCACCCGCGCCATATTCAGCCATTTTCTTTGCCCACTCGACGGCATCTAGCCCAGTAGGTTTTCGGCCTCCGTGAGTAAATATTTCCCAGCGGTTGTCTTCACCCGGAGCACTTACTTTTTTAGCATCAATAGCCACTACAATACACTGACTACCAAAACGCTCTGCCGCTTCTCTTACAAATTCAGGGTTAAAAACAGCCGCCGTATTAATGCCCACTTTATCAGCCCCTGCATTTAGCATTCTGCGGATATCATCAACTGTACGAATCCCCCCCCCCACAGTTAAGGGAATAAACACCTCACTGGCCATCTTCTCAACCATGTGAACCATAGTTTCACGATCTTCATGGCTGGCAGTAATGTCTAAAAATGTAATTTCATCTGCGCCTTGCTCGTCATATTTACGCGCGATTTCAACAGGGTCACCTGCATCACGAATATCAACAAACTGAACACCTTTTACAACACGACCATTATCTACATCAAGACAAGGAATAATTCGCTTTGCGAGCCCCATTAACGTTTCCCATTCCACTGTGTAAAGTTTTTCAATAAATCGAGCCCCGAATGCTGGCTCTTTTCCGGGTGAAACTGAACGGCAAAAATATTGTTACGCCCTACGACTGAGTCAATAGGTAAACCATACTCAGTACGACCTAGCACGTCATCACCAGAATTCATTTGTACATAGTAACTATGTACAAAATAAAAACGCTCGTTATCTTCAATACCCTGCCAAAGAGGATGCGACTGAACCTGGCTTACACGATTCCAACCCATATGAGGTACTTTAAGTCTGGTATTACCCTCCTTTAGAGGGTCACCAAAAAACTTAACCTTACCAGGCAAAAGATCAATACAGTCAATGCCGCTATTTTCTTCACTATGCTGCATCAGTGCTTGCATGCCCACACAAATACCCAAAAAAGGACGGTCTTGCGAAACCTCTCGCACTAGCTTATCAACACCCAAGTGTCGTATCTCAGCCATACAATCACGTATTGCCCCTACTCCGGGGAGAACAACGCGATCAGCTTCACGAATTAAAGCTGGGTCAGATGTCACTAAAACCCTTGCGTCAGGCGCAACGTGCTCAATGGCCTTTGATACAGAGTGTAAATTCCCCATACCATAATCAATTACTACAATTGTATTCATTTATAAGCAGCCCTTAGCTGTAAATAACCTTACGTTGTCAGTAACCTTAAGTTATAAGCAACCTTTCGTTGAAGGCATCATGCCACTCATTCGGTCATCTAACTCAATAGCCATACGCAGAGCACGACCAAAGGCTTTAAACACTGTTTCTATCTGGTGGTGGGTATTGGTGCCACGCAGAGTATCAATATGCAGCGTCACTAACGCATGGTTAACAAAACCCTGGAAGAACTCCTGAAAAAGATCAACATCAAAGCCCCCTACAGTAGAACGGGTATAAGGCACATTCATCACAAGGCCAGGGCGGCCAGAGAAATCAAGAACAACTCTTGAAAGAGCCTCATCAAGTGGTACATACGCGTGACCATAACGGCGAAGGCCTTTTTTATCACCTATGGCCTTATTAACCGCCTGCCCTAGCGTAATACCCAAATCTTCAGCGGTGTGATGATCATCAACTGCCAGATCACCTACTGCTTTAATATCCAAATCAACTAATCCATGACGAGCAATCTGATCTAACATATGCTCTAAAAATGGCAAACCGGTATCCATTTTAACGTGTCCGGTACCATCAAGATTCACTTCAACAGTAATTTGGGTTTCTAAGGTATTTCTTTCTACTCGGGCCTTACGATCAGCCATTAGCTGCTCCACTTGAATTTAAAAAAAACATTATACCGCTACCTCAATAAAAGCGATAGCTAGCGTGAAAACTCGGTCTTTAAATTTTGAGTATAAGTATCAATAAGCCCGTTAAATTCGTGTTTAACCACAGGGCTTATGGCTAACTTCAATAAACTAGGAAGAGGCAATGTCATATCAGCGTCGGTGGCAAATACAATATGCGTACCTTCGGTAGTATCTGTTAGCTTCCAGTTACCAGAAACCAAACCATTACCTACACCTTTAACGGCCTTCCACACAATACTGCCTTCGGCTTTATTACTTTCATAATGACAAGCATAAATTGATTGTAAGGAATGTTTCCCAACACTTATTTTTTCCATTTCCCACCGAAAAACACCATCGTTTAAATCAATTAGCTGATCGACCTTAGGAAAAAAACTTGCTGATCGAGGTACATCAGAAAGCAAGTCAAAAACCGTATCAATACTTGCTGGTACAGTGAATTCACGGTGAACTTCTATCGTTAATTTAATCGCCACTACCAGATACTCCCTAGTTCTAGTTATTGTTTAATATTATTGTTTCGAAATAGCTTTAAGGCATCTTATCCAGATCATAAAAGAAATGCCATTCACATTTTACCTCCCCACCTTAACTTAGTACTCAAAAGACCAAAACATCATCACTCTAAGCACCGGCTATATGCTAAAGTATCGCTAACCGAATAACTTTTACTTAAAGGATTATCAAGCGTGCGCGCACTAAAAATAACGTTACTTAGTCTGGCAGGGCTTCTCGCATTAACATTACTGGCCATCATCATTGTTACTGTTACCATAGACCCCAATGATTATAAAACAGATATAGAAACTGCCACCGCCGATAACACCACGTTAACACTCAATATTAATGGTAATTTGAGCTGGTCTTTTCTTCCCTTGGGAATAGATGTAAATGGTGTTGAATTAATACAACGAAACGGACAAACATTTACCAAGCTAAATAAATTCACTGCACAAGTGGGCTTACTTTCGTTATTACAATTCAGTCCCCAAGTACACAAAATCATTCTAGATGGGCTGGAACTAACGCTGGAAAAAGATGAAAATGGAGCCGCTAACTGGGAAAACATAACGAAAGCAAAAAGTGCAGAGCCCAACGCAACCATTAATCAAGAAAAAAACACAACAACGGCAAATACACCTCAAGAAACATCAACCCAACCCTCTTCAGCAGAGAAGAAACTTCAACTTGAAATAGAAGAAGTCGCTATTACCAATACGACTATCCATTACATTGATAAACAAAACAGTCAGTCAGTGTCGCTCAAAGACTTTAACTTACGAGCTAACAAAATTGCTCTGAGCAAAGCATTCCCCTTAGATATTACATTTGAGATTTCAAACAGCACACCGCAGCTTGATATAGAAGCACACATGAAAGCGGCCATTACTATTAATGAAGACCTGAAGCACTTTGCCATCACAGAATTAGTCAGCAACTATACATTAGCAGGTGAACCCCTTCAGGGTAATACGGCTAATGCAGCGTTCAACGGTCATAGTATTATTGCGGACCTGGAAAAAAATACGCTTACGCTAGACGACATCGCTTTAAGCTTCGCGAATATCACCATTACTACAAACACAAAGATCACCAACCTCACTAAGCAACCTCAACTTAATGGCGCTATATCTATTTCGGAGTTTTCACCACAAAAACTTCTATCGACTTTAGGTCAGCCAAAAATAGAGACCACAGACCCAGAGGTATTACAAAAAATAGCCTTCAGCACTAACTTTAAAGGCAGCTCAGAAGATATAGCTTTAACTGAGATAGTAATAGCGCTTGATGATACGGCCTATACAGGCAAAATAAATTACCGTTCTGCGGGGCAATCTTTAAAAGCAATAATAGAAGGAAGTGATATCAATATTGACCGCTACCTTCCGCCCCCTGCCACTCAGCTTTCTCAAGCCCTTGCAGCTAATGAACCTGCGAGCAGCACACCAGGAACAATAAGCAGCAACACTCCGGAAGCCCCACTTCTTCCTTTAGAACTTATACGCTCACTTAACCTTGATATTAGCTTTAAGCAGCGACAGTTAATTGTAAAAAACCTCACACTAAATACACTTCTTCTTCAGCTTAGCGCTGCCAATGGCGTTGTTTCACTTAAAGAAGCCAGCGGAAAACTTTATGAAGGAAACTTTAACGTCGTTGCAGAAATTGACGCCAAAACAGATAACCCAAAGTGGAAAATAACAAAGAAGGTTAAAGACATTCAAATAATGCCCTTACTGAATGACCTTCAAGGTTTCGAAGTTATTTCAGGAGGTATTAACCTAAATGCAGATATCAAAACAACGGGGAACACGGTATCCGCACTTAGAAGTGCAGCTAAAGGAACAGCTGACTTCAATTTTGATAAAGGCGTACTTCACGGTTTCAATTTAACAAAACTCACCTGTGAAGGTTTTGCTTTAATTAATAGAGACACTATTTCTAAAACAGACTGGGCAGAACAAACCGACTTTCAAGCAATGAAGGGCAAGCTCACAATCAATGGCAACCAATTTAATAACAACAGCCTAAACGCAGGAATAAGCGGTATAGCTTTAAATGGCAAAGGGCTTATTGATGCAGAAGCACTCAATGTCGATTATGGTATCGACCTAAAAGTAGTGGGTAACCTAGGAGATAATGCCTGCCGAGTAAACGATAAAGTTAAAGACTTAGCAATCCCTGTTATCTGTAAAGGATCACTCTCTGAAGACCCCGCAAACCTCTGTAAACTGGATTATACACGCATAGAATCACTCGCGATGGAAGCGGGAAAGAAAGAGCTTGAACGCAAAGCAAATAAAGAAGTAGACAAGCAGCTTGATAAGTATCTGGGTGACGACGAATCCGACACAAAGAAAGATGTTAAAAAGTTGTTCAAAAAGTTTTTTTAACATCCATAGTCATACATACAAAGGCTCTCCTCATTGAACCCAATACAATTTAGCCAAGCTGTTCTCGAATGGTTTGATGTGTACGGTCGAAAAGACCTCCCTTGGCAAATCAATAAATCCCCTTATAGAGTATGGGTTTCAGAAATAATGCTACAACAAACGCAGGTAACAACCGTTATCGGCTACTACCAAAGGTTTATGTCTAGCTTCCCAACACTTGAAGCGCTCGCCACCGCTAGTGAAGACAAGGTATTACAACACTGGGCCGGACTTGGCTATTACGCCAGAGCCAGAAACTTACATAAAACAGCACAAATTATTTTTACTGAACATCAGGGCAATTTCCCCAACTCTCAGGAAGCGATTGAATCACTACCCGGCATAGGTCGCTCTACAGCGGGCGCAATATTATCATTGAGCCTAAACAAGCAAGCCGCCATTTTGGACGGTAATGTGAAACGCGTACTAGCCAGATTCCACAGCATTGAAGGCTGGACAGGTCATTCAGCTGTAGCTAAAGAGCTATGGTACTGGGCTGAGAGCTACACACCTACACAACGCTTTGATAGCTATACTCAAGCGATGATGGATCTAGGCGCAACACTGTGCACCCGCAGTAAACCTAAATGCATTGAGTGCCCGCTAAAAATATCATGCAAGGCCTATAAAGAAGGCTCTACTAAACAACTACCCACACCCAAACCTAAAAAATCACTACCTGTGAAACACCGTTGGTTACTGCACATAGAAAACAATAAAGGTGAAGTTTATATTGAAAAACGCCCCCCCAATGGGATATGGGGAAGCCTATGGAGCTTACCGGAAACCTCTTTTGATTTATCAGAGGAAAGCATTCCTCATCACTGCAGAGATAAGTTACTGCTTGATTGCAAAATAATAAAGTCCAGAGAAGTTATTAAACATACCTTTAGCCACTATCATTTAATACTCCACCCCCTGCAACTAAGGTATGTTACAAGCATGCCCTCAGTTAAAGAAAATCAAGTAGCGGATTGGTTTAACGGCGAGACCCATCAGGCGCTTGGAATGGCTGCTCCCATAAGACAATATCTAAATACATTTATATAAATGCATAAGTTACGGCCTTAGGGCTCCATATCGCTATAAGCAACCACTTTATTTCGCCCATTCTGCTTTGCATGATAGAGCGCCTTGTCTGCAAAATTAAGATATTCATCCCCCCTTAGCGCCCGCGAAGGGGTCGCATTGTATACACCTAAACTAAGCGTCACATGGTCGGTAACCGATGACATCTCATGCATAATATTGAGTTCTTCAACCCTCACCTTAATACTTTGAGCAAATTTAAACGCATCTTCCTCATTTGTATCAGGAAGAATTACAGCAAACTCTTCACCACCATAACGCGCAGCCAAATCAGTCGCCCTTCGGGTTTGAGACGCTAAAACACCCGCAATAAGCTTTATACAGTCATCACCTTTTAAATGGCCATAATGATCGTTATAAAGCTTAAACTCATCAATATCACACATAATCACTGAGAGAGGCTGAGCACTGCGTGCACACCGGGCAACTTCATGAGATAAAAACCGATCCATATACCTGCGATTAGCCAAATTGGTTAAGCCATCCACATCCGCTTGTCGCTGTAACTCTACGTTGGCTCGCTCAAGCTCATCAGACACCTCAAGTAGCTTCTGCCTCATACTTGCAATACGCCCTAACGCCTTCATTTTTGAGGCAAGAATGCTCTGATCTAAAGGCTTGGCAAGATAGTCATCTCCTCCGGCATCAATACCCGCGGCAATATCTTCAGCCGTAAAGCGGGCACTTAAAAAAATGATAGGCACCCAGTCATCATCAAACTCACGAATAGCCTTGGCTGCTTCATGCCCTCGCATAATAGGCATAACCTCATCCATAAGAATAATATCAGGATGATGCTCTCGATAGAGTTCCAAGGCCTGCTGACCATTCTCTCCAAGAATAACCTCATGCCCAAGCTCCAGCAAAAAAGCTTCTGATATCACTCTATCAACAGGAGAATCATCAACTAGCAGCACTTTCATTCATTAACCTTTAAATTTTTTAATATTCTCTTAATCAGTACAGTATCTAATCTATTGTTTTTCAAGTTCAATCATCAATAATTCTAATACGCCTCATATCTATAGCCACTTTTACAAAAGAGCGGTACTATTCTGCAAGAGTAATACGAGTATTTTATATAATTGATCATGACAAAAAGCATATAAGGTAACCTTGATGAGTCGCACTATTTTTTGCGTTAAGCACAAAGAAGAACTAGAAGGTATGGATATGCCACCTATGCCAGGTCAAAAGGGCGCATATCTTTACGATAACATATCAAAAAAAGCCTGGGCTGAATGGCAAAGTAAGCAAACCATGCTAATCAACGAAAAACGCCTTAGTATGATGAACCCTGAAGACAGGGTTTATCTAGCTGCACAAATGGATAAGTTCTTCAGTAATGAAGATATTGATGCAATTGAAGGCTTTGTTCCTCAAGAAAAGAAAAACCCTGAATAAAAAAGCACCAAATGGTAAATCATTCGCTATTTGTTAGATTATCGCTTGACTCAGAACCGCATAACGAGTCTAATACGCCCCGTTGCCCGGATAGCTCAGTCGGTAGAGCAGAGGATTGAAAATCCTCGTGTCCGTGGTTCGATTCCGCGTCCGGGCACCATTATTCTAAAAGCCTCGCACTTTGTGCGAGGCTTTTTTCGTTTCTGGCTC
>JQIA01000754.1_pt1 | contig 17019 bp, 9 predicted proteins | sample 811431 | NCBI WGS metagenome assembly JQIA01 (sample SAMN02998118, study PRJNA258478) | marine sediment metagenome | biome: marine; feature: seafloor; material: sediment; isolation source: oil-polluted sediment collected from 3 locations (0.5 km, 0.7 km and 0.9 km)... | place: USA: Gulf of Mexico ...
GAATTAAGAATTAAGAATTAAGAATTAAGAATTAAGAATTAAGAATTTCTATCTAAAATTATAAAATCATGAATATAAACCTAATGATGACGACAAAATCATCTCAAAGTTTAATCATGGAACTACCATATTTTCTAAATTTGTTAAAACTTTACCATCATGTGATATTGGAACAATTTTAAATGTCATCATCCCGGCATCAGTTAAATGTACCCAGATACTTTGCCATACATTTTTCAATACTCGTAATTTATGTTCATAATCTTCGGTTTGGAAAAAAACTATATAACTAGCTGTCCAGGCATCTACTTCTTGGACAACTAATTTATCTAACCAGATAATTGGTCTGATGCTTTTTACTATATCTTGTTTAACTGCAAATATTGATTCTATAAGTACTTGTTCAACTTCTTTTGGATCATATTCAGCATGAACGTAGACAATATATTTCAGCCAATATCTTTTATCTGGATGGCTAAAATTATGAATATTAGAAGTTGATACAACACTGTTAGGAATGCTTAAAATATAACCACTTCTAGTCTTTATTTTAGTCACTCGCCAATTCATATCCACAACTTTACCATCATTATAATCAGCTATTTTTATCCAATTACCAATATGAAAAGAATCCTCTAAACTCAATGCAATACCAGCAAAAATATTAGATAAATCAATTTGTACCATTACACCAAGCAATATTGTAACTACACCACCAGTTGCCAATAAGCTAGTAAACTGTTGTTCAAATATAAAGCCAATAATCCCAAAACATGCTAATAAATAAATAACAAAACTAGTAAGAAAACGAACTAAATTAGGAACTTTGCGTTCTGTATTTTTCTCTAAAGGTATCCACACAAAACGTTCTATAGCAATAGTTATAAATAAAGCTGATACTAGCCACCACAATATATTAAAATTAATAATAACAATAGTTTTATATTGATTGCTAGCTCCTAATAATAATTTGCCAGCCAATACTTCTGCTGATATTAACCATAAAAATGCAAAAATAAACTGAATAAACCATAGATATTTTAGGTAATGCCCATGTTCATCCAATTTTTCATAACTAAGTAATCCAAGTATAATCGTAACTATAGCACTAGTAATAAAAAATATAAAAGTAAGCTTATTTGGGATAATTGCATGATAAGCATAAGCATTATTACCAATCGCAATTTCAGTATTAAAAGTAGAATATTCAACAGTATTAATTTGGTCTATATATTTTGGATTACCTAAAATTTTCTTTTTGATAACTCCCTGAAAAAAATTCAGTTCTTGAATTGGCCAATTTTTAAAAAAAGAGGTTTTCCTTTGTATTTCTTTAATTTTTTCCAACATTAATTTTTCACTGGTCACTTCCATGCCTAATATATCTGTTACATAAATAAGCTTATTACGATCTAAACTACGATGATGGAAATTAATTCCTAACGAATATTGATTTGAGAAGAGCCGTTCTGTGGGAGAATTCAAGCTTTCCTTAAATTGCCCCTTAACTTTGTACAAGTGATAATTGACTTTCCCAACTGATTCTTCAAATATTGGCTCTCCTAGTTTTATTGGCTCTACTGCATTTAAAAATTTAATTTCCTGTGGTTTAATATCACCTTGAAACCTTAACCATAAACGGAATTCCATTTGGTAAGACACGGTTGATTTACTTCCATCAAAATGCGGTTTAAAATCACTAATCTTATCAAATTGTAAGCCAACATAAACTATATTGGTTTTATACATACGCTTATTATCAATCAGCAACATATGTTCATCACTCGTATCAATATAATCTGGTACAATTTGTAATTGAGTAAATGCTGAAATTAGATGATTACCTTTATAAACTCCCATTGACAGTGATTTTAAAGCATTGCCATGTTCATCAAAATAGTTTAAACCAGTACTACCAGCAACTGCTTCTTCAAATGAATTAAATTTATCAGCTATTATTTCTCTAATTTTACTTCTAATGATCTTTAAAGGTTGGTTTTCTTCAATTTGTTTAAGTGCTTCAACAATTACTATCGCTGCATCTAATGCGTAAAAAGTTGAGCTTAATGGTTGTTCTTGATAAAATTCTTCATAAATAGAATTAAAATTTTGAGCATATTTATTAGCTGTGTCTAATATGAAAGGAGTAGATACATAAATTCCATTAGTGTAATAACCAGGATTCCGCCGTTCTTGAAAATCATCTTCAAAACCTTCGGTAAACTTCTTGTCTTCATAAGCATCTGGGGCTATTAATAAATTTTTAATCCGAGCTTTTCTAATAGCTTTTACTAATTTAACTCCAACAGTGGCATTAGTCGCTAAAAAAACTAAACCAGCATCTGATTTGGTTTGTAATTCCATGACAATTCTATTAACATCAGCATCATTGGATAATAACCATTTATAATTTACTTTTAAACCAAGTTCCATCGAAGTTTGTTCAAATACACTACCCAAATAAGAACCATAGGGCATATTAGTTTGAATAATACTTACTGCTTCTTGTTGTAAAATATTCTTTGCATAATTAGCTAAAAAGTTACCTTGCAAATTATCATTAAAAGCAGTCCGAAAATACCATTCATTATCTTGAGTAACTCGTAAATGGGTCGAAACTGGAGTAATAGCTGGAATTTTGTTTTCTTCATAGATTTTTCCGCCATTAATAGAACAATAACTACAGTTATGACCAATAACAGCAACCGCATCACTTTTAACAATTTCTTTTGCCTTTCGCATGGCCTGAGCTGGGTTGTTTTTGTCATCATAAACATCTAATACTACTGGTAATTTATTGATACCACCTTTTTTATTAATATCCTCAAAATACAACTCAATTGCCTTTTGCATGGATTGACCCACCATTGCATTTTCACCTGATAATGGCCCAACAAACGCAATGTGAATAGCCTCTTCTTTTTGTAAGAAAAACCATAGGCCATTTATTATCAATAGTAATAAAACAATGACTGGTAGGATTTTTTTAATAAAAAACTTTAAAAAGTTATAAATGATTGTCAAGATATTGCTAGTAAAAGACACCATATGTTAAAATCTCTATTGAAGATATATTCAGAGTGATAGTAATTTTTAATTAAATTCAACCTTCCCTACCTTTCTTAAATTAAGAATGGGACGGGTGGTTCATGTATTTTATACAAACTGGAAATACTATATATTTATGAATATATTCATTTCAAACTTTTCGTATATTTTATATTAAAGCTTTAAATAAATATTATCAAACTAACTAGGCTCCTAATTTTATGAAAATTTTACAAGCTGTTGCTTTAGCTACCGCATTTTCTGCTTTCTCAGTAATTGCAGCTCCTAATAACGTTGGTTGTGGTTTAGGTTCAATGGTTTGGGAAGGCCAATCTGGTACAGTTCCACAAATTCTGGCTGTTACTACTAATGGTACTTTTGGCAATCAAACTTTTGGAATTACTCTTGGTACTTTAGGTTGTTCAAAGAATGGCGTTGTCTCTGTGCCAGTTCTACATAAAATGGTGCAATTTACTAATGATAACTTAGATAAATTAGCTCATGATATGGCTGTTGGTACTGGTGAAACTTTAAATACTTTAGCAGCTTTGATGGAAATTACTGAACAAGACAAGGACGCATTTTTCCATGCTACTAAAACCAATTTTGGTAAAATTTTTGCTCATGAAAACGCTACTACTGAAGAAGTATTAATAAGCTTGAATCAGGTATTAGCAGCTGATCCAACCTTGAAGAATTATAGTTACAGCTAAATCTTGGCTTTCATAATTGGCATAACTATATTTTAATAAATGCGACTACAATTAGTTTTTTTGCTGAGTGTTGCGATAATTCCCAATTTATATGCAGCTGATTGGTCTTATTTGCAGCACTTACAACAACAAGCTCAACCTTTAGCTGAACATAGAAATTGGCATATTTTACTACATTATCAAACAAAAAATGATGGTTTTATCAGTGAAGTAGATGACCCGGATTTTTTCAACGCAAAAAATGGTAAAACCAATCCTCAAACAGAATTAGCCGCTACTTTACAAGCTTTTTTTATCACCAAACAGCCAGATAATCAGCATCCTCAATGTAAATTTATTGCCAGATATCAATGGCTAAAACAACAATTAAATTTTGATACTAAGCGTTTACCAAATCAACCATGTCCAAAATTTAACGCTTGGTTAGAACAGTTACAACCAGCAGGATTAACGCTAATTTTTCCAACTGCTTATCTAAATAATCCTTCTTCTGCATTTGGCCATACTCTATTACGGATCGATCAAATTGGTCAAACTAAAGCAACTCGTTTATTAGCTCAAGCCTTAAATTATTCTGCTAAAACTGATGAAAGCAATAGTTTTATGTTTGCAATTAAGGGAATTATTGGTGGCTATTCCGGTCAATTTTCTATGTCATCATATTATAAAAAAGTTACTGAATACGGTGATATGGAAAATCGTGATATTTGGGAATATCAACTAGATTTTAGTTTACCAGAAATTCACAGAATGCTTAGACATATTTGGGAATTAGATAAAATAAAATTTGACTATTTCTTTTTTGACGAAAACTGTTCTTATCATTTATTATCGCTATTGGAAGTTGCTCGCCCTAGCTTAGATTTACGAAATGAATTATGGGCTTGGGTGATTCCTGGCGAAACTGTACGCATCATTAATCATGCTAAGTTAGTTAAAAATAAAATATTTCGACCAGCTAGTACTACCAAATTACGACATCGATTACAATTATTATCTGCTAAACAAAAAGATTGGATATTAAAATTACCTGCCATTGAATTTAATGAACTAAATAGCATGAATTCCGTACAACAAGCGGAAACTTTAGAAACAGCTTATGATTATTTATACCATCAACATAAATCGGCTAATAATCGTCAATCTGCTCCTTTATTACGAAAATTATTAGTGAAACGTAGTAAATTACCAGACATAAATACAGAACCACTTACCCAACCATTATCTCCAGAACAAGGTCATGCTAATTTTAGAATTGGATTGGGAATAGGTTATGATGGTAAACGGAATTATAGAAGTTTAAGTTTACGTCCAGCATATCATGATTTATTAGATCCAAAAGCTGGTTATATAACTGGAACTCAAATTAACTTTTTGAATTTAGCATTACACAATTATGAGCAGAATATTAAATTAGAAAGTTTACAACTTATCGATATTATTTCTATATCACCTTATGATAGCTTTTTTAAATCTTGGTCGTGGAAGCTTAATACTGGTTGGAAACAACGTGATCTTAATCAACAAACTTTAGTTTATAATTTTAGTGGAGGCCGTGGAATTAGTTATAAACCGACTAGAAATAGTTTGGTCTATTGGTTGTTAGAAGCTAATTTAGATATTGATAAAAGTTGGCAACATGCAGTTGGATTAGGTAGTAATATTGGGTTATTTATTGATGTAAAACCAAATTGGAGGTTACTAATTCAAGCAACTAATTTATGGTTTGTCTCAGGTAAACAATACAATCTAAATATTTATAATCTTAGCCAGCGTATTACTTTAAACCGCAATAATGCTATTCAATTCCAGTTTAAATATCATGATGTTAGTAACCCTATTTCTCAAGTAGCATTGAATTGGTATTGGTATTTTTAAAAATTGTTTAGGACTATAATTATAGAAATTCTTAATTATGACTATTTCCCAATAGAATAATACTAAAAATTTAATTTAAGAATTAAAAAATTACTACAATTTCCTCTCAAATTTGAATAAATAAAGAATATTATATACACTTAGAAACTTTATTCATTAAAAATTAATTATGAAAAAATCACTAATTTATCTACTATTAGCAGTAATAATAATCAGTTGTGGTAAAACAAGACCATTGCATATTGGTTCTAAAGATTTTACTGAGCAATTTATTTTAGCCGAAATGATAGCTCAATTACTTGAAAATGAAAAGATTATAGTTAAGCGGTCTTTTCCTTATGGAGATACTTTTTCTCTATTAGAAGCTATCAAACATAGCGATTTAGATATATATGTAGAATATAACGGTACTGGTCTTATCATGTTGGGACAACCTCCTGTAAATAACGGTGATGAGGCATTTAAAAAAGTAAAAAAATTATTTAAACCTCTGGGATTAGAATGGTTAGATCGGATTGGTTTTGCTAATAATTATGTGTTATTAATGCGGCGAGACCGAGCTTTAGCATTAAAAATATCTAAAATAAGTGATTTAGCCAATGTAACAAATAATATTAAATTAGCAGTAGAGCCAGAATTTATTACTCGTCCTTTGGATGGATTATCTGCTTTACAACGGCATTATGGTTTGAATCGTATGTTACCAATAATTAAAGATAACGATAAATCAATTATTTACCAAGCTTTAATGGATGGTAAAGTTGATATTGCAGAAGGTTTTTCCACTGAAGGCAGAATTGAAGATTTTGGGTTGACAGTATTAGAAGATGATTTAGAATTTTTTCCAGTTTATCAACCATCGCCATTAGTTAGAACTAGTACTTTAGAACGTTATCCCAAATTACGACCCATTCTAAAAAAATTAGCTGGTTTAATTAATACTACTAGTATGCGGCAAATGAATCGAGAGGTAGAATTAGAAGGTCAAGATTATCAAATAGTTGCTAGAGATTTTTTAATTAAGAATCAGTTAATCAAACAAAAAAATAAAGTTACTAAATCGGAAGAATTAACTATTGTAGCAGATTTGTCAAATGATATCAGTAGTAGTATTAGTAAGGCTTTACGAGCAGTGCGTAAAACTTTTCCAGGTCGTCGAGTTAATGTATTGCAAACTGCTGATCCATTGGCAGCAATCCAAACTGGAGATGCTCGTTTAGGAATTTTAAGCGCTGAAGCTTTTTTTACTCTTACTGATGAGTTTTTACCGTTATCCAATAAAGCTATTGAAGCAGTTGGAGTAATTGGTAATCGCATGGCTCATATTGTTACTTTACAAAATAGTAATATTAATAGCATAATGGATATTAAAAAAATTGGAGTTGGAGCAGAAAATGGAGCATCGGCTCGCAGTGCGAAGATGATCTTTACTTCATTAGGATTGCTTAATAAAATTAAGTTGATATATAACGACAATCTATCTGTACAACAACAAGCTTTAGAAAATAATAAATTAGACGCATTATTCCTGATGGTACCAACTGGCCATGAAAAATTGGTAGTAATGATGCATCAAGGAATTTTTAAATTATTGTCTCTAACCAGATGGAAAAGCGGTAATCATTTGATTAGGTTTCCATTTTTTCGTTTAGCCAGAATCCCTATAAATACCTATGAACAACAACCAAGGTTAATTGAGACTGTTAGTACCCAGATGGTTTTAGCTGGCCCAACTCCAATTAATACTATCATTGGCGACAGAGGTCCAGCAACCGTTATTTCTGCTAATGTCCAACCTTTATCAGATTCATTGGTTTTACAGTTAAATAAAGAGTTAACAACAGGTGAAAAATTAGACCCGGCAATTCCGGCCGCAGATATTTTAAACAAACAAGCGAAACCGCTGTCTAGCCAATTAAATCCTTCTAAAATAGAGTCTATATTTAACTTTTTAATAATGTTAGCAATTGCTTTCTTCTTTTTATTGTTTGCTCGAAAAGATGAAATTGATCTTAATAATTAAGTTTAAAATATAGCATTTGTTATAACATAACTAAAATTTTGTTTAAGTTTACATATATGCAATCAAAAATACTAATATTTACCACAATATTTATTGCTAACTTCTGCTATGCTATAGAGCAAGATGCTGAATTACAAAATGAATTACATTTTTTGCGGTTAGAAAATTTTTTGAATTTAGAACTTAATATCGCTTCTACTAAAGCCGAAACTTCTTTACAAAGTCCTTCTACAGTAACTGTAATTGATCGACAGATGCTCGAAGAATATAACTTTGCTTCAATTTCTACAGCAGTGGAAACTTTAGCTGGCATCCAAGTTTATCGAACTGCTTTCAAACAGCAAGTCACCACTATACGAGGGGTATTGCAAGATCATTATGCTAATAAGGTATTAGTCATGATCAATAATATCCCAAGTTGGCATGCAATAACTGGAGAGGGCAACTTAGATAGGTTGAGTATCCATGATGTAGAACGAATTGAAGTATTGCGTGGGCCAGCTTCGGTAATTTATGGCTCACAAGCCTATTCTGGAGCGGTAAATATTATTTTACGCAAAGCTGATACTAAACAGCTACATGTTGATGTTGGGACTAAAGATAGGAATTCTATAGGAGCTAATTATCGTTATAATTCAAAAGATGAGTTATCTATATTTACTGCTGCCAATAAAGAACATGGCCAACGTTATCAAGATAACTTTACCGATGAAGCAGGGATAAATGGAAATATTGTAGATTATCATGATAGTTTGAATGCTACTGCTGCTTTAGATTATCAAGATCATTCTTTATTGTTTAATGTGTTTCGTAATGATGAAGGCAACTATGAAGGTTCTACTCAAAAATTTTCTGCTGGAGCTGGTAATAATCATGATGTTGATGGGATTTTATTAGGATATACTTATTCTCACAATTGGAATCAATTTCTTTACTCTAAAATAAAACTATTTTATGATCAAAATGAACGCAATTTTTCCAGATCAGCTGATGATGATATTAGGGCAAATGTATTAGGACAAAGAGTTGGTGGCAATATCAGTAATATTTTTACCTGGGATAATAAATTACAATTTGAACTGGGGGCTGATTATGAAGTTAGAACCAGTAAAGAATATAAGAACATTCAGAACAATACTATTTTAGCAGAAAATAACCTCTCTGATCGAAGCGTATATGAATATTCTGGCTATGCTCAAATAGATTGGAAACCATTAGCTAAATGGCGTATCTTGATTGGCAGTAGACTTACTAAAAGTGAGACTTTTGGGGAAAATATATCTTCGCGGGGAACTATTGTCTATTCGATAGATGCTAAGAATACAATTAAATTCATTGCTGGTCAGTCGTTTCGGACTCCAAGTTTATTTGAATTATATTTTATAACTCCAACTAAAAGTGTATTTGGTATTGAGAGTTTAGAACCGGAAACGGCTGATACCTTTGAAATTGGTTATCAACATAGCCATAATTATATTTACATCCAAGCATTAGCTTATTATTCTATTTATCAAAATAAAATCCATCGAATTAAAGATGATGTTATGCTTGATGATGGTATAATTGTTAATAATGTTAGTGTATACACCAATGGTCAAGAATTTAGTGCTAAAGGTGTGGAATTTGAATTAAAATACTTGAATCCTAAAGTGGCTAATATATTTCTAAATTTTGCGTATATTTCCGGCGATGATGGTGATAAATTATCTGGAACTGAACATTATAATTTTAAATATGTACCAGATTTTACCACTTCAATTGGAGTATATAAAAATTTCCAAGGAATTGATATTTCTGTTATTGGTAATTATAGTGATACTGCTAATAGCCATCAAGAATCAGTTAATAATTATCTTAACTTAAATTTGAATCTTGCTTATCAGCATAAATATAAATCTTTGCAATTGAAACATATTTTATCAGTTCAAAATCTTACTGATACTCAGGTTATGATACCTGAATATGTAGGTCGTGGTGAACTTAATGAATTACCATTGGTTGGCTCAGAACGTGGGATATTTTATTCTTTAATTGTAGATTTTTAATGGTATTTAGGATAACAGCCTGACAAAAATCATTCCAGAGCATTAATGATCGAAACTACTTGGAGATGGAGTCATGTATAAGTAAATTACAAACTATATGTAACAAGTATTTGAATGTTCCTGCTCAAGATGAATTTAAATACGAACCTATAATGCCTTATGTCATAATGACAGCTTCCAATATGAAAATATTCTCTTTTTTTGAACAATATTATGCAGGATTAAGGGATAAACAGGATTACAAACAATCATCCTAAAAATCCAAATGATTATCCAAAATCTATAAAAATAATCCTGTTCATCCTTTAATCCTGTATAATCATGTTCTAAGCTTTTTATTGTAAAGACGTTGAAATTCTAAACTATATGAACCAAAGTTGAGTAATAATCCAGTTTCCATTTGATATGCTTCTAAATAGTTGATGGCTTGAGCTTTGTGTTCACCTTTTAGTTCAGTGACTGCTTTTATTTCTACCATAATGCAATTTTCTATGAAAAAATCTACTCGTCTGGTTCCAATCTTTGTGCCACGATAGAATATTTCCATGCTTTTTTCTCGTTCAAAATTTAATTGACCATATTGCATTTCAATATCTAAAGCTCGTTGGTAAATTAGTTCTTGAAAGCCATTTCCTAATGTTGAATGGACGGTCATGGCACAGCCGATAATTCTTCTTGTTAAGTCTTCGTATTTCATTTGATTTATTCTTTATGTTTATGGTTTTTGAACAAGATTATACAGGATTTAGGGATTAACAGGATTTTTTATAGATTTGAATAATTATTTTGATTTTTGGATGATTGTTTATAATCCTGTTCATCCTTAAATCCTGTATAATCTTGTTCAAAAACCATAAAAATTATAACCCCTCGTCCCCAAAAACCACATTTTCATCCCATTCCATTGCCTTAGTAAATTTCTTTTTGGCTAGTTCTTTTTTGCCTTCTTTGAGTAGTTCTCTGGCTTGTTGGGTTAGTTCGATTGCTCCGAGGGTGTCTTTAGGTAAATTGGGGCAAGTTTTTTCGTGGGGGCGGTGGTTTCCCATATATTTTTGCCATTCTTTGTGGCTGAAATTACGGTTAACAATTGCACAAGCTTTTTTTGCCCATGATTTTGGATTAACGTCAAATAATTCAATATTTCCATTAGCACTTCCTGCGGCAAGCATTTTACCATTAGGACTAAATACTACACTACAAATTGTATCATTAAGGTTGATTATTGGTTCTCCAATTTGTTTTCTACTTTCAACATCCCATACTCTTACTTGACCTTTTTCATCACCTGCAACAAGAATTTTGTCATCAGGACTGAAAACTATCTTAGTAACTCTTAGAAGATGGCCAATAAATGGTTTACCAATGATTTTATTTGTTTCAGTATCTAATAATGTTATGATATTACTATCATTCAACGGAGCAAACATTTTTCCATCAGAATTAAAAATTACATTATAAATCCAAATAGGATTGCCAGTTATAGGTTTATCTACTAATTTTTGTGTTTCAATATCCCAAATTTTTATAATATAACCATCATCCCCTGAACTTCCAGAAATAATAGTTTTACCATCAGCACTAAAGTCTATTCTTATAACTTTATTACTAATTTTAGTTGCAACTATTGATTTTCCAAGTTGTTGTTGTGTTTCAATATTCCATAATCTTATAATTCCATCCCAACCAACTGAAATTAAAATTTTACTATCAGGGCTGAAGGCTAAATTGGTAAGCATATAAGTATCACCCATTAATGGTTTACCAATAGCTTGTTGTGTTTCAATATCCCATAATATAACAGCACCACGACTAGCTCCAGACGCAATAATTTTTCCATCAGGACTAAAAGCTAAACTATGAACTTGCTCAGATTGTCCAATTAGTAGCTTTCTTAAAGGTTTTTCTTTTTCAATATTCCACAATCTTACAGTATTACTGTGAAGACTTGATGCGGCAAGAACTTTACCATTAGGACTAAATTCTATATCTTTAATACTATATCCATCTGATAATTTACTTAAGGTTTGTTTTGTTTTAATATCCCATAATATTATCGTTTTATCATCACTGCCAGACGCAAAAATTTGGCCATCTGGACTAAAAGCTACATCATATACATAGGAAGAATGAGCTTTTAATGGTTCAGTTAGTGTTTGTCTGGTTGCAATATCAAACAACCTAACTGTTCCACCAACTTTTTCCGTTAACACAGGATTACCATATGAGTTAAAAGCTATACCTTCAGAGTTTCCCGTTACCATAATATTACCATCTGGGCTAAAAGCTATACCATTAGCATATGGGGAATAAATAGATGGATTATCTAATAATTCTTTTGATTCAACATTCCATAAACTTATATTTTCTTTTCCACCTGATGCCAAAATTTTTCCATCAGGACTAAATGCTAAACTAAGAATCCAACCAGGGTGTCCATCTGATAGTACGTCAAGAGCTATTCTTGATTCAGTATCCCATAATATTACAGTTCCATCTTTACTACCGGAAGCAAATAATTGACCATCATGGCTAAAAGTAATAGATAAAATTTCTCCTGAATGCTTCTCTAATGGAATATCAATAATTTTTTTTGTTGTAACATCCCATAATATAATTGTTTTATCCGAACTTCCAGAGGCTAAAATTTTTCCATCAAAATTAAAAGCTACACTATTAATTTGTGAAGAGTGGCCATGCAATTCACCAAGTATTTTTCCAGTTTTACTATCCCATAGTTTCACAGTATTGTCTGCACTTCCAGAAGCTAAAATCATCCCATTAGGATTAAATGCTATACTTAAAACTTCTTCTGAATGTCCATACAAAAATTTTTGTGGCTTTTCATGTTTAGCTTGTAACACTCGTAATAAATTACTACGACTAGTTCCATTATCTTTTTCTTTAAAAGACTGAACAGCTAATAATAAAGCATGTTCGTAAGAATCGTTGCTTTTACTAGGATTTTCAGTAGCAAGAACAGATTGGACAGTTAATTTTTCAATTAAAGCAATTTGTGCTTGTAGTTGTGCTTCCTGTAACAACCGCTCACGTTCTTCTTGTCGCTGTTTTTCCTTAGCTATTTCTTGTTCTTGTAATGCTATACTTTCCTGAACAAAATCCAGAGTTAATGCTGATAACGGTACTTTTTCAGTATGTGTTTTAACGTAATTCTTAGCAATACTTAAATCTAATCCTTGTAAAAGTGCATCTTTAGATTGATGACTTTCCTCAAACTTCTTAGCATCTACCTCAATATCACGCTGAATTTTTATCGCATCACGATTCTCATCTAACCACTTACGCAATTGTCCCCAATGTTGTATCAACGTCTCATGAGATATATTAACTATACTTTCTTGCTCTTTATTATCTGTAGTAAGCAAATTTGCATTAACTAACTTTTCAATTACTTGCTCAACAATATTGGATTCAAATGGTAACGAAGCCACCAAATCTTGTTTATGAAGCTGACGACTAGTATCTGAAGAACCTTCACCCAATTGAGTTAATTCAATAAAAATTCGTTTTGCTACTTTCTGTTCTGTTGTTGACAATTCTTCATAAATTTTATTTGCTGCATTTTCCAAAGTACCTGCAATCTTACCTAAATTTTCATAAGCAGAAAAAGTTAATAAACAAGATTTTGCACATTTTTTCCATAATTCTTTCAAGGTATATTGTAAAAGAGTCAATCCACCAGAAGCATCTTTAAAATCCACCAACATTTCTGATACCAACTTAGGCTCAATTTGTAAACCAACCTGTTTAGTTGGTTCAACAATAACCTCTTCTAATTCTGTCGGAGTCATTGGTGTAATGATGATTTGATTATCTTGGATTTTTTTAGCTAAATTATAATATTGAGAGCATTCATTTAAAAACTCTGCTCGCATTACTATCACCAAACAAAACTTATCATCTTTTCTTTTTGTCAATAACGCAGCAAAAAACTGTTCTCGTTCCACATCGTCTTGGCACAAGGTAAAAACTTCTTCAAACTGATCAATAATTAACAATAAACGTTCAGTTTGTGTCTGGTCAATAAAATCGGTTAATTGTTCAACATCTCTACCAATAATAGAATTTAAAACTTTTATAGGATTAGCTGTCGGTGTAATAATAGGTAAAATTTGCCATTTTTCAGTTTGCCGTAATTGATAAATCAAACCAGCCCGCACTATTGAAGATTTACCATTACCAGAAGCACCAAGTACAGCTAAAAAATTGGTATTTTTAGTTTTTTCCAATAACTCATTAATCAGTTTAGTGCGACCTTTAAAAAATCTAGCATCATTTGGATTATTATCAAAATAACTCAAGCCTTTAAAAGGGCAAATACTTTCATAAACTTTATTTTCAAAAGCCTCATTAGTTAAAACAATTGATTTACCATTATTTTGAAATTGAAACCTTTGCCAACCTTCGGCAACTTTATTTTGTTCCTCTAATAAATGTATTAAGGCATCACTATTTACCCAAGGTGTATCTTTAGATTGCTTGTTATAATCCAAAGCCTCTAATAAAGCTTGGGTTAATAATCCTTGATCTAAAGCTTCTTCGTGTGATCTAGCTGAAGTAATTAAACAACGATCATATTTGCTACTTGTCTTCACATACTCAAAAAATTTACCGCTAAAACAAGCATCTATCCAAACAATCTGTTGAAGTATCGGACTAACCTGTAACAAATCTGCTAACCATTGAAAAGAAATTGCCTTTTGTGAATTAGGATTAGTATCAGAAGCAGCAATAAATCCATCTTTTAGATTATGCCCAGCAAAAAACAACAATACCGTTTCTGGCAAATCTCCAGTATCAGGATCAAACAACTGCACAATCTCCTGTTGCAACTGCTCAAATCCCACCGCACCAGAATCATCAATACACAATTGACCATCCTGCTCAATACAAGGCAATCTCCTGACTCGAAAACCACCTTTAGTTTCCAGCAACCGTGCAATAGCCTCAGCATCATTAGCTGGCTTTTCTAATGGTAGAAACTCTTCATATATATTAATTCCAATTACAAGTGCATCACGGGACATGGAGATTCTCCTTATTGTTTTGAACAGGATTAAAGGAGATAACAGAATTTTTTACGAATTATATTTAAACCAACTTGCAAAATAAATCTTGCACTCCAGTAATCCATTTTAATTAATCATGTTAATCCTTAAATCCTGCATAATCTTGTTCAAAAATATTGAAATCTAAAACTTTCCAGAGTATTATTATTGAAATACAAATTTTACATAACTCAAAACATTTTAAACCAAACATGAAATCAATACTAGCATTCCTACTAACCATCCAAGTAAAAAATTTTCAAAATCCCATTTTAAAACAACTGTTAGCCAAATTAACACGTCTACAAATTGACTGGGCTGAAGTGCAAATAAAATTAGATTATATTGTAATTACCAATCCAGAATTGAAAACAACTTATGATAATTTCAAACTGTTACTAGAGAAACAAGATATTACTTTGCCAAAGATTGGTCTAAATGGAAAAGTATTAACTCGCAGTGCTGACCCCGGAGAACCTGATAAAGAAACTAGAGAAATTACCAACATTGCAGTAACTATTTTAAAAGACAAAAATCCACCAGAAAAATCCAAGGAATTATTAGGTGACTTGTATGATGAACTGGAAACTAAATTTGAATAAACCTGACAGGTTTTAAAAACCTGTCAGGTTTGAGAAAATACCATGATTCACTATCCAACTTTAAACTTATTTCTTTATGACCTGCATGAAGGTTTAGGTCAAAATGATAAAGAAATTCAGCAAAATAAAGAGATTTTTCTTAAAAAATTACCAGATAATACAAAGATATTTGAGGAATCAAATGAGCTAGAATATTTAGAATTATTAAGTAACCCAAAAACTATCAGATTTCAAGCAGATTCTCCTAAACATGATGGTTATTACTATCCAGTCCTATTAAACGATAGTTACGGATTATTACTTAACTATTCACTTAAACTTGAACAAGATGAAACAAATTTAACTTGGTTAGAAAACTTACAAAAATTAGTAGCTGGCAAAGTAAATAATCAAGCTGGTACATTAGGAGAAACTTGGTTTCTATCTGGGCAAATAGATGATTTAGAAAATAGTGAGAATATAGCTGAAAATTGTTGTCAAACTTTATTTCCACAAGATGAATTTATCAAAGTTGGAAAGAGTGATTTTTTAGAGGGAATTATCTTTGAATTTAATAATTTAACTAAACATGTTCTAATTGCTTTTTATCCTTCTGAAACATCTTTAAAACAAGAAACAGATTTTTATCCAGATTGGATGCGTTTGTTATTTTACCGCTATAAAATCATGTGGGCTTATAACCAAAGTCGTGAATTAGTCAGGAAGTTAAAACAAGGAGCAACCCAGATTCAAATTTGTGAACAGAATTTACGTGCCAGCATGGATACTGATAAGTTAAAAAATAAACAATTACAAACAGTTTTGAACCAAGTATGGCAAATTTTAGCTGATTATGCTACAGACTTAGATAAGTTAAATGATCAAACCTATACAATTGCAATCAACTTAGATAATTATGAAAAACGTTTAATTAGATTAGTAGAAAAATCAGAGAGTTCTTTAACTAAATTACAAAAATTTCACATCATTAGTAAAGAAAAATATTTACCTCAAGTTCAGCAAGATTATAAAGCTTTTAGTCCTAAATTAAGACGATTGGAAAATTTAATTAACTATATTCGTACTAGAGTTGCAATTCAAGAAGAAGTTCGGGAACAAAAATTTCAAAATACCATAGCAACTTGGGGTATTGGATTAGCATTTGGAGCAATTGTAGCTTCTATTTCTGGGCAGTTTCCTACTGCATCTGAAACTTGTTGGACACCAGCAGTAATATCTTTATTGATTAGTTTATTGGCTGTTATGATAGGTAGATATGCAACTAAAATTGTGCTATGGTTTATGCGGAGAAAATAATTTTGCAGAAATTCCATGAGATAGTTCTTTTTAAACCCAAAGATTTAATTTACATTATGTAGTCCCTTTTGATTCTAATCATGATGCCGCACCAGTTCTATTTATTGAATATTCCTACCCTGTTCAGGCAGATTTTAGTGGTATAGTAACATTTTCACATCATAGAAATAATTTATATTATGAAATATATATTTTATAGTATCGATAACCGAATCAAATTTATAGCGAAATAGCTTAATAGAACGTTTTAATGAAGCCCAAGTATGTTCAATTAGATTTAATTCTGGAGAATATGGTGGTAAAAACAATATCTTACATTCAGCCTGTTCTATTAATAATTCAGTTTCA
>JQIA01000755.1_pt1 | contig 17018 bp, 8 predicted proteins | sample 811431 | NCBI WGS metagenome assembly JQIA01 (sample SAMN02998118, study PRJNA258478) | marine sediment metagenome | biome: marine; feature: seafloor; material: sediment; isolation source: oil-polluted sediment collected from 3 locations (0.5 km, 0.7 km and 0.9 km)... | place: USA: Gulf of Mexico ...
AACGGGAATCTAGAATCTCTGGATACCCACTTTCGTGGGTATGACAATTTGAGTATAAATCCTTAACTTAATGACATTGAACCGTAGGGTGGATAGAAGCGAAGCGTAAATCCACCAAAAATCCAAAATCAACAATTCATTCAACAAATAATCATATCAATTTAAATATAGATTTGGTGGTGTATGGTTTGGTGGATTTACTATCCACCATACAGTTTTATGGCAATTGCTCTATAATGTTTTTTAGAAAGGTAAACTATAGCATTTCCCGATTGGATAAGCTACAGCAATATTGAATAAGTAATTGATATTTATTTTGAATTTAATTAAGAATTAAGTATTCATAATTAAGAATTAAGCATTCATAATTAAGAATTGCTATATCATATATTACCATTTTGAAAGAATTTTCTATTAATTGTTATTATTAACTTTTTATTTTTATATAAATTTTAATATGATAACCCAATCTTTAAAATTAATTACCTAGCACCAATAAATTAAATATGTTAAGATTAATTTTTTAAATCGTATATAGAAAGAATTATTTACTCAATTAAATATCTAATTAAAAATATGAAAATTATTTTAATATTCATTGCCTTATTATTAAATTGCCTTATTATTTTACCTGCAAATGCAGAGGGCAGCCGAGAGTTAGTTGCAAATGGAGGTTATCGGCCTTATTTGCAGTTTGCAGATATAACAAGAGTGGGCATTAAACTACAAGCAAATATCAAAGTTTATGTCAATATTGGCGAACAAATTAATCTTGGTTCTAGTGTACCGTTAAGCGCAAATGGTAACGCAGATATTGTTTATAAAAGTCCTTTTGGTGGACAAGATGGTAGCTGTGATGTATTGGAGAATGGTTTTGGATTAATTGATACGCTTGCGAAAGAACAGGCTGGACCTTTACCATATATCAATGGTTATACTCCATGTACATTCACTACTACCGAAACCGGAGTTTATGAAATAGAGTTTCGAGCTCCAAAGTTTATTAAAAAATTTGTCCCATTTGCTGGAAGTATTGCGGCTGAGAAATTCCCCATAGATGATGCTCAAGGTCAAGGAATAGCTGCTTGGGATATAACAGTTTTGAAAACTCCTGATGATATAACAACGGAACAGAAAGGCCGAATCTATACTAATTATTTACCATTAAATGTAGGTAGACTCAATAGAGGCATAAATTCAGTAACCTATTTTTTAACTAATGATGGTTACTTATATCGTTCCGATTTAAATGGAATGGAACCATATGGGTTTATATTTTTTGCTAATAACAAAGGTATTAAAAGCTCTGATGATGAACCTTTAAATAAATCTGTACATAAAAAATCTATACAAAATGGAAGCTATAATATACATAATCCGGATCAACCAGATACAGAAAGTAATATTACCCATAAAATGTTCTTCAATTTCCCAAGTATTGACTTGCCAACAGATCAACTTGTTGATACTCCTAATGGTAAAACCTGGTTGCGTTCTACCCCTAAGGAATTGCCGATTATAGATAACTTTAAATTTACTGGTGATGAAGGTTCTAACGGTTATGCTGGTACTGTACCACTTAAAGGAAGTTTTAGCTTTAACATTGATAGTAAATTAAGATACTTTTTAACAATTGACCTTAATAACAATGGTGTTTTTGGGGATGATGTTGACATGATGTTGTTAGGTGAAACAGTTGTAGGTGCTAATGTAATGGATTGGAATGGAAGAGACGGACAAGGTAATCCAGCACCGCCTAAAGAAGCAACTTATAATGCTAAATTTAATTTTATGTTGGGTAATATCCATTTTCCATTTTGGGATGTTGAAAATGACCCTAACGGTTTTATTCTAGAACGAATAGACTGTACTAAATCCTGTGATGTAATTTATTATAATCATTCAGATATTTCTAATCCAAATCCTCCAGAATTAGTTTCCGCTTTAGGTGGTGCTAGTAGTTCTAACAGTAAACATGCTTTTGATAATAATTTTGGAAATAATCAAGTTTTAGATATTTGGACTTTCCCTAATGCAGCTAAACAAATAGAAGTTGAAACTAAATTTCAACTTAAACAAGCAGATATATCAGTAAGCAAAACTCATACTACTGATGTAAAACCACTAAATGGTGGTCCAGTTACCTATATCATTACAGTCAGAAATGATGGCCCTTCAGATGCTTCTGGAATAGGGGTAAAAGATGATTTACCAGCCACAGTTACTGATCCAACTCCACTTTGGGTTTGTGAAGTTAGTGATTCAGTAAAACCAGCTCCGGCAATTCAAAATAGCTGTTCAGCATCTAATGGTAGTGGTGCAATTGATATTACGGTTGATTTACAAAACGGTGCTTCTGCTACCTTTGAAGTAGTTGGAACTATCACCGCAGAAGTTGGCGATACTGTAACTAATTCTGTATCTGTAACTCGTCCCGAAGATATTACCAATCCACAAGGTGATATTGCAAGTGTCAGTCATTCGTTTATAGTTGCTCCACCAGACAATGAACCACCAGTTGCGGTTGATAAATCAACAAGTACTGATAATTCAACCCCAGTACAAGTTCCAACTTTAGAAGCTAGTGACTCAGATGGCACAATAGCTAGCTATATGCTTTATGATTTACCAACTACCAAGGGCTCTTTGTATTTAGGTGAGCCAGAAAGTGGTACTTTGATAACTGAAGGACAAATACTTACTCCTGCTGATATAAATAATATATATTTTATGCCAGCTGTTAGTACGATTGGAGAAGTAATTTTTCATTATACTGCTACCGATGATAAAGGAGATGCTAGCAATCAAGCTACTGTGACTATTACCGTGACGGCTCCACCAGCTAATGAACCTCCGGTAGCCGATGATAAAACTGTAGCTTCAACTCCTAATGATACTACTGTTAAGATTCCAGATTTATCAGCAAATGATACAGATGGTACTGTAGAATCTTTTACTATTAATACTCTACCTCCAAACTCTCAAGGGGTTATATATTTAGGTGATCCTGATAATGGTGGAACTCCAATATTCGCTGGTCAACTTTTATCACCTAGCGAAGTGACTAATATTTATTTTAAACCAGATTCTAATTTTACTGGTGAAGTTCAATTTGATTATACTACTACTGATAATAATGGTTCTGAGAGTGAACCAGCTACTATTACTATTCCAGTTACAGATTCTAATCAACCACCAGTTGCAGAAGATAAAGAAGCTCCTAGCGTACCTAATAATGTCACTGAACAGCTACCAGCCTTAGAAGCAACAGATAGTGATGGCACGGTAGAATCCTATCAAATCAAAACTCTGCCTCTGGAAAGTGAAGGAATTTTATATTTAGAAGACCCAGTTAAAGGTGGTAAACCTATTGCAGTTAATGAAACTCTAACCCCAGAACAGGTAAAAAGTCTATTTTTCCAACCTAACGCTAGTTTTAGTGGAAGTTCTAGTTTTACTTACATAGCTACCGATAATAATGATGCAGTTAGCAATGTAGCCACTGTTACTATTCCAGTCACTTCAGTACCTAACAATCCTCCAATTGCTAATGATAATAGTGATACTACAGATCCAAATGTTCCAGTTACCATTGATATTTTGGGTAATGACAGTGACCCAGATGATAATCTTGATCTTAGTACAGTTGCTATCACTACCCAACCAACAAATGGCACTATTGTAATCAATCCTGATGGTAGTGTAACTTATACCCCAAATAATGGTTTTAACACTGGTACAGATAGTTTCACTTATCGGGTTTGTGATACTGGAATTCCACCATTATGTGATACTGCTACAATTACGATAACAATACCAACTCAAGAACCACCAGTCGCTGCCGATAAAACTGCTGACACTACCATGAATAACGTTACGGTACAATTACCAGCTTTATCTGCTACTGACACTGATGGTACTGTGACTGCTTATAATATTGCTACTTTACCACTACAAGGTATATTATATTTGGGTGATCCTGATGCTGGAGGCACTTTGATAACTGAATTTCAACGGCTTACAGTAAATCAAATAGGCAATTTATATTTTATCCCTAATAATAAATTTATTGGTGATGCCAGTTTTACTTACACTGCTACTGATAATTCAGATTCTGTTAGCAGTCCAGCTTTAGTGACAATTCCAGTAACTGCACCAGTAAATACCATTCCAATCGCCAATGATGATACTAGTACTACTGATATTGCTACTCCAGTTATTATTGAAGTTTTGGATAATGATATTGATCCAGAAGGTGGGCTTGATATTGAAAGTATTACAATTATTACTCCACCACCAAATGGTACTGTGACTGCCAATAACGATGGCACAGTAACTTATAAGCCAGATGATGATTTTACTAAAGGCATTGATACTTTTACCTATGAAGTCTGTGATACTGGAATTCCAACTCAGTGTGATACCGCAGAAGTTAGAGTTATAGTACCTATTTTAGATGATTTTCCACCAACTGCTGAAAAAATAATATCTCCAGCAATACCTAACAATATGACCACTAAGTTGCCATCTTTAGCAGCTACAGATGACAGTAGTGTGGCTTCATATAATATTGATTCATTACCACCAGCAAACCAAGGTATATTATATTTAGGTGATCCAGACAATGGTGGAATTCCAGTTACTGCTGGCCAAGAGCTTACTCCAGAGCAGATTAGTCAACTATATTTCCAACCTAATGAAAATTTTGTTGGCAATGCTAGTTTTGGCTATACTGCTACTGATGACAATGGTAATGTTAGCAGTCCGGCTTTGGTAACTATTCCAGTTATAGATGCTTTAGAAAATAAAAATGTTATAGCTAATGATGACAATGGTTATACCGATCCAGAAGTACCAGTTATCATTGATGTTATCGGAAATGACATCGATCCTGAAGGTAACTTAGATATAGAGCATTTAATTACCATAACTAGTCAGCCTAGCAAAGGTACAGTAGTAGTAAATAGTGGTGGTACAGTTACATATACCCCTCAACCGGGATTCACTTTTGGTATTGATGAATTTGATTACTTGATTTGTGATTTAGACTTTCCACAAACTTGTGATACTGCAACGGTTACAGTTTTGGTTCCTACACTAGAAGATCCACCACCAACTACTAGCAATCAAACTGCCGAACCTACAACTAATGATGTTACCACTAAATTGCCAAGCTTAATTGCAAATGACAATGATACAGTGGTTTCTTATACTATTAAAACTTTGCCAGAACAAGGCACTTTATATTTAGGTGATCCAGCTCTTGGTGGAACTCCGATTCAAGCTGGGCAAAAGTTAACTCCAGAACAAGCAGCTCAATTATTTTTCCAACCTGAGCCTGGTTTTATTGGTAATGTTGGTTTTACTTTTACTGCTACTGATAACAATGGTGGAGAAAGTAATTCATCTTTGATGAGGATTCCAGTTACAGCTCCAAGTAATAGCCCGCCTACAGTCAATAATTTGGATGTTAGCACCAAACCAGATATTCCTATCTCAATTACAGTGTTAAAGAATGATAGCGATCCGAATGATAATTTGAATCCAAGTAGCTTAACTATCGTTACTCAGCCAAGCAATGGCAGGTTAGAAGTTAACCTTGATACTGGAGAAGTTGAATATACTCCAAATACTGGTTTTGAAGGCACAGACAGCTTTAGTTATCAAGTATGTGATACTGAGAAATTATGTGATACTGCCACTGTTACCATTACTGTATCAGATGAAATTGCTGAACCAACTACTGAAGTAAAATTAATTATCACAATAAGTGGTCAAGGTAAAGTGGAAGGCCAAGATTTATCTTGCAACAATAACAACGATCCATGTCAACAGCCATATGCTACTGATACTAATGTTACTTTAACTCCAACCCCAGATATCGGTTGGTTATTTGATGGTTGGCGAGGCCATTGTGATGCTGATGGTAACGTAACTATGGATAACTTTAAGAGTTGCAAAGCGGTATTTGTAGAAGATGATGTGCCACAATTCAGTTTAGACCTAGCTAGAAACGGTTCCGGTTCGATAACTAGTCAACCAACTGGTATTGATTGCAATGATGATTGTAGTGAAGATTATGCTCAAGGCACTGAAGTTGACTTAGTTGCTAATCCAGAACCTGGATTTGCTTTCACTCATTGGAGTGGTGATTGTAGTGGAACTAATCCAACTGTTACGGTATTGATTGATAAAGCTAAAAGCTGTCAAGCAAATTTTGCCTTGGATGGTGATGGTGATGGAGTTGCTACTGACATTGAAGAAGGTGCTCCAAATAATGGTGATGGTAATGATGATGGTATTCCAGATTGGAAGCAAAATAATGTAGTTTCTTTATTAATGCCTGATGGTAAATATGTAACTATAGTGGAGAAAAATGGTTGTACTATCAATGGTGTTAAACTTAGTGAACCTGGTTTAACTGCTGATGATAATAGCTTAGTTCCATTCCCATTTGACCTGGACATGTCCTGTACTGATGCTGATCTTGAAATTTTTTATCATGATGCGGATGATGTGGATTTACATCGTCAATATGCTGATGGTAAATGGCAATATTTACCAGTTACATTAGGTAGTCAAACCGTTGGGGATAAAACAGTAACTACTGCAAGCTTCCGTCTTAGTGATGGCAAAGTTGGAGATAATTCTGACATAGATGGATACATTAATCATACCAGCGGCAGAGCTTTTGCTCAAGAAAGAGTGCAATGGGCTAACCCAAGTTATACGATAGATGAATTTGGTAATGTTGCCACGGTTGCGGTACAACGACTTGGAACTTGTGAAGGACAGATTACAGTTGATTATATTGCCAGAGACAATACTGCCCAAAGTCCAGATTATACCACTAAACAGGGAACTTTAACTTGGGAAGCTGACGATTGCAGAAACAAATCAATTGGCATACCTATTACCAACGATACCACTCCAGAAAGTGATGAAATTATTGATTTGGTATTAAGCAATGCTGGTGGTGGTGCTTCCATTGTAGCTCCAGAAACCATTACTTTAACCATCATTGATGATGATTCTACTACTGATTCCTGCCATAGCTTTCCAACTTGCCAGGTTTGTTGTCCTACATGTCAAGTTAACACTGCTTTTAATGTGAAATCATTATCAATCACTTTAAAAGTTGGGGAAAGTACTGAAATGACTTTGGCTGATGGACAAGCAGAACTTTTAATCAAAGAAATTCCCAACAATAGTTTTGTATCTTTAGATGCGTGGCGACCATTAAATGCTGGAGCTGCCGAACTAGAATTGACTGGAGTTAATGTTGGTGATAGCAAGATGGTAATCAGTGACAGTGCTAACCCATTACAAACCATAACAATTTATATCAAAGTTATTGAAGACCCAACCAGTCCAATTATCAGTGTTGGCAAGTCTAAGTTTAGAATTAAAGCTATGCACACTACGGTCAAAGTTGGCCAGAAATTGGATTTGACTGTTGCTGGTGGTGAAGGAGAGCTTACTATTAGTGAAATTCCAGACCGGAATATAGTATTGCTGGAAAACTGGATTACTCTTGGTGATAGTGGTTCTGCTAAGTTTAGTTTAACTGGGATTAAAGTTGGTCAGAGTAAAATTGTTATTAGTGATCATTCTATTCCACCTGAAAAAACTTCCATTGATTTAACTGTAGTAGCAAGAGATATTGATTATAATCAAGGTAAACCTGATGATCCTAATAATGACTTTGAAGGTAACGCTTTAATCGATGCTGCCAATCAATATAAAATTGATAATGGTTTGTTAGATGGAACTGATAAAACTGGTAGTGGTCTACTGATTGGTAAAATTGGTGAATTAACTATAGATGATGATTGTAAATATGGATTGGAAATCAGTGTTCAAGGCAACCTTACCGCTAGCCATACTTGCTTTCTGGATAAGTTAAATACTAATGTACGATTGGCTAATCATAGTCGTTTAACCTATACTGACGCAAAAACTGTAGCAATATCCAGCACGGTAAATATAGCTCCTCAACATGTCGGACAGGTTGCTGACGTATTGTTAGTTGGAACTTATAATAATATTTCTTATGATATTTCTTACAACCGGAATGAACAAGATTGGCAAGTATGGGATGGACGGCTTAGTAGTTTACCAACTGCCCAATATTATCCAGAACTAACTGAACAAATTGAAGTATTTATTTATGAAGATGAATTAGATTTTATTCCAGGTGAATTTGCTATATTTGTTGGGTATCGCTTACGCAATGGCACAATAATATATAATGGGCTTGAACCAATTCATTTTTTTATTGGTAATAGTGGTAGTGTGGATTTACAACAAGATATAGTACGTGATCCTACCCAAATTTGGAATGATGTTGCATCTACTAGTATTTTTTCTTCATCTATCAGCAATCAAAATAATAGAACTGGTAATGGTTTGACTTTCGCTTATCGTGATACAGTAACTGTTTCTGGTTTTATAACTGTAGAACCACGTTATGTTGGACAGCCAGCAGATATATTAATTGCCGCTGGTTATCATGGCCATTATATGGAACAAGCTTATGCTAGAAATGGTGCTGCTTGGCAATTTTGGGATCATAGTCTTACTAACTTATTACCAATTCAACATTATCAACGTTTGCCAGAATATTTAGAAGTACCAATTTATATTGGTGATTTAACATTAAAATCAGGTTATTATCAGATATTTATTGGTTATCGATTAGAAGATGGAGTTATTGTCTTTAATGGTTTTGAACCTAGCAATTTTATGCTAGCCAATGGAATTGGGATTAACGTTGCTGGCCAAAAAATTGTTACAACCACTAGATTTATAAATTGGGGTTATCAAGATGAAAAGGTTCACAACCCTTTTTATTCAAATATTAACACTCCAGTTGGTATTGCAACTATCATTGCTCCAGAGACTAAACATATAGGTCAAACGGTAGAAATTATGATGGTTGCTGTTCATGGTGATACTGATGTAAATACCCAGTTAGAAACTCCAACTTGGGGAACTTGGAATGCTGATGATGTGTATATTACCAATTCAATTCCTAATATACAGTTAGAAAAAGACATGCCAGAGATAAAATTATTTGAAGGTTTGTTTGAACGTGGAGATTACACTGTTTATATTGGTTATAAGCTAGCAAATGGGGATATTATTTATAATGGTGGAGAATCATTATATTTAAGAATTAACTGATATTTTATTTAACCGTTTAAAATAAATTATCCTGTGCAAATAAGACAGTAGTACTTATTCATATTTATTATGGGACAGCAATACTAAACAGACTGCTTTAATTGATTCAATTAAAGAACAAGTAGAAAGAGATTCTAAAATTAAGCCTATAAATTAAAAAATTATAAATCAGCCTCCCATTTTAAATAATATCACAAGAAATATTGGGCTGGAACACAGATACTGGCCAATGGATATCGTGAGTACAACTGGTATTCTGGCCCAATAACTCGTTACACATTGCTAACTACTTATATCTTCAAGACCGACCTAATCAGAGGCTCAAGAACGATGTTAGTGGGTCAAAATAAAGGAATATTATGTATAAAACAAAACACGAACAGATCACAACAGCTTTACTGCTTGCCGCTGGCATCGGACACCGTTTACGCCCTCTAACCAATGATATGCCTAAATGTTTAACAAAAGTTAATGAAAAAGAAATTTTAACTCACTTAGTTCATAGTCTTCACCACTATAATTTTAAACGCTTAGTTGTGGTTGTAGGCTATTTGGAACAAAGTATTCGGAAATTTCTGGATAAGATATCAGGAAACCTTACGATTGAATATGTTGTTAGTCCAAAATACAGAACAACCAATAATATCTATTCACTTTGGATGGCACGAGATAAAATTCGAGCACCTTTTTTATTGTTTGAAAGTGACCTGATTTTTACTCCTTCCTTGCTAAAAGACATGCTTTATCCTGACCGAATTGCTGTCTCACATATATTGCCATGGATGAATGGTACAACAATTACGGCTACTCCTGATATACCACACAATGTAATTGCGTTTAATCTTAAATCTCTTTCAATCAATACACCTGATATTGCCTATAAAACAGTCAATATTTACAGTTTTTCACAACAAACATGGGCACGAGTTGCTAAACGCTTGGATAACTTTATCTCTGCAGGAAAGGTAAATGATTATTATGAAACCGTTTTTGCGGAAATGATTGCTGATGGCAGTCTAAATTTTCAAAGTGTATTATTTGCAAAAGAAAATTGGTACGAAATTGATACAGTTGAAGACTTATATGCGTGTGAACAGATGTTGTTAAATCAAGTATCTCCGCTCAAGATAAAATCAGATAATTACGCAATCCAATGAAATCATCAGTCAAAGTCAATTATACAAAAATAAATCACTATTGGCATAATACGCTCCCTTCTATTTTAGGTCCTTACATGATGGATGGGTTTGGTTTTCCTTCCAATGCCGGACAATTCCGTTTTCAAGCTGAATGCCAGATTGTTGAGAAGATTATGCAAGACCAGAAAATAAATTATCACGGTTTGTTAGATTTAGGTTGCGGCATTGGTTTTTGGACAGAATATTTTGCTCAACAATTTACTAAAGTGACGGCAATAGAGGCAAGCTCTCCTCTGTTTGATGCGATGGTACAACGATGCTCTACATATCCAAATGTGAATCCAGTGCAAGGTGATGTCCTTGTATTTGAACCAGAAGAAACCTATTCAATGATTTTTTTAGGTGGAATGCTCATGTATCTTAATGAACACGATGTTATTGCACTAATGGCTAGACTTATTCCATTTCTTGAAACAGGCGGGATTATCTTATGCCGCGAAACGACGGTGCGTAAGGGAACTGTTATCAGGGATGGTAACTACCAAGCGATTTATCGTTCAGTACAAACTTACACAAATATTTTTGAGAAATGTAATCTAAAGCTGGTTAAAACAGAAGTCAATTTACCATATAATCTTTTACAAATAGGGTGTGAATCTATAAAAAAATGGCAAAAAATCATTCCTAAATCGTTACAAGCCATTCCAATTGTTGGACGACTAGTTTATTGGGGATTAAGATTTGGTAATCCTTGGATTACTAGAATTCCAGCAGTTTTCAATTCTACCTTTCCTGAGTTAAGTAATCATTTTTTCTTACTTCGTGCAGGCAATAATGATGCTTAAATATTTTGGAATCGATATTTATAAAAATATACCTAATATCGTTTCCATACTGGGTATCTTGCCACTAGCATTGCTTTTTATTGATAATGGTTATCAGTATATAATTCCATTGATTATTTATAATAATATCATGGATGATTTGGATGGTATATTAGCAACTAAATTAAGTCTAAAAAGTGATTTTGGTGCTAAATTGGATAATGTTTGCGATGCGGTTGCCCATATTTTGCTTATTATGGTTATTGGAATGCATTATGGTTTGATTTGTGGTGCAATTAGCTTAATTGCTGTTATTGCAATCTTAATTCGCGTTGTCTCCAGATTAACCTCTGAAGATGGAACTGGATCACCAACCAATGAACTAATTCGCCACGTATTATTTACGCTTTTGTTGGCAGAAATATTTGGATTTGACCCAGTTTTATTATTAACTGTAGTTTTCATCATAAATACAATATCCATGCTATGGCCGTATTCAATGCCATATATGCTTCGAAGCCAAGCCAAAACTGTTTTTGCGGTTAGTATGGTTAATGTGCTACTGATTTTAGCTTGGTTGCTACCTTATGTTACACCAATAATTGCTGGAATTTTTATTTCTTCTTATTTATACTCTTTTGTTAAAGTTTTCACAGAAATGAAAATAGGTTAAACAAGTTGGATAGTAATATCGAGTTGGTATGTATTTTTCGTTACACTATTGTATTAAATCAAAAATATACCTAACTAGTTCATGTTTTCCAACCTTTAGCAACGATATACTTTGCTTAATTCAACAATAGTATATTCTGGTCATGATTATAATGGATTCACAGAATCTAACATTAGATATATCTTTCCTAGCTAAGGAAACAGTTAGGAAAGATATATTGCAGATAAAATTCTAGGTAAATGTTATGAAAATAAGACAGTTATTTGATGCAACAAGTTGTACTTATTCCTATTTATTATGGGACAGCAATACTAAACAGGCTGCTTTAATTGATTCAGTTAAAGAACAAGTAGAAAGAGATTCTAAACTAATTGATGAATTGGGTTTAAATTTATGTTATTTATTGGAAACTCATATTCATGCTGATCATATTACTGGTTCTGGCAAATTGCGGAAGCTTTATTTTGCTGAAATAGTGATTCATAAGAATAGTAATAGTAGTTGTGCTGATATATTAGCAGAACATGAAGATATTATTTTCTTAGGAGAAGAACAAATTAAAGTACTATACACTCCAGGACATACTAACACTGATATTTCTTATCAAATTTGTGAAGCTGTATTTACTGGGGATACATTATTAATTAGAGGTAGTGGACGGACTGATTTTCAATCAGGGGATGCTGAGACAGCTTATGATTCTATTACAAACAATTTATTTACTTTGCATGATTCTACAATAGTATATCCTGGTCATGATTATAATGGATTTACAACATCAACTATTGGTGAAGAAAAAATCCTAAATCCTCGTTTAGGCAATGGTAAAACCAGTACAGAATATGTTGCTATTATGGATGGGATGGATTTACCAAAACCTAAATTAATTGATCAAGCCGTACCTGGCAACATAAAATGTGGTTTATAAATTAAGCAAGTTAAATAACCATCGCTTTAGTCGGTGGAATACCAATTTTACCTATACTTTCAAATATTTGTGATAAATATCAACTATTGGCAAAATGACCCTTTACTTCAATGTCTAGTCATTTTAACCAAACTATATAACCAACCAATTTCAGCTGAAGCTATTCGAGCTGGCTTGCCCCTACAACGTTTTACTCCTGAATTATTCATCCGTGCTGCAGAACAAGCTAATTTAACAAGCATTTATAAAAAAGCTAAACTTAATAAGTTAGAACTACCAGCAGTATTATTATTAAATGATGGCCAAGCATGTGTATTAACTAAATATTCTGGCAAAACTAGTCAAATTATTTTACCAGCAGGTGGTACAGAGACAATATCTAATCATGATTTAGCTGCTCATTATACTGGTCATGCTTTATTATCCCAACCAAATTGTGAATTTGATTCCCGTAGTGATGTCAATAAATTTCAATCCAAAAATACTAATTGGTTTTGGGGAACATTAGTTAAATCATGGTCAATTTATACTGAAGTAATGGTAGCATCTGTGCTTACCAATTTATTTGCGTTAGCATCACCTTTATTTGTGATGAACGTATATGATCGAGTTGTTCCTAACCATGCAATAGAAACTTTATGGGTATTAGCAATTGGGGTTACTATAGTATTTGGATTTGACTTATTAATCAGAACTTTACGTGGCTATTTTATTGATATTGCCGGTAAAAAAACTGATGTTTTATTAGCTAATATGATTTTTGCACAAGTATTAGGAACACAACGAGCTTCACATCCTAACTCAGTAGGAGCATTTGCCAATCATTTGCATGAGTTTGAAAGCTTTCGAGATTTTTTTACTTCCACTACTTTAGCAACTTTAATTGATATACCATTTGCACTATTATTCATAGTAATTATTTGGACTTTGCATAGCGAATTGGCTATGATTCCTTTATATATTATGCCAGTTATAATCATTTTTAGTTTGTTAATCCAATTTCCTTTACGTAAGGTAATTCAGCAAACTTTTCAAGCTAGTACTCAAAAACATGCTTTATTAGTAGAAATTTTGACTAGCATGGAAACGATTAAAACTACTGGTGCAGAAGGACAAATACAAAAAAAATGGGAACAATTGATTATTGAAATATCCCAATCTTCTTTAAAATCACGTTTATTATCATCAATGTCAGTAAATTTTGCATTGTTTGTACAGCAAATGGCAACTGTGATTGTAATAGTTTATGGAGTGTATTTGATTGTAGCTGGTGAATTAACCATGGGAGCATTGATTGCTTGCAGCATTTTAACCGGACGTTCCTTAGCTCCAATGACTCAGATTGCAAGTTTATTAACCCGTTATCATCATTCAGTGGCAGCTTTACATACATTAAATCAAGTAATGCAAATGCCATTAGAGCGACCAGTAAAGAAAAAGTTTTTACAGCGACCTAAATTAACTGGCAATATTGAATTTAAACAGGTAAATTTCAGTTATTCAGACCAAAAAGTTCTTAATGAAGTTACGTTAAATATTAATTCAGGACAAAAAATAGGCATAATTGGTAGAATTGGTTCTGGTAAAAGTACATTAGCTAAATTAATTTTACAGCTTTATCAACCAGATAATGGCAAAATATTGTTAGATGGAATTGATAATCAACAACTTGATCCAAATGAATTACGTCGTCAAATAGGTTATGTACCACAAGAAATTGAATTGTTTTATGGTAGCGTGAAAGATAATATTATCATGGGAGCAACTCATGTGACAGATGAAATAATGTTACATGCTGCTGAATTAGCTGGAATAACAGAATTTACTAACCAACATCCATCAGGATTTGATATGCCGGTTGGAGAACGTGGAGTTGGTTTATCTGGTGGTCAACGTCAAATGATAGCAATAGCTAGAGCATTGTTACTTAAACCTCAGATATTATTATTAGATGAACCTACTAACGCAATGGATAATAACGCAGAAGAACAGTTCAAAACCAAGTTAAATTTAGCTGATAAAACCTTGTTATTAATCACTCATAGAACTTCATTGTTATCATTAGTTGATAGTTTAATCGTTATGGATGCTGGACAAGTAGTTGCCATGGGAGCAAAAAACAAAGTTATTCAAGCATTAGCAAGTAAGCAAATAGCTAGAAAATCCTAGTAGAATTTTATTCTCAAACAAAAGAATTAGATGAAAACATTAGTTTTTTATGTTTGAGTTGTTGTTTAATAACTGTTAAAGTATATCGTTTATCGTTTGTATAAGGTACAAGGTTTCGGGAAATCCGCTCCGCTCCACTCCCGAAACAAATAGTACTGCACTCAATTGGGAAACGCTATACATCTATTAAGAATTAAGCATTCATAATTAAGAATTGCTATATTTAACCTGAATCACAATTTTGTCACTGGAATTTATAATGAAATATATACTCATTACCATTTTATCATTAAACTTATTGGCTTGTGGTGCGTTATCTGAACCTAAGACTGATGATTGGTCTGCTAGTAAAATATATGAAGAAGCAAAAGATGCTTTTGCGGTAGGAGATTATGAAACTGCAATTCGCTACTATGAATTACTAGAAGCTAGGTATCCGTTTGGAAAATATGCTCAACAAGCTCAATTTGAAATAATTTACTCTTATTATAAGTATGAAGAACCAGCTTCTGCAATTGCTGCGGCTAATCTATTTATCAAATTATATCCACGTCATCCTAAGGTTGACTATGCTTATTATCTAAAAGGTTTGGTTAATTTTGAATTGCATCAAGGAACTTTAGACCGTTTTTTACCAGTAGATCGTTCACAACGAGAGCAAACAGCAGCAGTGCAATCTTTCCAAGATTTTTCTGAATTGATAGCACGTTTTCCTGACAGCAAATATAGTAAAGATGCTAGACAACGTATGGTTCATTTGCGTAATAGAGCAGCTCAACATGAATTGCATGTAGCAAATTTTTATATGAAACGAGAAGCTTATTTAGCAGCAGCAAACCGAGCCAAAACAATACTTGAGTCATATCAACGTACTCCAGCTGTGCCTAATGCACTAGTAATTTTAGCTAGATCTTATAAAATAATGGGTTTACAAGATTTATCTGATAGCACATTAGAAATATTAAAACTGAATTATCCTTCTCACCCTGGAATATCTAAGATTGAAGATTTAGCGGCTAGGTAATATAGCAATTCTTAATTATGAATGCTTAATTCTTAATTAAATTCAAAATAAATTACTTATATTACTGTAGTTTATCCAATCGAAAAATGCTATGTATAGCGTTTATCGTTTGTATAAGGAATGAGGTTTCGGGAAATCCGCTCCTCTCCATTCCCGAAACAAATAGTACTGCACTCAAACTGTTTGTATAGAGTAAACTCATAGGTGTTCGGGATATCTTTTTAAGTAGTCAATAGTGAAAAATAAAAAACTATTTTAAAAAAGTAACTTTAAAATTATCCCTAACACCTATGATCCTTAACTTATTTTTTACAAAAACACCTTCCTTTCTTTCATTGCTTGTAAATGTGATGTAATTTCTTCAAACATCTCTTGTGTCTCTTCATCAAGATTTACAGTCGGAAGAATATCATGAATAACAGATATCAGTCTATTTTCACAATATTGGCGTAATTCAGTAATTATTTCTTGGTAAAGAACTACGCTAATTTGTTGCCTATGAAAAATATTTCCTTTACAAAAAATCTCCTCGAAAGATTCTCCATTTTTTTCACACCGTTTACGTCCCATAGCAAGTGCTTCCTGATAAGCAACATCTTCACGTAATGATTGTTCATACTTTTCCATTTTTTCTGGAGTAATACTCTGACGAGATTCTTGTACTAATTTTTCAAAAAGTTTATTTAGTTGGTTACCGCAAAATTTTGGTAAAGAAATAGATTCTGCAGGAACTCCATCATATACTAAATTAACTTTTTTAATAAATTCAGATAATTGTTTTTCCAGTAATTTGATTGTGATAAGACTTTCTTCTGAAATTTCTTCAAAATATTCAATAAAATATACTGTAACTGCTTGAAGTGTACCAACAACTCCCAACAAAATGTGAATTCCAATTCCATCCATTTTATGTCTCACTAACCAAAATTTACCATTCTGCTACCTGATAATTCCGTAATAATTTACCGAATACCGATGTTTCAGTAATTCCTTGCACAATTGGGTCATAAACATCAGCATCTGTAGGAGCAATATTAAAATCTCCTAAAACAACTAATTTTGAATGTTGTTCTAA
>JQIA01000756.1_pt1 | contig 17017 bp, 14 predicted proteins | sample 811431 | NCBI WGS metagenome assembly JQIA01 (sample SAMN02998118, study PRJNA258478) | marine sediment metagenome | biome: marine; feature: seafloor; material: sediment; isolation source: oil-polluted sediment collected from 3 locations (0.5 km, 0.7 km and 0.9 km)... | place: USA: Gulf of Mexico ...
TTCGAAACGGATTTCAGGTATGCGCACATGCCATAGGCGATCGTGCAAATAGAGAAATATTAGATCGCTATGAAGCAGCATTGAATGAATTGTCTAAACTTGGTAGTGATCACCGATTCCGAATAGAACACGCTCAACATTTACACCCTGACGATATACCTAGATTTGCAGAATTACAAGTAATTCCAGCAATGCAAGCAGTTCATATGTCGTCCGACAGACCATGGGCAATCGATCGCTTAGGGGAAAAACGTATTAAGGAAGGCGCCTATATGTGGCAAGATTTGTTACAAAGTGGTATACCTATTGTTAATGGCACCGATGTTCCTGTAGAGCCTTTAAATCCAATTGCTAGTCTTTATGCTAGTGTAAGTCGTAAAACACTAAAAGGTACTCCTGAAGGAGGTTACGAGCCAGAACAAAAAATGACTAGGGCACAAGCATTAAAGTCGTATACCTTAGATGCAGCATATGGTGCTTTTGAAGAGGACATAAAAGGATCTATTAGTGTTGGCAAACTTGCCGATTTTACAATTTATAATCAGGATTTAATGACAGTAGATGAAGCTGATATGCTTAACACCGAAATCGTCATGACAATTTTTGATGGTAAAATTGTTTATGAAAAGAAAGATTAATTCATGGTACGATAAATTAAAAAGTCTTATGAGATCTCTCCCTTAGTTCGAAATGACTAATATTTATATATGTTGTACAACCATTTTGTTTATATAGTAACAAATACATATAGAACTACACTTTACATTGGAGTTACAAATGATATTCAAAGAAGAATTTCTCAACATTATTTTGATAGCCAAAATGCAAATAAATCTTTTGCTGGTAAATACAATTGTTACATTTTAGCCTATTATGAGGGGTTTGAATATCCGAAATTGGCTATTGCGAGAGAGAAAGAATTAAAGAAGTGGAGAAGAGAAAAGAAGAATGAACTTATATCACAGTTTAATCCCAAATGGGAATCATTAAATAATCAAATAGTTTAATCATTTCGAAATTAGGAACGATTGAGAAATCACATAAGGAGGCATGTACTCATCAGGATGAGATTTCTCCTTTCAGTCGAAATGACAATAATAAGATTGCTTCGTTGCACTTGCAATGACGACATTAATAATCACTCAACTTACAAGGGCCTTCAAGTATAGATTTCATGATTTGTAAAGTGCCATCTCCTCTGGTTGCAATATGCCATTTAATCAAGGAGATTTTACCGTTTTCAATTTCAATACCAGTGATACTTCTTGGGTGTACACAGCTACCATCATTAAAATAGGCAACCTCTCCAGGTTGAGGGAATCGAGGTCTATGTGTATGTCCAACTATGGTTGCTAGATTATTGTTTTCGGTTATCCATTTCTTGGTTCTACGCTCAAGTTTAATTAACTCTTTGTAGTTTTTCGCAGGACTTGTAGGGTCTGCAATGCCCATAACATTTAGGGGCTTCCAAAGAACACGCACCAAAAAACGACTCCATCGCCAGAATGTATAATTCCACCAATCAGCTTGATGACCATGGGTTAAAAATAATTCCTGCCCTGTATCACAATGTTTTAAAACAATGCCCTCATGGTATTCAATATTTTTAAATAATTCAACATCTTGACCTAACTTTTCATCAAAATAAGTTGATAAATGTTTTTTAACATAATCAGGATTACGATATACCATATCATGGTTCCCCCAAATCATATGTAACCTACAATCCTTATGAAACAACTTCATAAGCATATATACATTCTTGTGAGCGTCAAGAATTTCATCAAAGTTTGAATTCTCCCAAAGTTCATCACCATCACCAACCTCACAATACTGAAACCCTTCAGCGTAATAATGCTTTAAGGCATGAAAGTAAATATTTCGATTATTGGCAAAATCGTCTGCAATACTGTTATTACCACGATGACAATCGCTAAACAAAATAAACTTACTCGAGTCATCAAAGTCAATTACTTTGGCATTTTTATAAGCGCGATCTAATCTTGTTTTTGAAGACATAGAGTAAATGTAAATAAATTTCAATAAAAAATGCTTCCCGATTTGAGAAGCATTTTCATAAATTTTGTTTACACCGCGATTCCGACCGAGTGAAATAATCAAATGCAGCTTAGCTGCTATTTGAAGGCGTTTAATCCTGTAATATCAAGTCCTGTAATTAGCAAATGAATATCGTGAGTACCTTCGTAAGTAATTACACTTTCAAGGTTCATAGAGTGTCTCATAATAGAGTACTCTCCAGTTATTCCCATGCCGCCTAACATTTGTCTCGCTTCACGTGCAATATTAATAGCCATATCCACATTATTACGCTTTGCCATAGAAATTTGAGGAGAAGTTGCTTTACCCTCATTACGTAAAACACCTAAACGCCACGTTAATAATTGCGCTTTGGTGATTTCTGTAATCATTTCAGCAAGTTTCTTTTGTTGTAATTGAAACTGTCCGATTGGTTTGCCAAACTGAATACGTTCTTTACTATAACGTAAAGCTGTGTCGTAGCAATCCATAGCTGCTCCAATAGCACCCCATGCAATTCCATAACGGGCAGAATCTAAACAACCAAGTGGTGCTCCTAATCCTGATTTGTTTGGTAATAAATTTTCTTTAGGGATTTTTACATTATCAAAAATAAGTTCTCCAGTAGCACTGGCACGTAATGACCATTTGTTATGAGTTTCAGGAGTTGAAAAACCTTCCATACCACGTTCAACAATTAGGCCGTGAATACGTCCGCTTTCATCCTTCGCCCAAACCACAGCAACTTGTGCAAAAGGGGCGTTTGAAATCCACATTTTAGCACCATTTAAAAGGTAATGGTCGCCCATATCTTTGAAATTAGTTGTCATACCACTAGGGTTCGAGCCATGATCTGGCTCAGTTAATCCAAAGCAACCAATCCATTCACCAGAGGCAAGTTTAGGTAAGTACTTTTGACGTTGTTCTTCGTTTCCGTATTTCCAAATAGGATACATCACCAAAGATGATTGTACAGAAGCTGTACTTCGTACTCCAGAATCACCACGTTCGATTTCTTGCATAATCAAACCATATGAGATTTGATCTAATCCTGCACCACCATATTCTTCAGGGATATAAGGGCCAAAAGCACCAATCTCTGCAAGACCTTTTACAATCTGCATTGGGAATTCTGCTTTTTGAGCATATTCTTCTATTATTGGAGAGACATCACGTTTTACCCATTCACGAGCAGCGTCACGTACTAATTTATGTTCTTCTGTTAAAAGCTCATCAAGGTTGTAATAATCAGGAGCTTCAAATAAATCTGGTTTCATCTAGTCGTTGTTATTTTATATTAAGGACAGATGGTGTTCGCAAAAATGCTCGGTTCATCTGGTCGTTTTTATTCAAGATGCAATAATAGGCCAAATTTAACTAAAGCTAATGAAATACAGACCACTTTTAATTGGAAAAAAGGAGATTTTATTTGTTTAAAATTGGGACAATAAAGAATGAAAATGATGGACACCGTGCTCTTTAATAGCATCAAAAATGTTTTGGTCTTTATAAAAACTAATAGGAAGTGTTTCAGCTTTCTTGATGTCTGGGTTTATGTTGAATTTTCTCACTATAAAGTATTTAATTGTATATTTAAACGCTGCCTCCTAAATTTACATAATTAAGCCGATTCTACTTTTTAAAAGATTTTAAATGAGTTCAAAACCACAAAAGATAGGTTTAGTAACAACGACATCATTGGTCGTTGGTAATATGATTGGCGCAGGTATTTTTTTGTTGCCAGCGTCGTTAGCAGAATATGGAAGTATTAGTATTTTAGGTTGGTTATTTACCGCTGCTGGCGCTTTAGTATTGGCAAAGATATTTAGCAATTTTAGTAAAATAATTGTTAATAAAAGTGGAGGTCCTTACACCTATTCAAAAGCTGGTTTTGGTGATTTTATTGGGTTTTTAGTGGCCTGGGGATATTGGATCTCATGTTGGATAAGTAATGCTGGTCTTGCACTGGCTATAATAGGAGCGTTGAGCGTCTTTTTTCCTGCTTTGAATACAGAGCCAATATTCGCTGTAAGTGTTGGTTTAGGAATGATCTGGATCTTTACATGGGTTAACTCGAGAGGTGTTAAAACATCTGGAAAGATACAAGTGGTAACAACGGTTTTAAAATTACTACCGTTAGTACTGGTAATAGTATTAGGAGCTTTCTTTTTCAGTCTAGATAATTTTCCTGCTTTTAATTTAACTGGTGAAAGTGATTTTGCAACCTTCCCCGTCGTAGCTGCGTTAACCTTATATGCGTTTTTAGGTATTGAGTCGGCTACTATACCGGCAGAGAATGTAAAAAACCCAGAAAAGACGGTGCCAAAAGCTACTATGCTTGGAGCCATAATAGTGACCCTGGTTTATATCTTGGGAACAGTAGTTCTATTTGGAATATTACCTGTAGATATATTAAAAAACTCACCTGCGCCTTTCGCCGAGGCAGGGAAAATAATTGGAGGCGAATATGCAGGTTATTTCGTTGCGGCAGGTGCGGCTATATCAGGAATAGGGGCTTTAAATGGTTGGATTTTGATTGTTAGCCAATTACCAATGGCGGCAGCAAGAGATAAGATGTTTCCAAGGGTGTTTAAGAAAGAAAATAAAAATGGAGCGCCCTATATGGGGTTAATTATAGGTAGTGTTTTAAGTTCGGCTATTATGCTCTTAAACTTTACTGATGGCTTGGTTGAGCAATTTACCTTTGTCGTAAATCTAACCGTTCTCACCTGTTTAGTACCATATCTTTTTGTTTCCGCTTCCTATATAATTGTAATCATAGAGAAGAAATTTCATAAAAATAATTTCATAAAAACATTTGTATTGGGCAGTTTGGGCTTTGCATACTCATTGTGGGCAATTTATGGGTCAGAATCTGCTACTGTTTTCTATGGATTTTTATTATTATTGCTAGGAATACCATTTTATGTTATAATGCAATGGAATAAAAGAGAAAAATAAATTTATGAAAACCACACATCATTCAGAATATTTAAAACTTGAATCAGTTTATATAAAACAAGCCGAAAATGCTTTTGTATCAGATATTCAATTAAGAGAACAATGGAAAGATTTGAATTATTTATCTCGTCCAGATTTTGATAAATCTATAGATGAATATCAATCTTTTGAGCAATATTTTATTGACCAAAATATTGAATTGCATTTTTTTCCTTTCAATGATAATGTAAAAATTGACTCTATATATTGTAGAGATGCAGCCATAGCTACAGATTTTGGAATGATTATCTGTAATATGGGAAAAGGAGCAAGGATTAATGAGCCTCAAGCTCAATTACAGGTTTTTAAAAACAACAATATTTCAATTCTTGGAGAAATAGAATCACCAGGAACACTTGAAGGAGGAGATGTTGCTTGGTTAGACCAAAACACTTTAGCTGTAGGTCATACTTATAGAACTAATGAAAGTGGGATTGAACAATTAAAAGCATTGTTAGAGCCAAGAGGAGTCGAAATTGTTATTGCAGAATTACCTCATTATAAAGGTGTAGAAGATGTATTCCATTTAATGTCTATTTTAAGTCCTATCGATAAAGATTTGGCAGTAGTATATTCTCCACTTATGCCTGTTAAATTTAGAAATGAATTATTAAGTAGAGGATTTAAATTGATAGAAGTTCCCGATGAAGAATTTGAGTCTATGGGATGCAATGTGCTTGCTGTTGCACCTAGACAATGTATCATGGTAGATGGAAATCCCATCACAAAGCAACGAATGGCAGCAGCAGGTTGCAACGTGCAAACCTACAAAGGAGATGAAATTAGTGTTAAAGGCGGTGGCGGTCCAACATGTTTAACGCGACCATTGTTGAGGTCTATTTAGTATTCGCAATCTGATTTCAAAGGACCTTCTGCAGTACCTTCCCAATCAGGGTCTGCAACACCAGTCCATATATTTGTTTTAGGATTAAAAGTTACAGCATGTACCCTAGCAAATGCGCCATAGCGTTTAATGCTTTTTACATCAAAACCTGCTTGTGTCCAGGAAATAGAATCTGAAGAAGCCCATCCATTTTTAGGTGTAAACTCAGCACTGAACTTCATACCATCAAATTTTCGTTTACCAGTTTCTTTATTAATAACCATTTCTGGATGAATTCTAGGAGCAGTAACTGCTTCTTTAATTTCAAGGTTTCTATCAATATGTCTTGAAATTGTCTGGGCAATCCCAGAAAGAATTCGTAATCCACCAGCAGCGCCTAGAACCATAACTGTTTTGCCATCTTTTGTAACTACCGTTGGAGCAATAGTTGTTCTTGGTCTTGATCCTGGAGCTTGATCCGAGTTTGATAAATATGTACCCATAGTTGATGCATACACAAAACCTAGCCCTGGAGTTATTACTTTTGACCCGAATAAAGGACCTACGGTTTGTGTAATAGATACTACCATTCCTTTGCAATCGGCAGTTACAAAATGTGTTGTATGGTGACTATCTTTCCCCCAGGTGTTGCCGCTCCAGTCAGTATTGTCTGCTAAAAGTTCGGATGAATAAACTTCAGTGTTTTGAAATGCTGTTTTTGGTGTTTCAATTTCTGGAATCACTACTAATGCTGCCTGCTCTTTGGCCCAATCTTTACTTTGTACAAGGTCTAAGTCGGCTTCCTTGTAATGCGTTTCCATAGTGTTAATAGAAAGTGCCAGCGCCTGATTCATTATTGCGGCCCATTGTAAATCATTAACTTCAGTTAAATTAAATTGTTCAAGAATATTAAGAGTTTTTATTAGAAGTCCACCACCAGAAGGCGCTGGCATGGTATGAATTTGATATCCCCGATAGTTTGTTGTTATATATCTCATATCTGGAGCCTCGTAGTTTTTTAAATCTTCAAGGCTAATATAGCCGTCATTGGCTTCCATGTCAGCTACTATTTGTTGTGCTATTTGTCCATTATAAAAATCATCTCCTTCAGTATTTGCAATCCGTTGTAAGGTGTTTGCTAAGTCAGGTTGTTTAAGGATTTCTCCAGATTTATATAATATAGAATCCTGTTTTAGCATTTGATTTCGAAATCCTGGGTCGCTCATCATATCCTTATATGCATATTTATGTCTTATGGCTTCACCGGGAAGCACTTCAAATCCGTTCGTGGCATGTTTGATAGCGGCTGCCATTATTTGTGGTAATGGTAAGGAGCCGTGTTCTTTGTAGAGTCGCATTAATGCAGCTACCACTCCAGGAGTTGCAATTGTTTTGTGTCCATTTTTAACAGGAATTTCTGGGGCAACATAATTTAAAGGAATCTCGGTCATGCCATTGTAGCCTTGAAAAGAACCGTCTTCTTTACGTATTAAAATTAAGTTCCTTCCACCAATACTATTCATGGTAGGCTCTACTGCGGCTATAACAAATGCTGTGGCAAGCGCTGCATCGGCGGCATTACCACCTGCTTCAAGAATTTCTAAACCTGCTTGAGTAGCTAGGGGTTGTGCTGCTGCAACCATCCCATTTGATGAGGTGGCAAATTGAGGGTCTCCATCATCTATGATTTGAGGGGTAGTGTCTTTACTTTCTTTACAAGCAATTATTGTTAAAGCGGAAAGTACTATAACTATTTTGTGAAACTTCATGATTATCAAGTATTAGTTGGTGGTTAAAATGCATAGGATACATTCTTTTCCGAAGTTACAGAAAAATATTAAAATGAGAATATTGAGCGCTTAATTACATTTTTAAATAAAATGCTTTTGTAAAATTGATATAATCTTGAGTGTATTGATGCCTTTTAATTTCGATGATTAATGTTGAAATTTTCACATCTGTTTTACTGAAAGAAAACTCTAAAAGACTTCGTTTTATTTCAGATTCAGGGTTACCTTTAACTCTTAATATTTTGTTTGGGAATAAGTTAACTTCAGCAGCCAAAGCAATTAATTTTTTTTCTTCGCTAAAAGGAACAATAATTGCAAATTTCCCAACTTCTGATAATAATTTTGAAGCACTGTCAATCAAGTGGTCAAAAGGTAAAGCATCTTCAAATCGTGCTAAATCTCGTTGTTCATTTCCGCTTTTATAATCACTAGAATAAAAAGGGGGGTTAGAAATAATCAAATCGTACTTGTCTTCTATTTCTTCTACAAATTCTTCCAGTGAAGCGTGATAGCAAAACAAACGGTCTCCCCAAGGAGAATTTTCAAAATTGGTGACACATTGTTCATATGCATTATCATCAATTTCAATAGCATCAATGAGCTCTGTATTGCTGCGTTGGGCGAGCATAAGTGCAATTATCCCAGTACCTGCGCCGATATCTAAAACGGAAAATGGATGATTCTCAATGTTTGCCCAAGCACCAAGCAAAACGGCATCTGTGCCAATTTTCATCGCGCATTGGTCTTGCTGAACTGTGAACTGTTTGAAACGAAAAGGTTTATTCATAAGGTCCGGGTTCTTTGTTCTAAGAGCGAAACAGTCTAGTGTCTTTTATAAATAAAGGTCGATTAAGCCCTCTGGAGTTTCAACAGTAATCGTTTTTGTTTCACGATTCACTTCAACAATAAACTCGTCGTTCATAGGTATTAAGATTTCGATACCGTCTCTATCGATTTCAAATAAAGATTGAGAGGTATTATCGTTTATACCTTTAATAGTTCCTACTTTTCCAAAGTTGGTATCCATCATAGTAAAACCAATAACTTCATGAAAATAGAATTTATTTCCTTCTAATTTTGGTAACAGCTCTAAGGGGAGATATACATCGCTTTTCATTAATGCATCAGCGTCTTCCTCGTTAGTGACTTCTTCAAATTTTATACGAAGTAGATCAGATTTGTGAAGTTGTGAACTTTCAATAAAAAACGGAATTAAAGAATTACCCACAAAAATAAAAACAGCATCTAAGTTTTCGTATAGTGCAGGCTCATCGGTATCTAGTTTTATAAGAAGTTCTCCTTTAAAACTATATTTCCTTACAATTTTACCTAAGTAAAAACAATCGTCTATGGTCATAATCTAATTTATCGGTTCGAGCGCAGTCGAGAACTATAGAGAATTGTCAGCTAATAATATCTCGACTGCGCTCGATTTGACATCAATGTATAAAAAAACCTGATAGATAACTACCAGGTTTTAAAAGTATAAAAAATATTATTTTTTACTCTTCTTCGTTTGAAGCTTCAGTAGTATCAGCTGCTACTTCTTCAGTAACTTCTTCTTCAACAACTGGAGCTGCTGCTGCAATTCTTGCTTCGTTTACTGCTTTTTCAGCTTCTAAAGCTTTAGCTTCAGCATCTGATTGAGCTTTTGCTAAACCATCTTTCTTAGCGTCAACTTTTCCTGCTTTGTCATCTAACCAAGCTTGAAATTTCTTTTCAGCTTCTTCTTCTGTTAAAGCACCTTTTCTAACGCCTCCTGCTAAGTGATTTTTTAATAAAACACCTTTATAAGATAAAATTGCTCTTGCAGTATCAGTTGGTTGTGCTCCATTTTGAAGCCATTTAACTGCACCGTCAACATCTACATCAATAATAGCTGGGTTTACATTTGGATTGTAACTTCCTAATTTTTCAAGGTATTTACCATCTCTTTTTGATCTTGCATCTGCTGCAACAATCCAGTAAAAAGGTTTTCCTTTTTTACCGTGTCTTTGTAGTCTTAATTTAACTGCCATAAAAATTAATTAGTGAGGTTCTCGACCTCTGTTATTAATGAGAGCGCAAAGATACTATATTTTTCTAATTCTCTGTTAAATGAATTGCTTTTTTATTATACACTAAGGTTTTTAAAAAGTGGTGATATCTAACCACTTAGAAACTCGTCGCTGCTTTTCAATTGCTATGAGGATTTGAAATAAGTTAAGGTCTATATAAATGGTCGTTTTAAACATTTTATTTGTTTATAACTGTTTATAAATTTACCAATCAAAAGAAGGATTTATTCTTATTTTTATCATTCTTATTTTATATAGAATAATACACCTTTTATGTACTTAATTTTCGACACAGAAACTACTGGTTTACCTAAACGTTGGAATGCTCCAATTAGCGACACCAACAATTGGCCACGCTGTATTCAAATAGCATGGCAATTGCACGATGCTATGGGTAACTGTATAGAAAGTCAAGATTATTTGGTGCAGCCTGAAGGTTTTAATATCCCGTATGATGCAGAGAAGATACATGGTATTTCTACAGAATTGGCACAAGAACAAGGGATTCCTTTAAGTGAAGTTTTAGAGAAGTTTAACGAAGCACTGGATAAAACCAAATTTGTAGTAGGTCAAAATGTAAAGTTTGATTTGAATATAATGGGTGCGGAATTCTTTAGAGAGGATGTTGCCAATCAGCTTCAGGAGCTTCCCGTTTTAGATACATGTACCGAACATACTGCGACTCTATGTCAACTTCCTGGTGGGCGCTATGGGAAGTTTAAATTACCAACGCTTTCTGAGTTACATCAGTTTCTATTTAAAGAAAATTTTGCTGATGCACATAACGCGACTGCTGATGTAGAAGCAACCACACGTTGCTTTTTTGAGTTGGTGCGTTTAGGGGAGTATACCAAAGAGCAGTTGGATGTTCAACCAGATTATTTTGAGAAATTCACTGAGGTCAATCCGAAGGAAATTCGGCTCATCGGAATAAAGCACATCAATCTTAAAAAAGAAAGTGCTAAAATAAATGAACGCTTACAACAAGCGCAAGCAAGTCATATATCTGAAGATGATATAAAAACCAATATTTCAGGATTAGTAGATGTTGATTTTGCGCATTTGCATAACCACTCACAGTTTTCTATTCTGCAATCTACAATTAGTATAAAAAAATTGGTTGATACAGCGGCAGATAGAGGGATGTCTGCAGTGGCATTGACCGATCATGCTAATATGATGGGGGCTTTTCATTTTGTTAAGGAGGTAAAAAATTATAATAATGGCATTAAAGCAAAACAAGCAGAAGCAGAAAAAAGCGGAGAAGCTTATACTGGAAAAGAAATAAAGCCCATTCTTGGTTGTGAGTTTTTTGTTTGTGAGGACCATACCAACAAATCCCAAAAAGATAACGGTTATCAAATTGTAATGCTCGCCAAGAATAAAAATGGCTATCAGAATTTGGCAAAAATGTCGTCCATCGCTTATACAGACGGATTTTATTATGTGCCTCGTATCGATAGAAAAGTAGTTGAGGAATACAAGGAAGATATTATTGTACTTACAGGGAATCTCTATGGAGAAGTGCCTAGTAAGGTCTTAAATGTCGGTGAAAAACAGGCAGAAGAAGCATTGCTTTGGTGGAAATCACAGTTTGGAGATGATTTGTATTTGGAATTGATGAAGCATGGTCAGGAAGATGAAGATCGTACAAATCCGGTTTTAATCAATTTTGCAAAAACACATGATGTAAAATTAGTTGCAACTAATAATACCTATTATGCAGACAAGGAAGATGCGAATGCCCATGATATATTATTGTGTGTAAAAGAAGGTGAAAAACAAGGAACGCCGATTGGTCGAGGCCGTGGCTATCGTTTTGGCTTGCCAAATCAGGAGTACTATTTCAAGTCTTCTGAAGCCATGAAGGATTTGTTTAAAAACATTCCTGAGGCTATTAGTAATATTCAGGAAGTCGTCGATAAAATTGAGCCTTATGAATTGGCGAGAGACGTGCTGCTTCCAAAGTTTGATATTCCAGAGGAATTTGTAAAAGTTGAAGATGAAGCTGATGGAGGCAAACGTGGTGAAAATGCATTTTTAAAGCATCTTACATACGAAGGGGCCAAAAAGCGTTATGAAGAAATCACTCCCGAAATTAAAGAACGCCTTGATTTTGAGCTTAGTGTTATAGAAAATACCGGATATCCAGGGTATTTTTTGATTGTTGAAGATTTTATTCGTGAAGCACGAAATATGGATGTGTCTGTTGGTCCAGGACGTGGTTCAGCCGCCGGATCTGTGGTTGCTTTTTGTTTGTGGATTACCAATATAGACCCCTTAAAGTACAACTTGCTTTTTGAGCGTTTTTTGAATCCTGATCGTGTAAGTATGCCCGATATTGATATTGATTTTGATGATGAAGGTCGTGGTCGTGTCATGGATTATGTGATTAATAAATATGGATCGAATCAAGTAGCACAGATTATTACCTATGGTACTATGGCTGCAAAATCATCGATTAGAGATACGGCCAGAGTTTTAGATTTACCTTTGTTTGATGCTGATAGAATTGCTAAGTTGGTGCCTTTAATGTCTAAGCTCAACAAGATTTTTGGTGTTGATGAAAAGGTGTTAAAAAGTAAATTTAGGGCTGATGATTTAGAAAAAATAAATCAATTATTAAATATAGCAGATGGCGATGACCTTGAGGCAGAAACTATAAATCTAGCCCGAACTTTAGAAGGTTCTGTTCGAAATACTGGAATTCATGCCTGTGGAGTGATTATTACTCCAGATGATATTACCAAGTTTGTTCCTGTGGCTACGGCCAAGGATTCTGATTTGTATGTCACCCAATTTGATAACTCTGTAGTTGAGGATGCTGGGTTGTTAAAAATGGATTTCTTGGGATTGAAGACTTTAACTTTAATCAAGGATACCGTAAAAATTGTAAAAGCCAAGCATGATATTTTACTTGATCCTGAGAACTTTCCTTTAGATGATGTAAAAACATATGAGCTGTTTCAACGTGGAGAAACGGTAGGGGTATTTCAGTATGAATCTCCTGGAATGCAAAAACATCTTAAAGACTTAAAGCCTTCAGTTTTTGATGACCTTATTGCAATGAACGCTCTGTATCGTCCTGGTCCAATGGAATACATTCCGAGTTTTGTAAGACGTAAGCATGGCGATGAAGAGATTGATTATGACCTTCCCGCCATGGAAGAGTATCTCAAAGAAACCTATGGTATCACGGTGTATCAAGAGCAGGTGATGTTATTGTCTCAAAAATTGGCAGATTTCACAAAAGGTGAAGCCGATGTATTGCGTAAAGCCATGGGGAAAAAGCAAATTGCTGTTCTCGATAAAATGAAACCTAAATTTATTGAGCAAGCGAGTACAAAGGGTCACGATGCTAAAAAATTAGAAAAAATTTGGAAGGATTGGGAAGCTTTCGCAAGTTATGCATTCAACAAATCGCATTCTACCTGTTATGCTTGGATTGCCTATCAAACAGCATATTTAAAAGCGCATTATCCTGCTGAATATATGGCCGCGGTACTATCTAATAATATGAATGATATTAAATCGGTTACCTTTTTTATGGAAGAGTGTAAACGCATGAAGCTGAATGTACTTGGGCCTGATGTCAATGAAAGTTATTACAAATTCTCAGTAAATAAGGATAATGCAGTTCGTTTTGGTATGGGTGCTATTAAAGGTGTTGGTCATGGCGCAGTAATGACCATAGTTGACAACAGAAAAAAAGATGGCGCATTTAAATCAATTTTTGATTTGTCTAAGCGCATAGATTTGCGAGCAGCCAATAAGAAGGCTTTTGAAAACTTGGCGAATGCAGGAGGGTTTGATGGATTCACCGATACCCATCGCGCACAATATTTTCATAAAGAAGGTAGTGATATGACCTTTTTGGAGAAAGCAATTAAATATGGGAGTAAATATCAGGAAAATGAAAATTCAGCGCAAGTAAGTTTATTTGGTGAAGCCAGTGATGTTCAAATTCCAGAACCTGAAGTACCGCCATGTGAAGAGTGGGGAACAATGGAGAAATTGGCTAGAGAACGTGAAGTAGTTGGGATTTATATTTCTGGACATCCGTTAGACGATTTCAAAATAGAAATGAATACGTTTTGTAATGCAGAAGTATCTTTATTTAATGATTTAGAAACTTATGTAAATAGAGAACTCACTTTTGGTGGTGTGGTGACCGACGTGCAACACCGTGTGAGCAAACAGGGTAAAGGTTGGGCATTATTCACGATTGAAGATTATGTAGAGTCACATGAGTTTAGAGTTTTTGGAGAAGAGTATTTAAAATTCAGGCACTTTTTAATGATAAGTAATTTTGTGTATGTTAAGGCATTTGTGCGAGAAGGTTGGGTAAATAGAGATACAGGAAAAAAGAGTGATCCAAGAATTCAGTTTAACAGTTTTCAATTATTACATGATGTCATGGACACTTATGCTAAAAAACTATCTATTCAGTTAAATATTGAAAATTTAAGCGAAAATAAAATTAGGAGTATTAAAGAGTTGCTAAACATGCATGAAGGCAGTAACATCCTTAATTTTTTAATATACGATACTAAAGAGAAGTTGAAGCTAAACATGTCCAGTCGTAAACAAAAAGTAAAAATCTCTCAAGAGTTACTTAACGAACTTAAAGATTTGGATTTGCATTATAAGTTGAATTGACACTATTGGAGGACACCAAAAATAGAAGCTGTTTTACTCGCGCTCCTCAAATGGAATAATAACATTTTTTTCTACATAGTTTTTTAATCCATTCAATAGCATAGCCCAACAATATGAGGATTGTCTATATTCAGCATTGCATTTTGGCCAACCAATATGCTTAAATTTAAGGATGACACTTCCATTAACTTCTTCAATGTCAAAACCAAATGTCGTTGGATTCCAGTTTGTGTCAGACTGAGTCATTTTAATGTGAAATGCAGAATTATGAGAAAATTTAACGACGCTTCCAAACCAATCGTATTTGAGGGAGAAATGAAAATTATAGCTTTCTCCTAGTTTAGGAATTCCAGTGCATTTGAGGGGCCACCAGTTAATTAAATGATTAGGTTCTATAATTGCTTCAAAAACTTTTGTTAGTGATTCATTTATAACTAAATCGTGATAAATCTCAAAGCTCTGGCTAGTTTTTATGAACATTTGAATTTTTCAATTAAAGTAATAATTAAATTCTTTTTTCATCTAAATAATTGCCAAGATCCTGAAGTGAATCATCCCAAAATTGCTCGTAGAACTTTAACCACATGGTAACTTCTTTCAATCTTTTTGCGTTGGCATTACAAAAGCGCTCGCGGCCTGAGCTATCTATATAGACCAAACCAGCGTTTTCTAATGTTTTAATATGTTTGGTAACGCCTTGTCGGCTAATATCAAACTGACTTGAAATTTGGGTGATTGATAATGCTGAGGTGGCAATTACCAAGGCATGAAAAATATCGCGCCTTGTTGGATCCGCAATAGCCTTAAATAGTTTCGTGATGTTATCCTGCATTTACAAGGTCTTTTAAATAGCCCGTTAAGCCTTGGATACAGTTGTCCCATCCGCCATTAAAGCTTTCAAACATGGCTACAGCAGTGTCGCCAGCATAATTTGATATACCAGAATGCTCTAAATAGAGTTTCGTGCCGTTATTTGTTGATTCTAATTCCCATTTAACTGTGGTTTCGATATTTGTATCACCAACAATCCAAGTATAAATAAGTACATATGGGTTGGTTTTTTTTACTTCACCGCTAATAACAGTACAACCTTTTTCATTAGGGGGCGAAGTAAAAGTGTATTGATAACCAGTTTCAGCTTTAAAATCGGCTTTGATAAACCAAGTAGAAATTTCTTCGGCCTTGGTAATGGCATTCCAAACTTTATCTATGGAATGATTAAACAGGACTTCTTTTGTGATGACATCTTTCATTTGTAAATAATTTAAGTCTTTATAATGATTCATGATTTTAGGTTTTGCTAAATTAGGTAAAAGCTATTTAATACGCAACTATTTGGTTGCGTATTAAATATTGAAATTTCATAACCACCATAGCGTCAATCAATTTATAAATAAGGAAAACAAATAGTACTCATGTAAGCATTAGCATTTTTTTTGACTAATATTGCATATAAATTAGAAGTAAAACACAATTAAATTAAATATTATGGCATTAGAAATAACAGATGCAACGTTTGAAGAAACTGTATTAAAAAGTGATAAACCGGTATTGGTTGATTTTTGGGCTGCTTGGTGTGGACCATGTCGTATGGTTGGACCAGTAATCGAACAAATTAGTGAGGAATATGATGGTAAAGCTGTTGTAGGTAAGGTAGATGTAGATGCAAACCAGGAATTTGCTGCTAAGTATGGTGTTCGTAACATACCAACTGTTTTAGTATTTCATAAAGGTGAAGTAGTAGGACGTCAAGTCGGTGTATCCCCTAAAAACGTTTATGCAGAAGCAATTGATTCGCTATTGTAACATAAATTGTAAAAGAAAACATAAAAGGTTTGCCTAATAGGCAAACCTTTTTTAGTTTAGAAACTTCATGAATTTACAAGACGAAGTAAATAAAACATCTGGATTTAAGAATTTGGAGCTTTTGGCCAAACAAGTGGTAGAAGGGTTTATCGCAGGCATGCATAAAAGCCCGTTTCACGGGTTTTCGGCAGAATTTGCAGAGCATAAAATATATAATCAAGGTGAAAGTACAAGACACATAGATTGGAAACTATTTGCAAAAACAGATAAGCTGTTTACCAAACGTTATGATGAAGAAACCAATTTACGATGTCATATTATTATAGATAATAGTAGCTCGATGCATTTCCCTGAGGTTAATGAGCTATCTATTGATTCTTTAAACAAGACAGGGTTTTCAGCATTGGCAGCAGCATCTTTAATGCACATTCTTAAAAAACAACGAGATGCGGTAGGTTTGAGTATTTACAGCGATAATTATGATTATTATGCACCAGAGAAGGGCAGCGAACGACATCATAGAATGTTGTTAGACCAACTGAGTAAGATGTCAATATCAAAGCCTAAAAACAAAGCAACCAACACGTATGAATATCTGCATCAAATCGCAGAAAAGATGCATAGACGTTCCATGATTTTTGTGTTTACAGATATGTTTCAGTCTGATATAGAAGATGATAAGCTTTTTGATGCGTTACGACATTTAAAATATAATAAGCATGATGTTATTTTATTTCACGTATTTGATAAAGAAAAAGAACTAAATTTCGATTTCGATAATAAGCCCAAACGCTTTGTAGATGTAGAAACTGGCGAGCAAATTGACCTCTATGCAGAAAATATTA
>JQIA01000757.1_pt1 | contig 17014 bp, 16 predicted proteins | sample 811431 | NCBI WGS metagenome assembly JQIA01 (sample SAMN02998118, study PRJNA258478) | marine sediment metagenome | biome: marine; feature: seafloor; material: sediment; isolation source: oil-polluted sediment collected from 3 locations (0.5 km, 0.7 km and 0.9 km)... | place: USA: Gulf of Mexico ...
ACGGATCATTATATACCCCTGAGTTAATCGACAACGAAGTCTTCGGGTTAGCTACTGATCTAGGGGCTACATCCTTGACGATACAGGAAGTACAGGCGTGCTGTCTACCTGAGTTTACTGATTGGGCCAAGCCAGATAAGAGTAATGTACACCCGAGCATATTACCGCTAATCAATAACATACACACAACTGTATTAGGTGTCGACTGGTCTGTATCTGGATCTGTAGGATCGCATACAGTAGTGACAGTTCTAGGAGTCGATCATTCGGGTCGCATGACTCTATTGTTCGCTAAGAAGCTTATGAGCGGAGCTATATTAGAGCAAGTAGATGAAGTCCTTAGGATAGCCAATCAGTATAACTGTAAGATGATTGGATCAGATAGAGGTGTAGGTGTTTTACAGGGCGAGCTAATGCAACAACGTTACGGAGCCTTGCGGGTCATAATGTGTAACTACGTGTCATCTTCTCGAAGACTTAAGTGGGACAAAGCGGGTAACTTCTTGGCCTGTGATCGTACCGGCGCAATGGACGACATGATGCATAAGATTAGATTAGGACCTGACCGTTTCATATCGCCAGCTTGGAGTTTTACAGAAGGCCTATGGGGAGATGCATTATCTATATTCGAAGAAGAGACTGCTATAGGCAAGAGAGTATATAGAAAGCAACCGAGTATACCGGATGATTTCTTTCATTCGCTAGTATTCGCCAACTTGGCACACAAATATCTAACAGGCGAGCATAGGCATCTAGATAACTATGATGGCCAAGACTAAAATATAACTAACAAACACACCGGAGAATAATATGAGTAACGAAGATTTCACATTCAATTTCGATGACGTAGACAATGAGCTAGACTTTAAAGAAATACCTATGTTAGAGAAGGAGCCTGAGACTAATACTGAGGCCGAAGAGACTACCTCAGAGACTGCTGAAGAGGAGTCAGAAGAGACTAAAGCTTTACATAACGAATATTTGGTAATCTATGATGCCATTATGTTCGAGGATAAGTTCGAGAAGGAATACAAGCTAGGCAAGAAGTACTCAGCCGCGTTCTCAACTCGTTCAGCTGACGCTGACATGAAGATCAGCCGCCAGTTAGACGGGATGGACTTTAGTACAATGCATGCATTACAGACTATGTCTGCAGTCTTAACGATGAGCCATAGCCTAACAGCACTTAATGGTAAGGACCTCACTAAGCTAACAGTAGTTGAGCGTTATAACTTCTTACGAAGCAAGAGCTCGCATTTATTGGAGATGCTAAGTCACCACATGATTAACTTCGACGCTTTAGTGAGAGAGTCATTGGTATATGGTGAGGAAAATTTTTAAGTAAGCCTGTGTTTTGCATGAGAACTGAGTTGGAATTCAGAGGAGTCAAGCCGGCTCCTCTTTTCAGTTCTCGTGATCGCACATTGCGTGAGATGCTAGCTAAGATAAAGGTAGCAGAGTCTCACCAGTTGATGGCAACGTTAGCAGCATCTCTCGGAGACCACGAGAAAGCCAACGAATCAAACTCTAAACTACGCGATGCCGTGTGGTATACGCAAGTTACGGAAGATAGAAACCAGAGAATGTTCAAAGAATACTATACACAGTACAAGGGTATGACCCCTGAGATCTTCTTAGGTAAAGATGGTAAGCCGACAGTGAAAGGATTAACATAATGGCAGATCAATTTAACAGCCCTATTCAGGGCTACCAGGGATGGAACGTAAATTCCCCTTATCTATCACCTGCATACATGGCCAACTTTAGGCCTGGATATAGTGACGGTGGTATGCGAGATAACCCCTATACTAGACAACAGAGTATAGGAGAGAGCCTAAGACGCCTAGGCCCTGGAGAATACGCGTATGGCGCTGACACTCTTCAAGAAACTAGTGCCAACATGTACAACATTACTACTGCTGCAGGGGATGCCGCTGCATCTCTATTCCAGAATGTAGGCATACCTTTAGCAGCCTGGTATGGTATGAAGAGGATAAATGCTGCAGGTAGGTTCCAAGGCGGTGCTGAAGTCGGGGCTAGGATGGGGGCTAGAGCTGGGCGTATGTCTAGTAGATTTGCCACTGGAGCCTTAGGCAGAGGCGCAGGAGCGATTGGATTAGGTGGATTAGTCAATGCAGGCTCTGGTATGGCCAATACTATGGCCAACGGTGCTTCTAGAGCGGGGGCATTTGCAGGCGGAATGTTCTTACCTATCATGGCAGGACAAGTAGCATCTTCTATAGCAGACGCGGCCTTAATTGACCCTTACGTCTCTACTAGACGTGGTATGGACGCCATGCGTGCAAACACTGCTAACCAATTCATATCAGGAGAGGCACAGACAGCTTCTGGTGGATTCGGCATGTCAGCTACTAGGGCTCAAGCTATCAGTCAGTCTCTTACTGAAGCTGGTCAAGCAGACTTCTCATTAACTGGTGGTACTTATAACGAGATTGCCGATAATATGATGCGCGCTGGTATCTTTCAGGAAGTCGGCGACATGGACACCTCCCGTATCGTGGATGGAGTTAAAAAGGCTACTTCAGTACTTAAGTTAATCAGCCGTGTAACTGGAGATCCTGATATACAAGCTGGAATCCAAACATTAGCTACGCTTAAGGCGGGTGGGTTGGATGATATCCATAAGATGGAACGTGCAGTAAATCAGCTACGTGGTGCTTCAGCATCATCTGGTGTTAGCATGGGCCAGCTAATAGATACTATAGGTAACCAAGGCCAGGTGATGGCTCAGCAGCAAGGGATGCGCGGAGTTACTGGATTACTAGCTAGCGCAGACGCTTTTGCAGGCTTTACTAATGCTAGGCGAGCCGGTATTATATCTGGCGGCCAGATGCAGGCATTAGGCGGCGCAGAAGGTATGACGCAGAACCTTATGTCCGGAGCTTACCAAACTATGAATTCGGGTTACGGCCGAATGGCCATGCAGGGAGGGAGTCAATTCGGTACTGGAGTAAGTAATGCTATACAAAGTTGGGGCGCAGGGGTAGGCGGAGATCCAATTAGATCTCTAGGTGACTGGTTCGCTAACCAAGGTAGTTATAAAGAACGTGCGATGAACGACCAAGGTGCGGCCAGTATAGCGATACAGACTTGGAAGTCTAAGGCACGCATGATGGGGATGGACCCTAACGATGGACTCGTACTAGCTTCTATGGCTCAGGCAGAGGGCCTAAGCTCCGAGGAGTTCCGCTCTATAGCTGAAGCGGATAGGTCACGAAGTGATCCTGTATCACGTATGCGTATGAACGAGGCAAAGCGTACATCTAATAGGTCCGACTATGTCTCTGAACTACAACAGGAAGGGTTAGGCCTTACAGGGATACCTGTTCTAGGCAAGGCTCAGTATGCAGGTAAGAAGCTGACTAGTGATTTCCTGCGTGCAGGCGCCGAGTTTATGTCTCCATTAACTGAGACTATCGCAGAGGTATCTGACGCCTGGGAAGGCACCTTAGCTAATGCTAAGGGTATGCGATCTGACGCTAATGCTATACATACATTAACTGAAGGTAACGCCTTCATCAGGGTTCAGCTTAAGGGTTTTGAAGAAAGCTTAGGTAGGCCTGGGAGATTAGGGAAACCTCGCCGAGGCGTAGGAGACTTAATAGAGTCTGATAAGCAGGATAAGTATATAGCGGCCATTAGTAGAGCGATGTCATCGTCTGACCCTAGGGTTCAGAAGAAGGCGCAAAAAGCGTTACTAGCTATGCGCAACGGGGACAAGGGTGCGCTTGCTGTAGCTTTACGAGAGTTGGATTCTAGTGGGCAGATATCGGGACTTAAGAAAGGCTACGAAAAGGATGTCTTTCACGAGAATATCAATGAGCTTATGTCAAAGAATCTCATACAGCTTGAGCAAGATTCCGTGGTAGGTCTAAAGGTAGAGCGTAATGTAGGCATGGAGATTAATGAAGCTATGCGTGCAGATAATCCTGAAGAGGCTTTCAATGCCCTGATGGAGGAGAAGGGTTACAATAACTCTGAGTTATTACAGACTTTAGGTATAGACCCTAAAAGTCTAAAAGGCTCTATAGGCGCTCAGAAAATGACGGTTGCCGCCAAGGCGAAGAAGTGGTATGGTCAAGATATGGGCGATATAGAAGGCCCTGGATCGGTTAGCCAACTACAGAAGCGTATGCAGGCCCAAGGTATTAGTCCCGGGACTCTAGGAGCCTGGGCTTCTTTCAACAACCGAGACTTAGAGAGTCTAGCAGATGATAAGTTCAACCCGTGGTACGGTGGTACTCAGGAAGCTACTCACGAACTAGCTAAGAAGATAGATGATTTTGTAGCTGGAAGAGAGAACGACGCTAAGAGTGGTACAGGCGTTGACTGGACTGGACTTAAAGATGTATCTGAAGGTATTAGTTTACTAGGCCCTACGATGCAAAATAATACCGACGCTGTCAGGGAGAATACTAGAGCTATACAGAATAGAGACAAGAAGTTTAAGATCTCTAAGGAGGACTTCGACGAAGCGAACCCTAGGATCCCTGTCGTAGGAGGTGTTCGTAGATCTACTAGTCCTACGGCAGCTACAGACGTCAACCGATAAGGAGTCAGCATGGCTGAGAAGAAAAGCATTAAGCTGGTCAATATGACCAGCACTCAGATATTCAAGAATCAAGCAGAGAATATCTATAAGAAACTACGTCACGAGAATACTAGTGACGGGACAATATACTTCGCACCTACTCATATGGGCGGGGTTCCGGGCCAGAGGGATATCCTTACTGGTCATAACGTAATGCGAGAAACAGTGGTGACTAACTCATGAGACTAGGTGCAGTAGAAGATCGTAGTGGAGCTAAGAGTACTTGGGACTGGAAGGCTGAGTATGTAGAACGCTTGGCTAATGAAGAGGGACTTGAGATGTTTTCAGAAGCATCTGTCACTCCAGACACCATGCTCCTATTAGCAGGACCACCTCGTATACCTGATGACGGCTTTCAGGAAACCCTTAGCCCTATAGGATTAGTAAGCGATGTCACTTTCAACTCTGATAATAGCTTACGACCAATGTGGGAGATAGGTACTGATCAGACATACTTCACTAGAGGCAAGACTAGCTATCAGTTATCTATTGGGGCTATGGTTGCTAATAAGCCTAGCCTCATGAAAGTCATGACACGCCAGTCACCTATACAGGAGTACGACGAGGTAGACGGCCGATATCCTTCGGCACCGGACCACGTAGGTCAGTTTTGGACCAATATGGATACCGAGTACACGGCAGCGCCGTTCGGTATCTTGATGATCTTTAAGACTAAGGGTTGCCAGAATACTGACGATAATGGAGACTTCGTATCAGCTATGTACCTGGAGAATTGTAATATAGGCAACTTCTCCTTTAACATGAACAGTCAAGCTGTAATACTACAGGAGAACGTTAACATAATGTTTGATCGTATGATTGCTGTAGACTATAGCTAGGGGATTTTTAAAAATGGCTAGTAGAATAAAACAAGGTAATGACGGTAGCGAACGTTTATATACCGTAAGGCCTAGAAATGCCAAGTCAGTAACACAGAAACGAGGTACTCCTAGTAGTATCCGTTTCAACTTACCCGAAGATCTGGCGGATAACCCTGAAGCATACACTAAAGGTATGAACCCCTCAACAGTAAGTGCATTCACAGACGCTATCGATAGAGAAGGCTTAGGGTTCATTAACTTCATTACACAGTCTGCTTCATACTCTATTCAAGAGAAGAGTCAGATAATGCACACCTTCGGCGCCCAAGAGGCTGTGTACTTCTATGGACGTGCACCTGTCATGGTGCAGATCACAGGAATATTAGTTGATGACCTGGATAACGACCAGTTCGCTAAATTCATGGGCCTCTACCAAAGCTTCTTGAGAGGCTCTAGTGCTAGTAAGGAGTATGCGTATGTAACGCTATCGCTTAACAATGCTGTATTCGAAGGTTCCTTCATGAATATTAGTATTCAGCAGAACTCTGATAGAGACACTGATATAACGTTCTCGGCACAGTTCTTAGCCAAGACGTTTACTATAGCCAGTACTGACACTGTATTTGCAGACGGCGAGGGGTTATTTACCAGTAACTTGCTGATACGCGATCCCGACCCTTCTATCACCCGTGAAGAAGTACAGGCTACAATAGACGCCAATGCAGCTGCCCGATTAACTGCAGAAACAGATGCGTCTAATGATTCATCTAATGCATTAGCCCCGGAGAATACTGGATTCTTCGGAGATATACCTAAGAGTTTCGGAACCCTGCCTACGCTCGGAGACCTTGAAGGGTTCTCTGTAGCAGACATTACGAATTTCTTCGATTCTTTTACTGACACGATAGATAATATCACGGCACCATTCACCGATCTAGTAGGACAGATAGATGACTTTGCTAAGGAAGCAATTAGCTTAGTAGAGGCAGTAGAAGAAGGCTTGGATGATATAATTAACACAGTAGACTCTATAACTAATCAAGTCTTTGGCGCAGTAGATACTTTAGATGATGCAGTCCACAAGATATGTAGCTTCCCGGACTCACTTAGTGCTAAGTTAGGGTCCATAGGGAATCCTGGAGGAACAGCCCTACCTATAGCAGGCAGTGAGAACCTACCAGCTTCCGATAGCGCTTCCCTATTGTCTGCATCTTCTAACACAGGCGCTGCAAGAGGTACTCCTGAAGGTGCTGCAGCTAAACTATCCCTGAGCACTAGTAGTAATCAAGAGACATCCCTTACTAGTACAGGGATTGAACCTACTACACCCGATCCTGAATTATCAGTAATTATACAAATAGGAGGTTAACATGGCATTAGGCGTACGTTCATACGGCAACTCATTGCTTACTCAGAACATTTACAATCCGGATAACTTATCAGATAGGTTACCTGCACTTAAGGCATTCGCATATAGGATCCTAGAACCTACGCTCACTTGTACTGAAGAAGAATGTGGGACAACCATAGGCCGTCTACTACAAGTACCAGAGGCTTCGCTAGTAGGACTTATTAAGTTAGACACAGACCAGGTCATAACGGACCAAGACACTACAGATTGGATAAATGCTGGCATATATACAGTACGAGTAAGGGACACTTCCAGCTGCCTAACCGTTAATGGTTTCTGTAGGAACTGTGGTAGAGGCTACTTACACCGCATAGGAGCTCCTGGGACGCCTCCTCTTGGCGAAAATCTTGCCTTTAGTAGTTCGGCCCGCTCTTACCAAAACTACATAGCTAAGAGCTTCTCAGGAGCTTCTATGGGATGGTTACCTTTAGCCGCGGATCCCTTACCGAGTATCCCAGACAATTGGAGCTCTATAACTAGTCACGAAGAGATGGATAAGCTCTGCAGGATCTTAAGGCCACTTGGAGTGGCGCAGGATGACTATAACTACCTATTGTCAGTAGAGGATCTTCTAGAGAGAGCCTTACTGCTTATCGGAACTTACGGAGTATTTGGATATGCCTAGTTTTAATACTAACGCCCAGGATATGTTTGCATCAGATTACCGTGTATACATCGAGGGTGTACAAGTACCCTTTGAATCTGCGCATATCAGCAACACCTACGGACAGTTACCTTCAGCATCTGTAAGCCTGCCACCTTGGCCTGGTTTACAGGAGTTAGGCCGTAACTACATGCCTAAAATAGACATCTTCTGGCGCGACTACAACCTAGGAGTTACTGCAGGAGAAGCCGCAGAACTAGGGGATGATACTAGAGATGCGCAGAGAGATGCCTACAAGCTTATCTTTAGTGGGGTCATTCATGGCACTACAGACTCTAAGAATGTATCTCCCGATAGTGGCAGTCAGAGTATAGCCCTTAATTGCATACATGCTTTATCAGCTATGAGCGACATTCTCATTAGATACGGTAACCAGGCTATTCAGGCAGCCCAGGCTCAATTGGCATCTAACGGTGACTCATCCGTAACCATTGCTGAGTGGGATATTAATACGATGATGATAAAAGCCTTAATGGGAGTCGAAGGCGGACTGCAAAGTGACGATGCTCACTTCGTAGAGAGATCTAAAGTAGAGGAGCTTCAAGGCACTCCCGGGATACTAAGGGTAATGTGGAATATCCTTAAGCGCGACGCTAATACACTGCGTGGCTTAGGAAAGTCTTCAGTACTCACTGAGATATACATACCACTAATAGAAGACGGTCTTCAGTTCTGGGAGCGTATGACAGGCCACGCAGAGATAGAAAGTGGAATCCAGGATGATGAGTCTAGAATAGACTATAACGACGGTACTGAAAACAGTACTATACGTGGAGTCAACCCTGATCTCAAAGGTAAGGTGATGATACCTTCGGTATTCAGATCGTTCCTAGGAGCTGCCGCTCAGAAGGAGTTAGCGTTAACTGCAATGCAAAGCTTGCAGGCTGGTGCAGGCTCTCCGGAGAGCTCTAACTTCATGGACCATGTAGACTCCTTACTGACTCGACTCGAATATGATATGGTAACATTGTCGTCGCCCGTAAGTGTAGGTGTAGATGGTAAGAGACGCTACGAATATATCATTAAGCCAATCCTATCATCTTACTACTCTCCTATATGTAACGTAGTACTACCTAATATGCTAGATAGCATAACCGTCAGTAATAATTATGAAGCCGTTCCTAGTCGTACAGTTAACTTGACTAATCTAGGAGCGATGATATCTAGTGGTAACTCGGGTACTACCCCTGACCAAGCTTACATGTCGCCTCACTCAGTACGCTATGCTAGGGCAGAAGGTGATAAGGGAGATTTATCTAAGAGCCTAGTCTCTTACAATAACGTCCCTGGTAAATACGAGTACGGCTCAGGCGTTAAAGCTAGGACCACTCAACTACCATCTCTCTACAACTTAATGTATATAAGTTTGGATAAGGCAGAGGCAGAGGACGGGATAAATACTAGTGTCAATGGTACTGATATATACAGCAAGTCTCTATCCGCATGGGATAAGATGTATCCAGAGGAGAGATGGCCGGGAGCCCTTAAATATAATCCTCTTAAGTTAGATTCTGGAATCTCGTCGTTTAGTAGACTTAACTTTATGTACTCAGATCAGCAGTTTGCAATGGAGACTTCTAAGGCCCGTACAGCTCAAGCCAGCGGAGTATTCAACCCGTATGCTATCGTGGGGTATCCTATGGATTTAGTGGATGCTGTCCCTAGCAGAGAGAGTTACCATGGACTCTGCACTAGCGTCACGCACGTCATACATGCTTCCGGACAGTCATCTACGAGCTATGGTATGAGTGCAGCTACTTCGTTCTCAGAATTAGCCTCTTACAACATACCTGCAGTCAACCCATACCTAAGTGGTGTATTTGAGTTTGAAGATGACTCTAGGATCTACGCCAATAAGAAAGCCTATGAGAAGGCTTGTAAGATTTATTTAGGAGTGCTAGGAGTTGGCGCTGCAGAACCTGCGTTACTACAGGATTATTCTACAGGCGTACCGATCCCCTTTAGTAGAACAGAAGATTCAGGATGTTGGAGCAATACTGCAGACTCTCAGTTCCTAGATACAGTACAAGGCTCTTTGATGTTAGTAGCCCGTAATATAAGCTCTCTTCTAGAATTGGAGAACGATAGGATCTTCCGTGGTAAGTCCGAATTTATAGACATTGCCGACTGGTCAGACTCTGACCCTTCCGATGTTAGTGAAGTTTCCAGCGCCACTAGTGTGGAAATATCTGAAGATGGAACTAAAATATCAACATTAGGGAGGGATACAGAGTCTTCTCCGTTTTTAGACTACTAGGAGATTACATGAAAGGCAGGCGCTACTCAGAGGGCGGGGACGAAATCCCCGAGCTTACCTTCGAAGTGCAGACAGAAAACAACGCTACTGACAACTTACGCACCCGGAGACGTACTAAGTACTTTGTCCCTGATAAAGCGTTCACTAGCGGAACTAGCGATGCTCGTCTCTGCTTTGTCGAACGTGACTTTAGTGAGAAGCTGCAGCAATTTATGCTCAGCTACTCATATACGTTAGTTACCACAAAAGTATTATCTGGAGAAGTATAGTGGCAAAGTACGACGAAATGGAGCATTACGAAAACTATAAGAGAACCGGTAGCATACGCGACCGTACTCGTACAGTAATGGCTCTTAAACCAGTTCTATTCAAGAAGCATCAGCAGTTGGCAGGTAGCTTACCTGACAGCGCACTTAGCGCTGAGATTACTAAGCACGCCATTAACGGTATAGATAGCTACGACCCTACTAAGGGAGCTAAACTGTCTACTCACGTATTTAACCACATAGCTCAGGCTTCCCGTCTCAATTACACGTATCAGAACGTAGTACGTATGTCAGAGGATAAGCAGCAAGGTAAGTTCAAGCATTATAAGAAAGCTCTAGATGACTTAAATAGCGAACTTAATCAAGAACCTACTGATGAGCAGATAGCCGAGAGACTCGGTTGGAGAGTCAAAGAAGTAGTCGACTTGAAGAGCGGTCTATTCTCAGATATCTTTGAGAGTCGTCAAGAAGTTGCTGCGGAATCCAGTCAGTTCTCAGATGACAAGACTAGGATGAATTTCCTCATGGAGAATCTTAATCCCGAAGAAACTAAATTCTTCCGCGACAAGACCTCTGGTATGAATCAGACTGATATGGCCGCTAGACACGGTATGGACGTCAACAAGCTTAATTACACAGGGCGTAAACTTACCGATAAGGTCAGGATGCTAATGGAGAAATACGATGGTCGATGAAGACATCGGTCTCATGTATGACCAAGTACTGGAATACCTGAAGGCCAAGCAGGCTTATTACGCAGACGCTAGTATCCCTGATAGTGAGTTTAGTGACTATCGTGATTTCGACTTAACTAGTGCAGTTGATACTATACAGCGACAGATTAAGAATCGTCCAAGTAGAGGAGAGGCGGCCACTATTAAGGGCTACCGAGACATGAGAGCCTCTACTTCCGAGTACGATATAAGGCTTATGGGCCGCTCTGATTACTGGACTGACGCTGCAGTAGAGGAACAGGACAACATTGATAAGTGGAATTACAATAAGAAGCTTGTCTATCTACAGATGAACGGTAAGGATGCAGGGAACTAATATGGCCAGTAGAGTCGGTAACACAGCAAACCTGGAAGGTACTAGTAGGTATGACCTGCTGATATTTGACTTTCCAGACGGCTACCCCGTAGGTAGCATTAACTTAGGGTTCGGTAAGACCCCTAAACGTATCTCTGGAGTAGAGAAGGTAGTGCAGGTATTCCTTAAGACACTATTAACCAGTAAGAGCTCTGATGTATTACGCAGCAGTAGAGGAACAGGATTCCCCGCATTCACCGGTACTCACAACATCCAGACTAAAGATAATACAGAAGCGATATCATTGATAACCGCGTCTGTCTCTAATGCGGAGAAGCAGGCTAAGTCTATTCTCAACGTTAACTCAGAAGGACTGACCTCTCAATTAGAGTCAGTTACATTAATAGGATTAGAGCAAATAGAAGATGGAACTACAGTACAGATGCATGTACTTACTAAGTCTGGCGAAACCGCCCCTATAGCCCTACCATTTACTAGCTTAGGCATACAGGTGAACGCATAATGGCAACTAGCATATTCTCCATCATAGATGGATTGACAGTAGAAAGTGAAGATATTATAGAGGCCGAGTTGTTCGCGGAGCAATACCTTAGTGCCCAGTTCCCTACTTATGATTTCCGTCAAGGCACTGCATTAAGAGACATGACAGTACGGCCCAATGCCACTCTTTTAGCTTTAGTCAATAAAGCTATCAAGTACTACTTCGACGAGACTGATATAGTAAATATCACTAACTCCACCGATAATGACATTGCGGATAGCAGGCTTTCGAACTTCTTCATTACACGAAAGTCAGGTGATAGCGCAGTAGTTAAGGCTAGGTTATACTTCTCGTTCCCTACTGTAACGCCCATAGCTACTATAATACCTAGCAGTGCTACATTTTCAGTAGATAATGAGATTCAATTCTCTCCCGCAGGTAATATATCAGTAAACCCAGATCCTGGCGTACTTTTACGAGAGGACGGGCAATACTATTTCTTCTACGATGGTGCAGAGGATTTACATTATGTAGAAGTGGATTTAGTGGCACTAAGCCCTAGTGAGGAATCTAATTTAGAAGATGGTGACTTACTGTATTTCACGATATTCTCTCCGTACTTCTTACAGGGTAACATTCAGTATTTAGTAAGCACAGCTATAGAGACTGAGACTAACGAGGAGATGGTAGGCAGAGCATACTCGTCTATATCTACCCGTAACCTTATAAACACTCCTAGCATAGAAGCAGGTATCACTGACCAATTCAATTATGTACGTAGTGTATATCCAGTTGGATTAGGTAACGACGACTTATATAGAGACCTCATATCCCTTGCTATAGTGGATCCAGGGCCTACTGAAGGTGATATAGTAGTACATCATAAAGGTGGCCACGTAGATGTATATTGCGATACCACTACGGTTACCCAAAGAGTACAATTCACTCTAGATGTAGATAGCAAGTTCTATGTAGCCGGGCCTGTACTATCTATGGTTAGATCTACCGAGGCTCAATCAGGGTTAGAAGAGGATACCGTTCCACCTAATGCAGATTATCGTTATAGCCCGGATAACGTATCTACATATACATCTCTAGGTGTACCGGATACCCCTGCAGACGACAAAGGTTTATCAGCTATTCAACAGCTGGTAGTAGAAGTAGACTTCGCATCTCCAGGAGAGACTATCACTATGGACTTGCTATCTTTCGCAGGCCTTAATGCGGTGCAGACCGCTATAACTTCTGATGAGCAGAAAGTTGTATGTGCAGATTACTTAGTAAGAGCCTTTGAACCTGTATTTATTAATGTAACAGTAGATGTACGTGAAGGTACTATAGTTACCGAGGGTATCACTGCGATAGAGGATTACATCCTATCTATCCCTGCTGGTGGGCAGTTATTCATGTCGTCCATCATATCGGCTATTCAAAATGCAGGCGTAACGAAGTTCACTATGCCCATCGACGTAGAGGCTATTACTAAGAACCGTTACAGAGAGTTCGACTCTACTAATCCAGCGATAGTCGACGAGATTTCGGAGATAGTAGTAGACTCTTACGATTTACGCACCAATCAGATATTCTCTGTTGGTACCATTACATTAACAGAGGTTTAATACTATGATAGAGACCACTAAGCTTAGTGATCCATCCCTTGTATACATGTACGGCCTATCTGATTTCTGGGTGGAAATGTTTGGAGATAAACAGCTAGTAGAGACTATATTAGCAGGAGAGACTATACAGCTTGCAGAAGCCTATAGTTACTTCCTACAGAGATCTGCAGGAATATCTCTAACAGATATTCAGGATAAGTACGAAACCCGCATTAAGCTACTTATATTAGATCAGAGTGACTTAGCAGATCCTAGTGACCTATCATCGTTCAGAGTAGATACTAGCATAGTAGGTATGAGCAAGATATCTAACAGACCGGTACTGCCTACTCAGACATTATCTGATGGTATTCATTTTGACATCTTAGATAACGTATTGAAATTCCATAAGCCTATAGATCAACTTAAGTTCCCTATCCGTTACAACAGTGACGGAACGTGGCAATACGCAGTATGGATGTGCGACGTTGAGATTGACGAGAAATGGATCGACACTACATTCGGTCAACTAGTTGGATTCACTGAAGAAGACGCTATCTTTAACTATAAGTCATTCTTAGAAGGTGTATACTTCTTATACACTAACGGGCCGAATATATCCTATATAGAGCGTGGAGTTAACTTAGCTATGGGCATGCCCTACGCTAGGGAGACTGAAGATATACTTGATATATCTCAAGACGAGTTGACCTCTAACTGGGTAGTATTCACTGCAGGCAACTCCTACGAAATACCGTACAACTTTAGACCTGATCTGGTAGTAGGAGAGACTATTACTCAAGGAGATGTATTATCTACGTGGGTAGAAGTGAAAGATTACTCTACCTCAGGAACCTGGTGGTATCAAATATACCTACCTAGAGAAGTCTTAGGCCCCGGCATAGAACCTTCTGACATAGGTGTCATATATGAAGGCACTACGGGAGATGTCATGATGAATAACTTTCTAAAGCATCATATGTTCGAAGTGCTTATTACGCAACCTAGTAGTGACATTACGGCGTTCAATACTGCACGTGAGTTAGTACTAGGCGCCAAGCCGTCATACTCATATCCAGTGTTTGTATGGAAGGCCAGTGTTGATGACGAGATCATTAATTTAGAAGATGACTTCCATTATGACTATGGAGTGAATCTTACCGATCACTGTGTATCTCCTCCGTCCATTAGGTTCATGGATAGATCTGTAGAACATGACGATTTCAATAGAGGCACTAATTGGTACAATAGAGTCCAGGGATCTACCTACTTAGCTACCTTACTTGGTTACGGTGACTGGGAGGGGAACGGAGGTTGGGCTCCACAGTTCGACTCTGTAGACGACGCTACACTAGAGTATCTAGACGTTACTATGAGGACTCGCGGAGACTTAGTATCTCCAACCACTCGAGGCACTGTCACTAGAGGCTGGAGAGGCCACGTAGACAATATTGATATCGGTGGGGATCCCCTAGACGATACTCCAATAGGGTTTGATTGGGAAGTACCTGAAAGTAACGTCTACGGTATAGGCTCTATGGACTTCATAGTGAATGAGAGAGACCTTACCCCACTTTACTTAATGAGCCGCACAGAGTTCATCGACAAGATGCTTACTATAGACCCTAGATTTAAGATAGAAAACCGTAACAAGTTCGTAGTAACTGGACTTAATCTAGTAGACGTGTATGACCAATGGATGGTGCGCAACGACTCTATAAATACCGACGCCAGTACCAGCTACAAGTTCGAGTATAGCGAGGGTGATTTAGATATCTCATTCTCACCTTTCGCACATCAAACATTTGTCCCAGCTAGAGACGATATGTATGACGAAGATGAATTACCTATACTAGACGGCTCCTTATTGATAACTAGATCTACCGATAGTTCATGGGTATGTCAATGGATACGCACTAGGGTTTCTGCAGCACCTACTCTGTTCCCCATAGAGGATCAGGATTGGACTAAGGCTATCGAGCAATACACTTTCGACGACTTAGGTACTGAAGAGAATAACGACGGTATCTCAATTAATGCCGAAGTAGAGAGAGTGCAAACTCCTAGGTTAGTAGACACTCGAGACGATCTCTTACTCATTACAGATGGACTATACGTTAAATTAGTGGATTATGCAGTTGACTTAGAGAACTCTACTGCAGAAGGCTTTGGAGATCTAGGGATACCTAGTAGATCCTATGCAGTCTTGTATAATACTCCGGTAACTCAAGGATACTTAGCGTACGATCAATCTGGATCCCTTACTACAGTAGAGGAAACTCTATCGCCTGAGATAGACGATACGTATATACTATCGGAGACTCCTGCTAAAGAGCAGACCCTGGTTGTAATTAACGGAGTATTTGAGTTCGATTACACTATATTAGGTAACATCCTTACGCTAGGCACTCCGTCTGGAGACGTTACTGTACGGTACGTAGACCATAGGTTAGAGGAGGTACTTACTGCAGGTAGCTCAAGTTATACTCTAGGAGACAATGGACACTGTAAAATATTCATAGGTTCCCGCCTTTTAGAGGATTGGGCATATATACGATCAGGCTCTAGTGTAACGCTATCGTCAGTAGCTACCGAGGACTTAACTGTCCGATATGATAGTCACGATACGTTTACTAAGGTATCTGGATTTACACGCAGTACAGTTGAAGAGAATCAAGCAAGGTTCTTAATGGATCGTAGCAGGGAAGATGGAGAGTATGACGACTACTTAGGTCAGACAGTCTTCATGAACCGTGGTGGAGTACCTACTTTATCCAATGGCTCGCCTGCAGACGACACGAATGTAATTAGGAGATTACGATGAATTTAGCCTGGGCTAAGAAGAAAGTCGCTAGTATGGCCAAGGCCATACTCGGCGCACCGATGAATTTAACGGATAATGTAGCTAAAGGCTACTTATCCGTTTATAAAGGATATTCAGATGGGTCGCGAGAGACGGTGTTTGAAAACGACCCTAATACTATCACTTTCGCCTCCCGAGAGCATCACTTAAAGTTTCTTCATGATCCTGCAGTGGCGCAGGATGTACTAGCATCGTTTAAAGTAGGCTCGGGTGGAGCTATCGGATCAGACACTGCAGGCAATACGAATATCAAGGTTATCTCGCCTGATCCCACTCGTAACGACTTGTATACTCCGATCCCGTTAGTTAACGATGAAATCTCTATTGTACCCAGCCCTACAGGGGATTACTCAGATGGTGTCTATATAAGCATTCAGTTTACATTGAGTCAAGATGAAGGTAACGGCCTGTTTATCAATGAGTGTGCATTGTTTAAGGATGGAGGCGATATGTTCAACCATAAGACATTTATCTCAATACCTAAGAACGAGAGTTTCACGTTGATATTCGATTGGAGGATAATCTATGTCTAAAGGAGAACGTATATGCCTAGTAGGCTAAAGATCACTACAGAATACAAGTCAGGATCTTGGTTAGTAACGAGTGAGGTAGATACGGATGATGAGGACTTCCCTACGGAAGTCTTCTTGTGGACATTAGATGATGCTGGAGCTTTAGACGAGTTTCAGGCCATCGGCCATATAGATCAAGTTACTCGCTACCCGTTATACGACTCGAACAGAACAAGCAACTTCGGTATCCACTTAGTACGCTATTTGACTAGCGCTCAGACTCTATTATCAGAGGAGGATGTCGCCAAGGCGATCACTGTACTTAAGTCCGCATTTCAGATACTGCTGGACGGATACGCAGTAGTCTCAGAGCCGGTAGAGGAATTCTACCCTTAATTTCAGATACCGAGGTGTATGCCGAGGTATCTAGGAGTACCAGATGTACCATTATGGAAAGACAAGCCAAGAGATCGGAAGAG
>JQIA01000758.1_pt1 | contig 16969 bp, 15 predicted proteins | sample 811431 | NCBI WGS metagenome assembly JQIA01 (sample SAMN02998118, study PRJNA258478) | marine sediment metagenome | biome: marine; feature: seafloor; material: sediment; isolation source: oil-polluted sediment collected from 3 locations (0.5 km, 0.7 km and 0.9 km)... | place: USA: Gulf of Mexico ...
AACATCAGCATGAAGACAGACGCAACCAGTATCAAGTCAACTACTCGCAGGGCCATACTCATTTCAAGTTGGCCTGCCAATCTCTGGTGGTTGCCACCGGCGGGCTCTCTATCCCCAGATTGGGCGGTAGCGGCCTGGGTTATGAGCTAGCTCAACAGTTCAATTTGACCGTTACCAAACAGCGCGCCGGTTTAGTGCCCCTGATGTTCAGTAACTTTATCAAACCGATCTGTGAACGTTTGTCCGGCTTAGCTTTGGAGGTGGAGGTCAGCTGCAATATGCAAGCATTCACTGAAAACCTACTGTTTACTCATCGTGGCATCAGCGGCCCGGTAATATTGCAAATTTCTAATTATTGGCATCCAGGTGATGAGATCAGCATCAATCTGCTGCCCGACGTTAACGCTACACAGTGGCTCGTTAACGCCAAACATCAACAGACAAAAACTCTACTACGAGGCTTTTTAAGGCAGAAACTGGCCAAAGCACTTGTGAGCGAACTACAAGCGCTTTGGTGGTCAGAAACCTCCGAGATACCTTTGACCCAATTCAGCGATAAACAACTTGCCGCCATTGGAGAACGGCTCAATAATTGGCAGATGAAACCCTCCGCCACCGAGGGCTATCGCACCGCTGAAGTTACCTTGGGAGGTGTCGATACTGATGGCATCAGTTCAAAGACCATGGAAGCCAAACAACAGACTGGCCTGTATTTTATCGGTGAAGTACTAGACGTCACCGGCCATCTGGGCGGCTTTAACTTTCAGTGGGCCTGGTCTTCAGGCCATAGCGCTGGCTTATTTGTTTAGGTGGGATCTTTGCACAGAGGAAGATTTTAGGTCAACTCAACGGCCTGATCCTCGATCATCTGCGGCCTCTCCAGACTGATACGCCCAATCATCCCGCCACGCAACTCAGTCAGTACAATGGCAGCAACCTTATGTAGATCACCAAGGCCACCCCGACGCAGAGAGCCACGATGCATGCCGATAGTATCCATCACCTCCAGCGCTGATTCTAATTGGCCCTCTAATTCGAAACGATTTGCCAGTTCTTGCGGATAGGCCTGCATCAGGTATTCAATAGCAAAGTAGGCAATATCCTCCAGTTCCAGCACAGAATCCCTGATCGCCCCGGTAGCCGCCAAACGGTAACCGCACGCTTCCGGTTCCAGCCGAGGCCAGAGAAAGCCGGGAGTATCATAGAGGACGACCTGTTCTGGTAATTTGATCCGCTGCTGCATCTTGGTGACCGCAGGAGTGTTGCCTGTCTTGGCAATAATACGCCCGGCAAGGATGTTGATCAGTGTCGATTTTCCAACATTGGGAATACCCAGAATCATCGCCTGTAGCGAGCGTGACGAGGAGAGTTTCACCCCGGAAAACTGGCGAAACAGTTTGAGCAGGGCACGAATTTGTGCCGGTTTATACTGAGTAATCGCCACCGCTTTCACCCCCCGCTCACGTTCCAAGTAGCTTAGCCACTCAGCGGTAACCACCGGGTCAGCAAGATCAGCCTTATTTAGCAATTTAATGCAGGGGGTGTTGTCACGCAGGGCGTGAACCAACGGATTCTCACTGCTAAAGGGGATGCGCGCATCAAGCACCTCGATAATAAGGTCCATCTTCGGCATCACCTTCTTGATCTCCTTGCGAGCTTTATGCATATGCCCAGGAAACCAGTTAATAGCCATCAATCAAACCCCTTCACCAAAGGGATGCATTCTAACAGACCCATAAGACTTTAGCTGCAGGTTACAGCCACTACCGCCTGGTAGAACGTTAAGCTATACCGGAATAAGCGTTTTCTCTGTATTTTTGTAAAACTGAAGAACACCGAAGCTAGCATTAAGGTAATATACTTATATCTTTATGGTTGATCGTGACATGGTGAAGGTAATACAACTGATAGAACTATACCCTCCTCAATAAGTGATTGAAAAATTATGACCACTGACAGCCAAGATGAAAATGCAACAACAGAAAAAGAGATCATCAGTATTGTTGCCAGGCAACGTGAATTTTTTAAAACAGGCGCAACAAAAAGTTACCAGCGCCGCATTGAAAACCTGAACAAACTCAAATCAGCACTCATCCACTTTGAAAGTGAAATACACGCTGCCTTAAAACAGGATCTTGGAAAACCTGAATTTGAAGCTTACCTCTCTGAAACTGGCTTCAGCCTTCTTAATATTTCGGAAACTATTTCTAAATTGAAACGCTGGATGAAGCCTAAACGGGCATTAACATCTCTTCTGACTCAACCGGGTTCCAGTCGCATTTATTATTCACCACTGGGGGTAAACCTGATTATTGCTCCCTATAACTACCCAATTAACCTGACTTTTTCGCCGTTGATCGCTGCCATTGCTGCCGGCAACACTGCCGTTGTTAAAACATCGGAGATGACACCAACCTGCGGCGCAGCCATTCGCAAATTAATCAGTGAAACCTTTGCGCCAGAATTTGTCGCTTATATAGAAGGTAACGTTAAGGAAACCACAATACTTCTACAGCAAAAGTTTGATCATATTTTCTTTACTGGTAGCCCGCGGGTGGGTTCTATTGTCATGCGTGCGGCAGCTAAAAATCTGACACCTGTGACTTTAGAGCTAGGCGGCAAAAGCCCCTGTATCGTTCATGAAGATGCTAAATTGGATATTGCCGTTAACCGTATTGTCAGCAGCAAATTTCTCAATGCTGGTCAGACCTGTATTGCACCCGATTATGTATTGGCACACAAAGCCATCAAAGATGAATTTCTGTCCAAACTTAAAGACCGCATTGTTAGCCTTTATGGTGAGGATGCCATTAGCAGCCCGGATTTTGCACGCATCGTCAATGATGAGCATTTTCAACGCATTTGTAGATTAATCGATAAACAAAAAGTACTGGTCGGTGGGCAAAGTGATGCAGTTTCTCAGTTTATAGCCCCCACCGTAATGCATGATGTAACCTTGGCTGACAAGGTCATGTCCGAGGAAATATTTGGCCCGATTTTGCCAGTGCTGGAATATGAAAACCTGAGGGAAGTCTATGATATCGTGGATCAACTACCGCAGCACCCGCTAGCCTGCTATTTGTATAGTGAAAGCACTGCAATTCAGAAAGAGGTCATCAACGCCATTCAATCTGGGGGCGCCTGCATCAACAACTGTGTTTTCCATATCGCAAATCATTATCTCCCCTTTGGCGGGGTGGGCAAAAGTGGTATTGGCGCTTATCATGGGTTTCATGGCTTTGAGCGCTTCTCACATAAAAAAGGTGTTCTGAAAACGGCTACCTGGATAGATATTCCACTCACTTATGCGCCCTATGGCAATAAAATAAAAATTTTGCGAAAAATCTTAAAATAGAGACCTCGGCATAACACTCAGCATTGGTTCAATAATTTGTTAAAATCAGGCATGAAAAAACAGTTCTCAACATAAGCCGGGCTCTTCATCTGCACCTCGGACATTGATCACCCGACACTTCACGCTCTTGACGACACAGAACCTCTACTGGAATGGTCAAAGTTAAGGACCTGCTATCATCCCTGAACCGGGTTATGCAGGATAGATGCCCCTAACACGACCATTATTGGGGAAAATGAGCAAAACAGATCGATGACACTACCCCAGGCGGTCATTATCAGCCAAAAAATTCATAATGGCTGTAAAACCTATCAAAATAAACACATTATGCTGAAATTTTATAGGGTATTTAACTTCATAATGAGCAAAGCAAATTTATTTTTTGATAAATGTAAATTATTTGCTTTACTCATTATAGGCTTACCCCTTCTCTCCTGCGCCACTGTGCCTCACGATATACCACTCAAAGGTTACAGAGCATTTATAGCTGAAGAGGAAGAGAGTTTCATTAGTCAATACTCTCCTCTCTTTGTGATTGAAGGGGATGGATTAACCTACAACTTAATTGGAACAGTGATAGCCGATCTTGATAAAAATAGTAAAGAAAATATTTTCATTGATCATTCTCGCCCTACTATTTATTTTGATAAAAGAACGTTTGCTACAGGCAAAGGATCATACACCAACCTGATTTACCGCATTCATTTTAGCCATGTGCCATTCAGCTTATTCCCTTTCTACATTGGTAAAGGGAGAAACGTCGGTCTTTTAACCATTGTAACGTTGAACAACAAAGGGGAGCCCGTTCTCTATACAATAGTTCACACCTGCGGATGCTATATCTCTTTTATTCCCACCAGCTATATGTCTGAAGGTGCCTATCGTGAAAAATGGAATAAAACCTTTCAGACAGTTTTCGGTGAAAGGCTGCCTGGGCAACTCATTTTTCCTGACAAATTGAACCGATCTTTCAGACCATCTTTTTTTATCAGCAGTGGTAACCACAGAGTAAAAGATGTATGGATAGAAAACCTTGATCATTCTGAGCGGAAATACAGGATTAAAAAATCAAAACTGCTCCCTATGACATCTCTCTCAAAGTTACCATTAGAAGGGAGCAGATATACCTCATTTTTTGAACAATCTGGAAACCGAAAAGGGTACGTAAAAGGAAGCCACAAACCTTGGGAGAAACTCATGATGAGCTGGTGGGCCTTTGACTGGCGAATTGGAGAGGATAAATATCTTGGCAAAAACAGAGATGATCCCCCATTGTTTTATACCACCCTGAAACCCTGGGATCGCAAAAAATCAGATATGCGAGATTTCACCACTTTCCTAGAATATTGGGGGTGGAGACTGTGAATACGCCACCGGCTAAAGCCGGATTGATCTGCGTGCGGCCGATTGTTCCCTCTCCAAAAACTGGGAGAGGGCCAGGGTGAGGGTTCAAGATTCAACCTCGGTGCAGCTCACCCCTCATCCCAACCTCCTCCCCTTGAGGGGTGAAGGAGTAAAAACAAAATTGCCGCCTAAAGGCGTGGCTAGAGAGCTAATTGGTAAAATCTCATTTACCGATCTATTTTCTTACCATCTGATGCAGCGGATGCCCACCCCGGCTGACACTGCGATCCTGGATGCGGTTCTTGTCACGCGAATGGGGCATGGTTTAACGCCAAGCACCATCGCCACTCGACTGAGCATTCATTCCTCGCCAGCCCCCTGCTCAACTTATCAAAAACTTAAGGGATGACAACTATCCTGACACAGGGGGGTGGCACCCCATCGATACTCTTCATATGTGGAGTAAACGGCATGACTTCAAAGCGAAAGCAAGCCTTCTGGTAAAGGCATTCTGAGCGCTGGAGCCAAAATCCAATCACTTGCCGCCCTAGGAGGATTACCCTTTCAATTATCAGGGCGTAACTTTGAATAAGCGGGCAACGTGAAGATTCTGTTGTCATGAAGTGCTCCTCCAATGGTGAAATGATACAGGCTTTGAAAATCCATACTTTTCAATCCAAGAAACTCATGGACAGGATCATCAAGAAAACAGCCTATTCCTGTACCCTGTATCCCCACCGCCTCCGCTTCGAGGTAAAGCACTTGTCCAATAATGCCGCATTCCCAATAAAGTTGCGGGTATAACCAGGCTTCTGTATTTTTAAGTATTTGTTCAAACCAAGACAACATCGCCACAGAAAAACAGCCGTCTGCCGCAATATCCTGTTGACAGGATAGCTGCATTGAAAGCAATCTGGCATCGCCTTCAACCAGGCAGTATAAAGGCAAGGTGTTGGGGCTGGTTTTCAGCTTTTGCCAAACAAACGTCTTATCCATCAGCTGTTTTAATTCATTTAATACCCTTGGATCACGAATTAGACAATAAATGCCAGGCTTGATGCCTTCCACTCTATGCACAAAAAATATCAACTGCACTCTGCCTGATGAAATCAATACATTGAAGGGTGTTTCAACAAGCCTTGGCATCAGTCTGGACAGTAGCTGATAAAATTGCTCAGCCCTGATAGTCGTTTGTTTATCCATGGCTACCGCGCTACGACGTTTCAGTATTAGATCATGGGCTTTAAGGCCGGGATAATAATGCTGACTCGGTTTCGCTATAGCTTTATTTGATACAGTTAACGCCGTGGCCGGTTTTTCACTGGCTATAGCAACGCTGTTGATAGCATCCCAGGAAACGGAGCTACTACTTAAAATATTGGCTACACCTTGCCAATCACATAAACTAATCTCTTGTATGGCCGGATCTGGTAAAGATAAAACTGAACGACTGTCTTTTGTTTGAGTAATGGCCATCAGGCAGTCAGGCTGTTCGGTTTCATCTTTATGATTATCCGGCAGGCCTAAAAGCATTCTTTGTTGAATACCTGATAAATTTTCCAATACCCAACAATGCCAACCCAACGATGCAGCAGAGAGACTAATTGCCGCGATTGCGTGTCCAACATCAAGGTTGCAATATCGATAAGCTCTGGAACCGTATTTCCATGCTTCCCGCCAATAAATACTACTAATACCAATAAATAATACGGGTTCATTAAAATCTTTAGTCAACACTTGCCAAAGTGGTTCTGGTAAAACACAGCGTTTTTCTAACCCATGCTCCTGGGGTGCATAATGCGCAATCATAGGTGTTGACGATAAGTCATCGATTGCTGGAGAGAGAAGATGAGCCTCAGTCGGGTGAAGGTTGCCGCTAGAAGGGTTAACACGTAATGCCCAGCGTGAGTCTCCTGCTTGTTTCCAGGCAGACAATGCCATGCTATGTCTTAGTAAACTGGAGATCGTTTGTAAATCAAATGGCTGAGTGGATTGGCCTTCAGGATAATACAACGAATCATAAAGTGAAGATTCAGTGTCCGTATGCAGTGGCAATGAAATTAATTGAGCCCCATGATAGCGCCGAAACGGGTCGGGTTGTTTTTTCCAGTCCAAATAACCGGGTGCATCAGCAGCGTGATGGAATCCATGCTTAGTTTTTTGATGGTAGTGAAAAACTTTGTTTATCTTTTCATCTTCGGTATTAGTATTCATGGCTTCTTTCCACAGCAGCATGCTGATAATGGAGGAAAGCACCTATAGACACCCAGCCACTGCCCAATGGCTGGAATCCACCTCGGTGAATAAAAAAATTTTCAATCCTTAAACGTCACGGTATCTCAACCAACCTTGCGCCTGAGATTGTAGCTAATTAATCCTGAAATTAGACATCGGATATGTCTCATATATCACTTGGTATTGTTGTTAGACATAGCTGAACGTTGAGCACCCATTATTGTCCACAGATAAATCAGGGGTTATTTGTTACGTAGCTTATATGTTTTGATCGTTGCTAGGGACAATCGGTTTGACTCAAAACGAAGGTAAAATTTGTGTTTATTATGATGGTGCATGCCCAAAATGTATCAGGGACAGGCAAACCTATGAAAAGCTTGCTGGTGAGACAGGAAACAAGGTTTGCTGGGTAGATATTACAGGTCAGGAACAAAAGTTAATTGAATTGGGTATAGATCCAAAAAAAGCATTAACTGAACTGCATGTTAAAGATGAAAATGGGCAGATTCTTTCTGAACTGGACGCTTATGTTTTGTTAATGAATCATGTTCCTGTTTTGCGTCCTGTAGCCTGGCTGATTGGGCTGGGGTTTATCCGTCCGGTGCTCGCCAGCATTTACCATGGACAGGTTAATCGGCGGCTGCGTAAAAGTGGTCGGCTATAAAATAGCATTTTAGTGATGCAGGCTAAGGCTGATATTGCTTCAGCAAGGTCAGTATTTTTGGCATTAAAACTTTGTGCCTTGATCGCCCGGTCCGTTGCGCTGGTCGGTGTGTGCTGCTTTTTCGAGCGGCGGTGATGGACCACTTGACCGTCTGGTTCCAAACGTTGTTATGCTTGAAGCCAGGCCAAGTAATTTCCTCACCGAGGTACAGCCGGATGGTCATGATATGAACAAACTGTTAGCGCGTACTTTACGGGTAATTTTTTTGTTGCTCCTTAGTACGGGGGCGACCGTGGCGCAGCAGCGGCCCGACTTTAAATTGCAGGCGGTGGCGAATGGGCTCGGCGTGCCCTGGGCATTATGTTTTCTTGCCGAGGATCAGCTCCTGATCAGCGAGCGGGCCGGATCGCTGAAATTGCTGAACCGGGCAGATTCGAGTATCGACATGATCCAGGGTATACCCCCGGTTTACGCCAACGGGCAGGGCGGGCTGCTCGATGTCGCGGTTCCCCGCCCTTATTCACCGGGGGGGTGGATTTATTTTACCTACAGTCGGGAAATCAACGGTGATGCCGCCACGACCCTGGCACGGGCTCGGTTACAGGGTTTGCAACTGGTGGATTGGACCAACTTGCTGGTGTCCAGATCCCGCAGCGGTTCCGGCCAACATTTTGGCAGCAGAATCGCTTTCGATGGTGAAGGCCACGTGTTTTTTTCAGTCGGTGACCGGGGCCACCGCCCGAATGGACAAAACCTGAAAACCCATGCGGGCAGTATTCTAAGGCTGAATCTCGACGGTCGCGTGCCGGCGGATAATCCCTTTGTCGGCCGCGCCGGCGCCTTGCCAGAAATCTGGAGTTACGGTCACCGCAACCCCCAAGGCCTGTGGTTTGACCGGGAGACTGGGCGTCTGTGGTCGATTGAGCATGGGCCGCGCGGTGGGGATGAAATCAACCTGATCAGAAAAGGCCGGAACTATGGCTGGCCGGTTGTTTCCCACGGCAAGGAGTACTGGGGGCCATTGGCCGTCGGCGAGGGCACGGAAAAACCGGGCATGGAAAAAGCAATCAAGGTTTACATCCCGTCGATTGCACCGGGCAGCCTGGCCCTGTATCGCGGCAAGGCGTTTCCAGCCTGGCGTGGCAACCTGTTTGCTGGTGCCTTGAAGTTACGGCACCTAAATCGGGTCGTGCTTGACGAGCAGGGCAAGGCGCTGGCTGAGCAACGCTTGCTGGGTGATTTTGGTGAGCGCATCCGCGCGCTGGCCGTCAGCCCCAACGGGCTGATTTACTTCTCAACCGACAGTGGCAAAATCTGGCGTCTGGTGCCAGGCTGACCCGCCGGTCTCTATTGACGACACATGACCCATGGACCACGAAGAAGCCAGGAAAACGGACAACACCACAAAGAGCAACCGGAAGCCTCTCTACAGCCCGGGAGAAGAGATTGCTCATGCCATCAGCCATGGCATTGGCATTCCGCTGAGCATCACCGCGCTAGTACTGCTGGTAGCATTTTCCGCGCTGTACGGTAACGCCTGGCATGTTGCCAGTACCGCCATCTACGGCTCGACCCTGATTCTGCTCTACACTGCGTCCACTCTCTACCACGGCATCCATCACGACAAGGCCCGGCCGATACTACAGAAGCTGGACCATGCCGCCATCTATCTGCTTATCGCCGGAACATACACACCCTTTACTCTGGTCACCCTCAACGGAAGCTGGGGCTGGACCCTATTCAGCCTGGTGTGGGGGCTGGCGGTTGTCGGACTCTCGCTGGTGCTCTGGGGCAGTAAACGACTGCAGCGCTGGTCACTCGCCCTTTATTTGCTTATGGGCTGGCTGGCGTTAATCGCCATCGAACCCCTGATAGACAACATTCGAACCGGGGGCCTGATTCTGCTGGTGGCAGGCGGGCTGAGCTACAGCATAGGCGCAGGCTTTTATGCCTGGAAGCGGCTCAAATGGAACCACGCTATCTGGCATCTGTTTGTACTCGGCGGGAGCATGCTGCATTTTTTTGCCGTCTTCTTCTATGTGGTGCCCGGTGCTGATGGCTGAGCGCTCCGTTCAGTCTCCTCTTCTTTTCCGAGAAGACCAGTTCAGGCCATCGGGTCAATATTCATGTCATCCATTCAGAAGAGGTGACAACCATCCTGACAGCCCGGTTTTACTCAATACCAAGCAAGAACGGGGTATTGCAAGCCACCCATTGAGCGCATTCAACGACAGGGTTATTCAGCATCAGGCTGATTTTCCGGTGCGGCATCGGCAAATGCGGTTTGCTGCATACAATTTTCATAAATGCCTTTGATCAAGCGATAGGGATGCATATCACAATCAAAACGCAGTGCATTGTAGACCTGGGGAATCAAAAAAACGTCGGCCAAACCGGGGGCATCACCAACGCAGAATAAGCCGGTGTTATCATTTTCGTGGAGCCGTTGTTCAAAGGCGGCAAAGCCTTTGCGCAACCAATGGCGATACCAGGCTTGCCTGACATCATCGTCCGCAGCAACATCCTTTTTCAGATACTGCAAAACCCGCAGATTGTTTAACGGGTGTATATCACAGGCAATCATTTGTGCCAGTGAACGGACATAGGCACGATCAATCGCCGCATCGGGCAGCATCGCCGGGCTTGGGCAGGTTTCTTCCAGATATTCAATGATAGCGGCAGACTGGCTGATAATGACATCATCCACTGCCAGCACCGGCACCAGCTCCTGAGGGTTCAATTCCAGATAGGCCCGCTGATGCTGCTGCCCTCCGTTTTTGAGCAGATGGACAGGCGCAATCTTGTATTCAACCGCTTTAATATTCAGTGCAATACGTACCCGAAAGGCCGCAGAGCTTCTGAAATAGCTGTATAACACTATTGCCATGGCATGACCTTTTGCTCAATAACGCCAAAGATCGACTCTCCAGACCTGTCGAGCATTTCAATGCGAACCCTGTCGCCGTAGCGCATAAATTCAGTCGTTGGCGCTCCGGATGCTACAATCTCAAGCATGCGCTGTTCAACAATGCAGGAACAGCCCACTGATTGATCATAATTACTCACCGTGCCGGAGCCAATAATGGTGCCAGCTGTGAGCCTACGGGTTTTAGCGGCGTGGCTGATCAGCCTGGAAAAACTGAACTGCATATCGGTACCAGCATTGGCCTCACCGAATAATTGTTCATTCCAGTATACGGATAACGGCAGATGCAGCTTGCCGCCATGCCAATCATCGCCCAGTTCATCAGGGGTGACCGCCACCGGGGAAAAGGCAGTGGCCGGCTTGCCGTGAATAAATCCGAAGCCTTTGGCCAATTCACCGGGAATCAGGTTGCGTAAAGACACATCATTGATTAACAGCAGCAATTTAATATGTGTTTGTGCCTCTTCTTCGCTCACACCCACCGGAACATCGTCGGTGACAACACCAACTTCGGCTTCAAAATCAATACCCCACGCGTCACTGGCCGCCGTTATCGGATCCAACGCCGCCAGCATATGATCAGAAGCGCCTTGATACATCAGCGGATCATCGAACAAACTGGAGGGTAACTCTGCACCCCGAGCTTTGCGTACCCGCTCGACATGGCTCAGGTAAGCGCTGCCATCCAGCCATTGATACGCTCTGGGTAGGGGGGCCCTCAGTTTATTGGGATTAAAGGTGAAAGCAGCGCAGCGATTGGCGTTTAGCTGCTGATAGAGTTCTTCCAATTCCGGGGCTATCGACGTCCAATTATCCAAAGCAGACTGTAAGGATAGCTCAGCATCAGGCAACGCATAGTTAGCCAACTGTTTATCGACAACAATCAGCCTGCCATCCCGATTTTTAGCCGTCAAGGTCGCCAGTTTCATTTCCAGGAATCCACATAGCCTGGCCATTCTATTGCACCGGCCTGCTCTGATACGTCCAACGCATCGCGAGTATCGATCATCACCGCCACTTCATCGGTCATGGTACCGCGTTTTTGATCGGCATTTCGCAGTGCTTTGGGATGTGGGCCATGGGGCATACCGCTGGGATGTAACGTCATCATCCCAGGGAAAATATGGTCGCGGGAAAAAAATTTTCCACGATGATAGAAAATCAGTTCATCATAATCTTCGTTGCTGTGAAAAAAGGGCACATTCAATACATTAGGATCAGATTCAAACGGCCGCGGCACAAAGGTGCAAACGACAAAACGGCTGCTCACGAACGTACTGTGGGCCGAAGGCGGAACATGATACCGGTGACTCATCAACGGTCTGATATCGCGCCAATTCAAACGTACAGGCATCAGGGTGCCGTGCCAGCCGACGGCATCCAGCGGGTTAAACGGATAGGTAATGATGCTCAATACATTTCTGCATTTAACGACAACCTGCCATTCCGATTCAGCTTGTTGCGACACAAAGGCATCATCAATCATGGGAGTATCTAAAATCGCCGGATCGAAAATGGCCTGCTGACTGACCAACCCCTTTTCCGGTAACCGATAGCTGTCATTGCTGGCTTCGATCAGCAAACCCCAGACGGGTTCACTGGGGCTCAAGCGCCATAACGTCCCTCTGGGCAGCATTAAATAATCGCCTTCACAGAAACACAAATGGCCGTAGTCACAGAATAATTCTCCCGCACCCTGATGAATAAAGATCAACTCATCCCCATCTGCATTCCTCACCAGATAATCCATTGCACTGGCAAGATTAAACAGGCGTATTTTTATGTGCTGATTGCTGAAGAGCAAACTGGCATGCCATGGTCCTGCATCGGTCGATTTGATTTTTTTACCATCAAAGGCTCGCGGTCTTAACGGACCCGTAATTTCACTCCAGCTGGTGGGTGGATGTTGATGATACATCTGTGTGGCCGGGCCGTAAAAACCTTCTCGGCCCAGCTCCCGCTCGAAGGTTCCCTGAGGGAGATCGGCATGCGCTTGCCGCGACGCTGTTCCCTCTATTTTCGGGAAATTAATCCAAGACATTAGATAACTCCGCGTTTAAGTTGGTCCCGTTCGATGGCCTCAAATAACGCCTGAAAATTACCTTCACCAAAGCCCTCATTGCCTTTGCGCTGGATAATTTCAAAGAAAATCGGCCCGATGACCGTATTGGTGAATATCTGTAGCAACAAGCCACCACCGCGTGCAGGGGCTCCATCAATCAAGATGTTATCGGCGCGCAGCCGCTGTAATGATTCTTTATGCCCAGGAACGCGTGCGTCTATCTCATCATAATAGGTATTCGGTACATCCATAAACTCGATGCCATGGGCACGCAATTGTTCAACTGTTACATAGATGTCGTCGGTATGCAGGGCAATATGCTGAATGCCTTCTCCGTGATAAGCATCCAGGTATTCCTGGATCTGTGATTTGTCATCGGTCGGTTCATTGATGGGAATACGAATTTTACTGCAGGGACTGGTCATAGCTCGGGATTTCAGCCCGGTTACTTTGCCTTGAATATCGAAATAACGAATCTCACGAAAATTAAATAAACGTTGGTAAAATTCTGCCCATTTATCCATGCCACCGTGATAGACGTTATGGGTTAAATGATCGATTTCTGTCAACCCAATGCCTTTAGGCCTGACATCGACACCTTTAAAGGCCACAAAATCAACATCATAGATCGAATGATCACCATAACGATCGATCAGATAGATGAGACTGTTGCCGATACCCTGAATGGCCGGAATATTGATCTCCATGGGACCAACATCCACTTGATAAGGTTTGGCACCCAGCTGGACGATTTTCTCAAAGCATTCAGCTGCATTTTTGACACGTATTCCGAATGCACAAATGGAGGGGCCGTGGACTTTGGCAAATGCCTGGGCAAAACTGTCTGGCTCATGATTGATGATGAAATTAATATTACCCTGCCGGTACAAAACGACATTCTTGGCACGATGCCGGGCAATCGCTGTGAAGCCCATTTGCGTAAATAATTTTTCCAGCTCCTGGGTATCAGATGCGGTGTACTCGACGAATTCGAAACCATCTGTCCCAGCCGGGTTTGATGCAACATCCATTATATTTCCTCAAACCAGTTCCGTTAATAATGGGACCTGAGTTAGCGGGTTTAGGTTCCATAGGCTGATATTTGAATGCTGATTGCACGACAGTTGCCTAAAATAATTACAAAGCGTTGTAGGCAAATTTTGAAAAAGTGGAGCTAAATATTTCATTATTTGAATTGCTGGACGCTTGGCTGGCAAGAACGCCGTTGCTGGAATTCTGGGATAGCTACTACAGCACAGCGGCGGCTGTTTTTTTCAGGAACGGCATTAATTTGAGCAACGGGTGCGTTGATGGTGAAACTTATTATGAAAAACCGGGGTCCTAAGATCATTAGCGCAATTTTTAAGGTGAACTATGCAAGCCTATCCACAAAAAACGTTGACCGGCTTTGCACAACGACATCATATTGAAGGACTCAGTTTTCCGTCATTGGTTGCACTGGCCGAAGAGCAAGCGGGTTATACCATTGGTAAAGCAAAGCGCTTTTTGACATTTCAACACCGAATAAACACTGAAATGCTTAAACACCGGGTCATTGTTCGAAACCCCTATACGGCCTGGTTTGAGCAGGGCCATCAGAGTTCCGCCCAAATAAAGGCATTTATTATCCAGTTTTCGGTGTTTTCCAATCAGTTCCTGATCGCGCAACTGCATAAAATGATCCACGCCGAGACCCTGGAAAGCATGCGTGCTTCGAAGGAGATTCTGGCCAATGAGATCGGCGTTAAATTCCAACCTGGGCAGCGACAGGATATCGAGAGTGGTCTGGATGCAATCGAAGGCAGTGTCGAGGGCGGTCGCTTTGCATTTGGTGCCGCGCATTTTGAATGGTTATATAACATGGCCAAAAAACTGGGATTGAATTTTGCTGAAATTGGGCAGCAGAAACACGGTACCAAAGCGACCCTGTTTTTTTGTAATGAATTAATCCGCTTGTATGGCGGCGATAACTATCAAATTTCACAGGCTGCCAGTTATGCCGTTGAAAACTGGGCGGCTGCGGGTTTCTGGAAGCAGTTAATTCAGGGTCTACAAAAGTATAATTTGTGCTCCGGCGCAAACCTGCCTTTAGGATTTTTTATCTGGCACGACAAGCTGGAAGTTCAGCATGCGGCCCATACCCAGGAAGAATTGGAAGAGCTGTATTTTACGCAAAATCTGGATACGGATGCATTTATTCACTACGGGAATGAAATTCTCGATGGTGTTGCCGCCTTTTGGGACGGACTGGATGAGCAAAGACGTGAACTTGCGGTGCCCCACTGAGGCCGTTAACAAAGCCGGAATCAACGATGAAATTCTTGAGCCCGGTTATGCTGAGCGCGGTTTTCTTCCGCGGCAGGATCCGTTGCCCGCCTTTCCTGCTGATTCTCCTTATAGCCTATTGGATGAAATAGGCCGGGATCTTCCCAGTTTGCTGCAGGACAAACAGTTCCGCCTTTATGCCAAAGCGTTGAAAATACCTCCCTGCCCACATCTGGGCACAAACAGCACACTGCCAGAATTAAGACTTTATTATCTTCGCCTGGGATTTTTGGCATCGGCATATATTAATCAGGTCGGTCAGGAATCCTGCCACGTCTTACCGGCTAATATTGCTAAACCCCTGGTAAACATTTGCAGGATATTAAAGCGACCCCCTATTTTAAGCTACGATGGTTATGCCCTGTATAACTGGCGGCGTTTTCAACAAGATCGGCCCGTTGAACTGGGTAATATTGATACGCTACAGAACTTTGTCCATCAGTATGATGAACATTGGTTTATTCTGGTGCACGTTGAAATTGAAGCCATAGCGGCTGATATTCTGGCTGCGATCGCACGCATTTATACAGCCCAACAGGCTGAATCTGAAACTGATATTAGCGATGATCTATGGCAAATTGCAGCCGCCATCCATCGCCAGGTATTGGTATTAAAGCGTATCCCGGAAAAAATGGATCCAACGCTTTATTATAAAACCTTCCGCCCGTACATACTTTTTTTTGAAAATGTCATTTTTGCAGGTGTTGATCGCAAACCGGTCAGTTTTCGTGGTGAAACCGGAGCGCAAAGCAGCATTATTCCCGTTTTAGTCGCTTTTTTGAAAATTCCTCATCAAACATCCATTTTGACTGCTCATCTTGAGGATATGCGCAATTACATGCCCATGCGCCACAAACATTATCTGGAACAGGTTGCAGCCATGCCTGGTATTAGAAAAAAAATGTATAAAGAAGTGTTTAACACAATTCTGGATAATCTTATTGAGTTTCGTCAAATCCATTTCGGCTGGGCTAATGAATATATTCACCAACGTGTAAAAGATCCGAGGGGGACGGGGGGCACGCCGTACATGCAGTGGCTGCAACAACTGATAACGGAGACACAAGCGCATAAAATTCAGGGATAGATTTATCCTAAAAAAAGTTCTTGAATTTTTGTTTGCAGAGGCAGATAAAGGTTATACCAAATGGAAAGAAAAGCACCGTGTAGATGACAAGAAGAGAAAGGTATTTGTGTATAAGGGTAAATATACCCATATCGAATTGTGCTTCATCGAAGTCCCCGCATTGATTCTAAGCGAATCAAAACCACCTGCTAAATAGGGGGGGGGCTGTAAAAAAAGAGGCTCTAATGATGTCCTTTTTAAAAACATTGCTGATAGTTGCCTGCCTCTTTATGGGGTTACAAGTACAGCCTGTGATGGCTGAGGGAAAGGCTTATCTTGTTGAAGTTGATGGCGCAATAGGGCCAGTTACCTATGACCTGATTAGTCGCACCGTAAAAAATGCTGAGGCCAAGTGGGCTACCGAGTCCGATATGAGATCCTCAACTTTGGTTCTTTTGTTGATGAACACACCGGGCGGCCTTGATCACTCAACGCGTAAAATCATTAAAGAGATTCTTGGTTCAGAAGTCCCTGTAATTACCTATGTTTCCCCTTCAGGGTCACGTGCCGCCAGTGCAGGAACCTATATCCTCTATGCCAGCCATATTGCTGCCATGTCTCCAGCCACCAACTTGGGTGCGGCAACCCCCGTACAGATTGGTGGCATACCTGAGATACCTTCTCCTACAACACCGGCATCCCCAGAAGATAGTGATCAAAAAATACTGCAAGACAAAAAAAGCACCATGGAAAGGAAGATCATCAATGATGCTGCCGCTTATATCAAAGGCTTGGCAAAATTAAGGGGCAGAAATGAAGCATGGGCCGAGAAGGCTGTCAGGGAGGGTGTCAGCCTAACCGCTGAAGATGCCCTGGAGATGGGGGTCATTGATATTATGGCTAATAATGTGACTGACCTGTTCAAACAGCTCGCGGGTAGAACTATCGAACTGAAAGGCAAATCTGTCACTCTGGGTACAGAATCACTGATT
>JQIA01000759.1_pt1 | contig 16967 bp, 13 predicted proteins | sample 811431 | NCBI WGS metagenome assembly JQIA01 (sample SAMN02998118, study PRJNA258478) | marine sediment metagenome | biome: marine; feature: seafloor; material: sediment; isolation source: oil-polluted sediment collected from 3 locations (0.5 km, 0.7 km and 0.9 km)... | place: USA: Gulf of Mexico ...
GGTATTGGATCTCGTTTAAGACCCCATACTCTTACAGTTCCTAAGCCATTAACAGTTATAGCAGGTAAGCCAATTGTACAACGTTTAGTAGAAGATATTGCTTCTGTTATTGATGAAGAAATTGATGAAATTGCATTTATAATTGGCCCTACAGCAAAGGGATTCCCTACGGATACCGAAGAAAAGTTATTAAAAATTGCAACCGAATTAGGCGCTAAAGGTTCTGTATATACTCAAGATGTGGCTTTAGGTACTGCGCATGCAATTTATTGTGCAAAAGAATCTTTAAGCGGGCCTTGTGTTGTTGCTTATGCTGATACTTTATTTAAAGCAGATTTTACTTTAGATGTAAATGCTGATGGAGCAATTTGGGTAAAGCAAGTTGAAAATCCAAATGCATTTGGTGTTGTAAAAGTACAAGATGGTTTTATTACAGATTTTATTGAAAAACCAAAAGAGTTTGTTTCTGATTTAGCAATTATTGGTATTTATTACTTTAAAAGTGGAGAGAAAATTCTTGAAGAAATTCAGTATTTAATTGATAACGATTTAAAAGAAAATGGTGAGTATCAAATAACCAATGTTTTAGAGTCTTTAAAACAACAAGGAGCCAAATTTATTCCAGGAAAGGTAAACGATTGGATGGATTGTGGTAAAAAAGACCCAACGGTTGATACAAATAAACAAACACTTGGTTTTGAGTATGCAGCAGGAAATAATTTAGTTTCTGAAGATGTTGTTTTAGATAATTCTGAAATTATTCAACCTTGTTACGTCGGTGCGAATGTGGTGTTAAAGAATACTAAAATAGGACCTTATGTTTCTATTGGAGAAAATAGTGTTGTTGAAGATTCTACAATTGTAAACTCTTTAATTCAAACAAATGTGCAAATCACAAATGCAAATTTAGACAATGCAATGATTGGTAATCATGCAAAATATGATGGAAACTATACTTCTGTAAGTATTGGAGATTATACAGAATTAACATAAATGAACTTTATTGAAAAGATAAAGGAAGTTAGAAAAGAGAGGCAATTTAATTATTTTAGATTGGCTCTTTTCTCTTTTCTTTTTTTTCTTTTCTCAATCAATATTATTGCACAAGATAGTATTCCTGCTAAAAAAGATCTTACTGAAGAAGCAGAGCTAAAGTTTCAAGAATTCTTCTTTAAAGCTTTGTCAGAGAAATCAATAGGGAACTATCAAAAAGCAATTGAAAATTTAGAAAGTTGTAATCAGATTTTAAGAAATGATGTTACTGTTTTTTTTGAATTTTCTAAAAATTACTTATTACTAAATAACACTCTAGTAGCGAAAGAATATATAAAAAGATCATTAGCTAAAGACGCTAGTAATATTTGGATGTTAAAACACTTTGTAAAGATTTATCAGAAAGAAAAAAATTACAAAGAGGCTATAAATATTCAACAAAAAATTGTTGTTCTCATCCCTAAAGAAAGGACGTTTTTAGTCCGTTTGTTTGTAATGAATAGACAATATAAAAAAGCTGTTTCTTTAATGAATGTTTTAGAAAAAGAAAACACGTTATCTTCTTATTTAAAAAGTTTAAAATTAAATTTAGAAAAGAGAAAAGAAATTATAGTAATAAAAAAAGAAAAACCATCTGATTTGAGTGCTTTCATAACTCAATTTAAAACAGATAAGTCTTATAAAGTTTTAGAACATATTCTTAATAAATCAACGAGTAATAGTGATTTGTTAAATTTTTCTGAAGAAGGAATTGCTCTTTTTCCGGCACAACCTTATGTGTATTTAGTAAGTGGAAAATCTTTAAATAATAAGAAAGACTATAAAAAAGCGTTAGCTATTTTAAAGAACGGTATTGATTTTGTGATAGAGGATAAAATGGAAATCGTTTTTTATATGGAAATAATAAAAGCATATAAAGGTTTAGGAAATACCAAGGATAAAGAAAAGTATCAGCAAAAAGTCAAAAAACTAAAGAGTTGAAAATGAGGTTCTTAAAATACATGCTACTTTTTACAATTGTTTTAACTTCTTGTAAAACAACAAAAAATATGATTAACACGAATGCTGTTGCTGAAGAAATTTCGGCAAGAAAAGTAGCTAAGAAACATATTGCAGCCAATTTTGATAGAGAAACTGTGGATGCAAAATTAAAAGTGAATTTTAACAACGGAAAAACAAAGCAAAGTTTATCTGTTAGTATGAAAATTATAAAAGACGAAGTGATTTGGTTAAAAGGAACCAAAATTATAACTGTCTTTAAAGCAAAAATAACACCAACTTCTGTTAGTTATTATTCATCATTAGCTAAAAACTCTTTTGAGGGAGATTTCTCTATGATTAAAAAGTTGTTAGGAGTAGAGATTAATTTTGAACAATTACAAAACCTGTTTTTAGGGCAATCTTTGTTAAATGTAAAAGAAGAAAAACAAAAGGTAGAAATTGTAAATAACACTTATATTTTATCGCCAGAAAAACAAGCTTCGTTGTTTGATATTTTCTTTACAATTAATCCTTCACATTTTAAATTAGATGAGCAATCTATTATAAATTCTGAAAAAAAATTACGTTTGGATGTAAAATATCCTTCTTATCATTTAGTTGATAATGTTGTTTTTCCATCAGAAATTAAAATTAAGGCGAAGAATACGAAGTCGGTTACAGACATTGGTTTATTGTATAAATCCGTTGTTTTTGATACTCCTTTAAATATGTCATTTAATATTCCTAGTACTTATAAACGATTAAAATTTTAATGAATAATAGAAAGTTTTATATCCTATTTTTATCAGTTTTTCTGATGAGTATTTCTGTTTTTAGTCAAACTAAAAGGCAGTTAGAGAGTCAGCGTAAAAAGCATATTCAAGAAATTGCTAGGTTGAATAGGTTGTTAAATGATGAAAAGCAAAAAGAGGAAAATGCTTTAGAGGATTTAAGAGGTATCAATCAAAAAATTGATATTAGAAATAAACTGATTTCAACTATAAATTTAGAAGCTAAATTTATATCAAAAGAGATAAAAGGTACAGAAGGTAAATTAAAGAAATTGAATAAAAACCTTTCTGATTTAAAGACAGATTATGCTGATATGATTTACAAATCTTACAAAAGTAAATCACAACAAAGTAGAACAATGTTTTTGATGTCTTCACAGAATTTTTATCAAGCCTACAAACGTTTAGAGTACATGAAGCAATATACTGCTTTTAGAAAAAAGCAAGGTGAAGATATTGTTTTACAAACAGTTTTGATACAAAATATTAAAGATTCTTTAGTGTATCAAAAACGAGTAAAAGACACTTTAATCTTATCAGAAAAAAATGAAAAAAATGAAATCGAATCTGATAAAAAGAAACAAGAAGGTTTAATTACTAAGATAAAAAGTAAAGAGAAAACGTATAAGAAGTATTTACTAAAGCAAGTTGAATCAGAGAAAAAAGTCGCTTCTAAAATAGATAAGATTATAAAAGATGAGATTGCTAAAGCAAATAGGATTGCGTTGTCAAAATTGAAAAAGAAACCAAAGTCTGTTAAAAAGAATGAATTTATTTTAAGCCCAGCAGCAAAAGCATTGGCGGCTAAATTTGAACTAAATAAAGGGAAACTACCTTGGCCTGTTAAAGAAGGTTTGGTTGTTAGAAGATTTGGTAAACAATCTCATCCTTCTTTTCCTGGAATTACAATAAATGGTACAGGACTGCATATTGTAACAGGTAAAGGAAATAACGCAGAAGCTATTTTTAACGGAGAGGTTTTAAATATATTGTTGGGTTCTGGAGGTACTAAAAATGTATTGATTAGACATGGTAATTATATTTCTTCATATGATAATTTAGAAAATTCCTTCGTTAAAAAAGGAGATAAAGTAGTTATAGGGCAAAAAATTGGTAAAATTTTCACGGATAAAGTTTCTAATAAAACGAAGCTTATTTTTGTGTTATTTAAAAATAGAACACCTTTAAATCCTTCTTCTTGGATGTTAAAAAGGTAAACATAATTAAAGGTTTTTAAATAGTGATAGGTTCTGTTGTGGATATTATAAGTAATTATTTTTTGTATTCTAAGTTTTAACCAATACCTTTTTCTGTTTCTAAAACCTTTATACTTTTTAATTAAATAAAGCTTTTAGAGCAGTTGCCTCTTGAGGATCTAGTTTACCTGCTAAAATTAAACTTAGTTGTTTACGTCTTAGTGCGCCTTCAAAACGTTCTTTTTCTAAAACTGTTTCTGGTATAACTTGAGGGATTTGTACGGGCTTACCTGTTTCATCTACAGCAACAAAAGTATAAATACCTTCATTTACTTTTGTTCTTTGTCCAGATTGCCTGTCTTCAATCCAAACGTCAACATAAATTTCCATAGAAGATTTAAATGCTCTAGAAACTTTAGCTTCTATATTTACAACACTTCCAACAGGAATCGCTTTGTTAAACGCAACATGATTTACAGAAGCTGTGACTACAATTCTTCTAGAATGACGTCTTGCGGCAATACTACAAGCTCTATCCATTCTTGCTAACAATTCTCCTCCAAAAAGATTGTCTAAATAATTAGTTTCTCCGGGTAATACTAAGTCAGTAAGTACAGTTAAAGAATCTTGAGATGTCTTTGCTTCCATTTTAATAAATTTCTGCAAAGATAGGGATAGCCTCTAAATAAAAGTTATTTTTTTATAAGTAACCAAGCATCCTCAGAAACAGTGTCTTGAATTTTGTATAAGTTATTAGTAGCTTCATTTCTATCAGCAAAACTATTAAAGGCAACAACTGTTAGTCCCCATTTGTTTACGCCAACTATACTAGCATCATAGCCTAATTCTTTTAGCTCATTTACTTTTTTAAGGGCATTCTCTTTAAACTGAAAAGCACCAGCAACAACATGAAAAGGTTTTGCAATCACTTCTTTTTCTTTAGCAACATTTAATTGTATGGTTGGTAAAGGATTTGCAATTACAAACGTAGCAGATTGTATTTTTTTCTCAATAGCTTTTTCCTGATTTGCTATAAGAGTTTTCTCTTTATTTTGTTGATAAGCATTATTACCAGCAAAACCAAGAGTTAATAAAATTGCTGCAGTAGCGGCATATTTTATAAACGTAGGGATTCCTTTTTTCTCTTCTTTTTCTACAACAGGAATTAAAGGTTTTACAATACCTTCTTTTCTTTTTATGGAAGTAGACTCCACAGAACTTAAACCAAAAGATGCTGTTAGGTAATTTACTTTCTCATTTGGTTCAAATATTATTTGACCTTTTTCATTTAATGTCAATACACCAACAGTTCCAATTTCAATTGGTTTTGTTTGTATTTCGTTTTTCCAATTATCTACAGATGCAGTAACAGAATTAGAAGCATCTTCAAAAGAAATATTTTCTGAAGTTGCAATATAATTAACCAATAAACCATCATTTACTTTTAAATGACTGTTAAAAGTAACTTGTTTCGCAGGCGGATAAAATAAACTAGATCCTTCATCTACTTTTGCGCTAATTTTGTTGGTCACAAAACCTCCAAAATTAGGAATAATTACACAATTGTACCTGTAAAGTAAATCGTCTATGTGGTTGGTTAAATTCATATTAACAAATATAAAAAAATTGATGTTTTGTAATACGTATTGCCGTAAAATTTATCAACAATTATTCTTTATATTGGTACTCAAATTGTTATGTATTGGAAGAAGAAAAATTATTAGCTGTTTTGCGCTTGCAGAAAAGTAAAGCTATTGGCGATATTTTGGCCAAAAAACTCATTGTAACTGTTGGAGATGTAACTGAAGTTTTTAAAGAAAAGGCAGCTACTTTGCAAAAAATCAATGGAATAGGAAATCATGCAATCAAGCATTTGTTAGATTCTAAAAATATACTTTTGGCAGAACAGGAGCTTTCTTACATCAAAAAAAATAAAATTGAATATTCTTATTTTTTAGAGGATGATTATCCACAAAACCTCCATAATTGTATTGATAGTCCTATTTTATTCTTCAAAGATGGCAACATCGATTTTAATAACGATAAAATAATTTCTATTGTTGGAACTAGAAATATGAGTTCTTATGGCCGTGATTTTTGTAATATTTTAATCGAAGACTTAGCTGAATTTAATCCTATAATTGTGAGTGGATTTGCTTACGGGGTTGATATTTGTGCACATAAAGCTGCTGTAAAAAATAATTTGCAAACGATTGCTGTGTTAGCACATGGTTTTGATCAAATTTATCCAAAGGTTCATAAGAAATATATTAATGAAGTAAATAAAAATGGTGGCTTTTTAACCGAATTTTGGAGTGAAGAACAACCCCTAAGAGAAAATTTTTTAAAGAGAAATAGAATTGTTGCAGGTATTTCTAAAGCTACAATTATTATAGAAAGTGCATCAAAAGGGGGCTCTTTAGTAACTGCAGATATTGCGAATTCTTATAACAGAGATGTTTTTGCCGTTCCTGGTAGAACATCAGATATTTATAGTAAAGGTTGTAATAATTTGATTAAAAACAATCAGGCAAATGTGTTAACATCATCAAAAGATATTATAAAAATGCTGAATTGGGATCTTTCTGAGAAACCTAAAAAGCCAATTCAACAACAACTATTTGTAGAATTAAATGAGGTTGAACAAAAAATTTATGATTACCTTCTTGAAAATGGAAAACAGGTATTAGATATCATTGCTTTAGATTGTAGTATTCCACTATATCAATTATCATCAATTTTATTGCAAATGGAATTAAAAGGAATCACAAAACCTTTACCAGGAAAGATGTTCGAAATAGTGTAGAATCTATGTTATAAACCTTATTTTTGTGTAATATCTTAAGAAAAAATGGCAGTAGAGAAAAAGTTAATATCTAAAAGGAAACCAACTTTCCCTGTAAATAAATTGTTAGCTGCTTTTTTAAAAAAGCACAATAGGAGTACTAAAATTAGTATCTTATATGATGATTTACTTCGCTTTCAAGGGTCAATTTCTGTGTACGATAAAAACGATGTTGATACTCTTTGGGTTAGAACTTATTATTCAGAATACGAAAGAGAAGAGATAGACTTAAGTTTAAAAAAAATCTATACATTACTACATTCAGATGGTAATGATAAAACGATTCCTTTTTTAAATATTGATGCCATTGATTTTTGTACGTTTGGTAACTCAAAACCATTTAGAATAAAAGTTAGAAATATTTTAAATGATAATTTTACCTATTTTTATGTAAAACAAGCGGATGCTTCACGTGTTTATGGTTTAGAATTAGAGCATATATTATCTCCATATACTATGAATTACTTAGTATATAAAGACACTCTAATAGAAGAGCATATTTCAGGAATTCCCGGGGATGATTTTATAGAAAATATTCTACCAACTTGCTCTAAGTCAGAGAAATCTCAAATAGCCAAAGAGTTTGTAAAGTTTAAAGAAAGGTGTTTTATACGTCTTCTAGGCGATATGCGTTCTTACAATTATGTAATTACACCTATTCATGATTTTGATAAAATTGTCTATAAAATTAGAGCCATCGATTTCGATCAGCAATCTTTTGAAGGTAATTTAAAGGTTTACAATTTACAGTTTTTAAAAGAGAACTTTAAAATGGTAGAAATGGTTGGTAAACGTTTGCAAAACAGCTCTATAAATCAATATAAGATAGAAGAGCGTTCTTACATTGCAAAAAGAATGATTAGTTCTCCAGACAGGATTCAGCATATTGTTAGATGTATGAAGCAAGATTCTATTTCTTTTCCGCACCATATAGAGAGATTAAAACAAGGTTTAATAGATTACGTTGGTGATGTTGAGTTTAAAAAATGTCAAAATATGGGTGAAATTTTAGAAACTATTTTAATTTTTGTAAAACGTAACTATTTAGATATCAGTGGTAAATAGTTGTTTTAGTTTACAGTATTCTCAATCATTTTTTTTAGAAGCTATTTCCTGCTTTCCACTATATCTTTTTTATGAAAAATAAAAAAGGATGTCGTTTCAATCAGGGCTAAGCTCGTTTGTTATCTAATGATTTTTAAATACTTTTTTTATTCTGCCTCAAAAGTGAAAGGTAAATTATATTTAGTTTTCACAATTTTACCACTTTGTTTTCCATGAATAAATTGGGGTAGTTTCTTAAACATTTTTTATAATTTCATTTTTTAGTCTGGGATGAGGTGCTCTTACTTTTATATCTGTAACATTTTCGCTACTCGCTTTTTTTTTATGCTTAATTATGTAAGCATCTCTCTCTTTTAAAAAGTAATTTCATTATTGAAGCAGATACAAAATCTAGTTCAGCATAAAAATAGAGCTCAAACAAACCACTCAATCAAGGCTAGGGCTTTTGTTATATATTTGTAAACCCTGTTGCTAAATTAGTGCTCGTTTTTAACGAGTACCAATTAATATTTTAACCTAAAAAACCTGTTTCATCAATTTCTAAAACTGTATGGTCATCCTGAAAATTTCTTGCACTAGAATATTTCCAATCTATTGAGTTTGTAACAAAACCCAGTTCTATAGGATTGTTATGAATATAATCTATTTTTTGTTTAATAACTTTTTCGCTCCATAATTCTATTGGTTGATTATGATGTTGCCAAAATTGATATTTAACAACATTAGCTCTTTTTTTTCCTGCTCTTTCAAATAACCAAAGTAATAACTCTTTTCTACTTTCTTGGGAATTATTTTCTATCGCTTCTAGAACTTTCTTTGCAGTATGTTTTTTAAAATCTCTTAATAATTCCATCGGTTTTTCATTAGAAGATCTATACAGTAAATGAACATGACTAGGCATAAAACAATATGCATATAGTTCCATTCCTTTTTTTGCTCTACAAAACTCTATACTTTTTGCTAATACATCAAAATATACTTGTCTAGTAAAAACTTCTATCCAATTTACGGTTGCAAAACTCACAAAATAAAAAGCAGACTTATTATGAAATTTATATTTTCTACTCATAGCAATTCAAAAGTACAAAAGCTTTTGTATTAATAGAATTTTTTTGTATCGTTTTTGTCATGCTAATACTCGTTTTTAACGAGTGCCGTAATTGTGTGTTTTGTTGTGGTCACCCGTTAGAGGCGAACGGGGGTAGATAGATAAAACAGTACTAGTGCTCGTTTTTAACGAGTACCGAAACCGTATATTTTTTCTTTGTGGACACTCGTTAGAAACGAGCGCGAGCATGAGTAGACATATAAAACAGTGCTAGTGCTCGTTTTTAACGAGTACCGAAACCGTATATTTTTTCTTTATGGACACTCGTTAGAAACGAGCGCGAGCATGGGTAGACAGATAAAACAGTGCTAGTGCTCGTTTTTAACGAGTACCGAAACCGTATATTTTTTCTTTGTGAACACTCGTTAGAAATGAGCGCGAGCATGGGTAGACAGATAAAACAGTACTAGTGCACGTTTTTAACGAGTACCGAAACCGTATATTTTTTCTTTGTGTACACTCGTTAGAAATGAGCGCGAGCATGGGTAGATAGATAAAACAGTACTAGTGCTCGTTTGTAACGAGTACCGAAACCGTATGTTTTTTCTTTATGGACACTTGTTAGAAACGAGCGCGAGCTGGTTGAAATTTTAGAAACTATTTTAATTTTTGTAAAACGTAACTATTTAGATATCAGTGGTGAATAGTTGTTTTAGTACAGGTTTACAGAATTCTAAATCTATTTAATTTTTCTTTAGAAGCTATTTCCTGCTTTCGCTACTCGCTTTTTTTTTATGCTGAATTTATTTCAGCATCTCGTTCTTTTAAAAAGTAATTTTATTATTGTAAAAGAAGCAGAATCTAGTTCAGAAAAAAAAGAGCTCAAACAGACCGCTCAATCAGGGCTAGGTTTTTTTGTTAGCTATTTGTTATTGTATAAATTTTGTAATATTCCTATTTCATTCTACCTCAAAAGTAATAGGTAAATTATATTTAGTTTTCACAATTTTACCACCTTGTTTTCCAGGAATAAATTGGGGTAGTTTCTTAAACATTTTTATAATTTCATCTTTTAGTTTGGGATGAGGTGCTCTTACTTTTATATCTGTAACATTCCCTAAAGTGTCAATTATAAATTGAGTAAAAACTTTATATCTTCCTTCAGTTAAATCTAAGTTTTGAGTGATTTTTTTATCAATATTTTCTACAATGATTTTTTTCATTCTTTTATCAAAATTCATTTTAACCTTTTCTTTGTGTAGGTTTTTAGACGTCTTAAATCTTGGAGGTTCTTCAATAATTAAACCCATTATTATTTCTTCTTCCTCAATTTCAATAAAATCAATATCGCCATCTATAGTAATTTCTCCTGTGGTTTCAATAATTTCAATGATATCTCCAGAAATTGTTAAATTTAGAATACTATCTTTTTTAGTTTCACAGAATATAATTCCTTGTGTAGGAGGAGGAGGTGGTGCCACCATGTTTTTATTAATAACGATAGAGTCTTTTTCTATTGGAATTATTAAGGAATCAATTTTTTCTTCAACTTTTTTAATGGTGTCTAGAATTATAATTTCTTGTATTTTCTGTTTTTTTCCATCAGAATATTGGCAACTAAACAGTGTTGTTCCCATGACAATAAATAAAGCCAATATAAAAGTTTTTTGAAAAGACAACTGTTGATTAAATGTTATTCTCGGAATCTCAATTGTAATCGTATCTAATTGCTTTTTATAAAAATGCCCACAAACACGTTTGTTTTTATTTTCTGCTAAGTAATCTTTAATTTCTATAGTTGACTTTTTTGTAAAATCAACAACTGTTTTTGAACATGAACTACAAAATCTCCCTTTTTCTACTGGAGTCATTATAGTCCAATTTTCATGGCAAGGTTTAGGAATGGTGACTTTAAATTTTGAGTTCATAATGTTAAGTTTATGAACTAAAATCAAAGAAGATGCCAGAGTTAAAATTTTGTTAAATAAACTTAGTTTTTACTTCTAAAACTTTCTATAACAACGGTAGATAAAATTAACGATCCACCAATAAAAGTATTAAAACTAGGTATTTCATTCACAACAAAAAAGGCAATAATAATTCCGAATATTGGTTGAATACTACTAATAATCGTTGCTGTAGAAGCAGAAAAATGTTTTAAAGATTTCACCATCATTGTATGGCCAATTGCTGTGGTTAATACAGCAAGTAAAACTAAATATGGAAACTGACTCTCTAAACCAGATACATCAACAAAAAATAAAACAGGCGCTAAAAACATTGTAATTATTAATGTTTGATATAACATTAACATACTTCCGTTATAAGTATCTACATGTTGTTTTAAAATTAGAATTCTTATAGAATAACAAAGTGCAGAAAATAAGCCGTATAAAACACCTTTTAATTCATTGCTTTCCAATGAGAATTCAGGGGCTAAAATGTAAAGACCTATTAAAACGATAACACCTAAAAGAATATAAATAGGATTGAATTTAGTTTTTAAGAAAAGAGGTTCTAAAAAAGCGGTTATTACTGGGAATGTAAAAAGTGATAACATACCAATTGCAACATTAGATATTTTTAAGGCGTAAAAGTAGGTGATCCAGTGGGCAGCCATAAAAAGTGCGCTTAATAAAAAAGGTATCCAATCTTTTTTTTCTTTTATTCTTAGATCTACTTTAGTGAACTTGCAAAAAGCAAACATGAAAACAACAGCAAAAGCAGAGCGAAACCAAACAATAGCTTCAACTGGCATTGCAATGTATTTGCCTAATACACCAGAAGTACTTATAAAAAGTGTTGCGAGTAAAAGTCCAGAAATATTTTTTAAGTGTGAGTTTTCCATTAAATTTTATTTCTCTTTTTTCTAATAAGAAAAGCGATAATCATATATATCATTCCAGGAATCCCAATCCAAACAATCTCAGTGCGAATTACTTGTAGCCCTCGTTCACTAAAAAAACGTAAAACCCCTATGGGTGAAACTTTTATAGGAGTCCAAGGAAAAAAATAACGAGTATCATTAAAAGGAGAAAAAAATGCGACTCCGTATCCACCATCTGTCATAGCGTCTAATATGGAATGAGAAGCTGTGCATATAAAGAAAAATAGTGTTAAAATGATTCCTTTTTTAGTGAAAAATTGTTTTCTGTAAAAAAGAAAAGTTACTATCATTCCAAGTAAGAATGCAAAAAAAAATGAATGCGAGAAACCTCTATGTCCCCAAAAACTTCCATAAGGAATACCAAATTGAAAACCAATAACATCTGCATCTGGTAGTATAGCACAAACAATTGCAATAATGATTATTTTCCAAGTTCGTTTTTTTCTAGCAAAGCTTTTTCCTAAAGAAATAGCGATAAATGCATGTCCGAATAGTGAAGCCATCTTAAATTTTTTGTAAAATTGTTAAAGCAGTTTTTACTGTATCAATTCTGATAAAAGTAACTAATAAACGTAAACCGTTTTTGCTTTCTTTTTCTTTCATTACACAACTTTTCCCATTGAGTTGCACGTATTTTAACATTCTTGTAAAGGCATCTGTATGGTAAAAATCACTTTGTTGATTGGCAACAAAATACCCCATCATTCTTTTTTGCTTCAAAATAACTTTCTCTAAACCTAGCTCTTTTGCTAACCATTTTATTCTTACAGAATCGAGTAAATCTTCCACTTGTGTCGGTATTTCGCCAAAACGATCTATAATTTCAGTTTCAAAAACCAGTAATTCTTCTTCCGTTTTTAGCTCTCCCAACTTGTTGTATAAACTCAATCTTTCTGTAATTGAATTGATATAATCATCAGGAAATAAAATTTCGAAATCAGTATCAATCGTTACATCTTTTACATATTCTTTTGGCTTAGCGTTATCTGTAGGATATAATTCTTTAAACTCATTTTCTTTCAATTCTTCAATAGCTTCTTGCAGTATTTTTTGATAGGTATCAAAACCAATATCATTAATAAAACCACTTTGTTCACCACCTAATAAATCTCCTGCTCCACGAATTTCTAAATCTTTCATGGCAATATTAATTCCACTACCTAAATCAGAAAATAAAACCAACGCTTCTATACGTTTTCTGGCATCATCAGTCATCATATGATAAGGAGGCGTTATAAAATAACAGAATGCTTTTTTGTTAGAACGGCCAACTCTACCGCGCATTTGGTGTAAATCTGATAAACCAAAGTTATTAGCATTATTAATAAAAATCGTATTTGCATTTGGCACATCCAAACCACTTTCTATAATGGTTGTAGAAACCAAAACATCAAATTCGCCGCCCATAAAACCGAGCATTAATCCTTCTAGTTTTTTACCTTCCATTTGTCCATGACCAATGGCAACTTTAGCAGTAGGCACTAGTCTTTGGATTAAGCCTGCAACTTCTTTAATATTCTCTATCCTATTATGAATAAAGAAAACTTGTCCTCCTCTAGAAATCTCGTAAGAAATAGCATCTCTTATAGTTTCTTCAGAAAAACGAATTACAGTTGTATCTATTGGATGTCTGTTTGGTGGCGCAGTTTTTATCACAGATAAATCTCTTGCCGCCATTAAACTAAATTGTAAAGTCCTCGGGATTGGAGTTGCGGTTAAGGTTAAAGTATCTACATTTTCTTTTAGCGTTTTTAACTTATCTTTTACAGCAACACCAAATTTTTGCTCTTCATCAATAATTAATAAGCCTAAATCTTTAAATTTTAAACGTTGATTTGTCAGTTGATGCGTTCCAATAATAATATCTACAGAACCATCATTTACACCATTTATAGCTTCTGTTTTTTGTTTTGCGGTTCTAAATCGGTTTAAATAATTGATTGTAACAGGGAAATCTTTTAATCTTTCTGTAAAGGTTTTGTAATGTTGAAAAGCTAAAATAGTTGTCGGAACTAAAATTGCGACTTGCTTACCGTTATCAACAGCTTTAAAAGCAGCTCTTACGGCAACTTCTGTCTTTCCAAAACCAACATCACCACAAACTAATCGATCCATTGGTTGAGGCTTTTCCATATCGTTTTTTACATCTTGAGTAGATGTAAATTGATCAGGAGTATCTTCATACATAAAACTACCTTCTAGCTCATGTTGAATGTGTGTGTCTGGACCAAAAGCGAATCCTTTCTGCAATTTTCTTTTTGCGTATAATTGAATTAAATTAAATGCAATATGTTTAACTCTAGCTTTGGTTTTTTGTTTGATTTTTTTCCAAGCGCCAGAACCTAATTTGTATATTTTAGGTGTTTTACCATCTTTTCCATTAAATTTAGAAATCTTATGAAGCGAGTGAATACTTACGTATAAAATATCTCTTTCTCCATAAACAAGTTTTATGGCTTCTTGTTTATTTCCTTGGACATCAATTTTTTGCAAACCACCAAATTTTCCAATTCCATGATCCATATGTGTCACATAATCGCCAATTTCTAGTTTGGTTAATTCTTGAAGCGTAATTGCTTGTTTTTTTGCGTAACCATTTTTTAATCTGAATTTATGGTAACGTTCAAAAATTTCATGGTCTGTATAACAAACTAACATTTGTTCAATATCTACAAATCCCTTGTATAACGGGAAAACAATAGTTTCATAATGAACTTCTTGCTCTGCATCATCAAAAATATCATGGAAACGTTTTGCTTGTTGTTCATTTGCACAGAAAATATAATTGGTAAAACCTGCTATATGATGTTCATTTAAATCATCAATTAATAAATTGAATTGTTTATTAAAAGAAGGTTGAGGTTTAGTTTTAAAAGTAATTTCTAAATTCTCGTTAGAATCTGAATTTCCAAAATTAACGAGTGTAAAATCTTGTAATTGACTTTTGATGAAATTTCCATCACAAAATAATTCTGAAGGTTTAGCATGATTAATTTCTTTTGATAAATCTTCAAATGCTTCTTCAGATTTTTGATAAAAAGTATCAAGTTTTTCAGAAATTAAATCAATATTTTTTGCAAAAATGACTGTTTTAGAAGAAATGTATTTTAGAAAACTTTCTCTGTTTTCTTGCAGTGTTTTATTTTCTACATTAGGAATTATTGAAATTTTCTTTAATTTTTCTTTCGAAAGTTGTGTTTCTACATCAAAAGAGCGGATACTATCAATTTCATCGCCAAAAAATTCAATTCTAAAAGGTTCATCATTAGAAAAGGAGAAAACATCTATAATTCCACCACGTACAGAAAAGTCTCCGGGTTCAGTAACAAAATCAACACGTTTAAATTTGTATTCAAATAAAACTTCGTTTACAAAATCGAGTGACAAACTCTCACCAACAGCTATTTTTAAAGTGTTTTTTTCAAGCTCTTTTTTAGTAACTACTTTTTCAAATAATGCAGTAGGATAAGTAACAATTATAGCAGGTTTTTTACGTGAATTAATTCTATTTAAAACTTCTGAACGTAATAAAACATTGGCATTATCTGTTTCTTCAATTTGATAAGGTCTTCTGTAAGAACCAGGGTAAAAAAGTACATTTTTATCACCCAATAACTGTTCTAAATCATTTAAATGATATGCGGCTTCTTCTTTATCATTAAAAATTAAAAGATAAGGTTTTTCTGATGTTTTAAATATTTCTGATATAACAAAAGAGAATGACGAACCAACCAAATTCGTAATCTGAAAATGATTTTTATCTTGTTGAAGTGCTTTTATTATCTGCGAAATGTTCGCAGATTTTTGATAAGTATTTACAATGTTCTGCCTACTCACTGTTTAAGTTTTTATGCAAAAATACTTTTTTTAAGAGATAAAAAAGCATTAAGAATTTTCTTTTATCAAAGAATACAATATCTTTGCCATAAAAACGCTTATATTATTATAACTGTTATAAATTATAGCATGATAAAGAAACAAATATTTACAACTGCCATACTTATTTTATTATCCTTGTTAGCAATTAATGCTCAGGAAGATGATAAACAATGGACATTTGGGGTCAATGCATCTACGGTAGTTTTTGGAGAAGAAGGTAAAGTTTTAGTGAAAGACGGTTTAAATACACAATTCCCCAGTATTCAATTAAGTAGAAAATTAGGAGATAAATTTTCTTTAGACTTTATATATACTTTTGAGGTTTCGGAGCTTATAAAGGGAGCAAATGCTTTTAATTACTCCTCTTTTGATGCGATTTTGAGATATGATTTACCAGAACTATTTTTAAATATTGTTCCTTTTGGAGGTGTCGGTTTTGGCTATGTTTCTGGTGCTACTACAACTCCAGATCCACAAGGTTCTTTAAGTTTAAATGTAATGGGGGGTGCTACTCTTTGGGTTACACCAAGATTCGGTCTTACTGGGAGGTTAACTTATAAACAAATTTCATCTAACTCAGAATCCATGGCTTCTCATGTTCAAGGGCTTGCTGGGATCGTGTATAAATTTGATATGGGGTCAACTTTTGGAAATAGTCGCAAGCGTATTTGGGATATGAAACATTAATTTCCATTTAATCTTTTTTAAGGATCATATAAACCTTTAATTCAAGAAGAATTATGGTGAGATTGATGATTAAAATAGGTGTATTAATTCTAATGTATTACATAGTGCGGTTCATTCTTACGAGCTTGCTATTTTCTTTCTTCGATTTTTATTGAAACACGTCTTGTTTGTTCAGTGTATTATAGGTGTTGTATTTTCATGTTACTTATTGTCTGTTTGTTGTTATTTTTATTGCTATTATTAATGGTTGATATTTGGCTTACATACATTTACATTAATGTTGGTTTCTTAAAAATAATAGTATACTTTTTAGAATGATATTCGGATTCATTGTCTTGTCTTGAAATATTCTTAATTAGCAATGTTTCTTTTATGATTCGTTAGGTATAATGAAATGTTTTATGAGTTTTTTCTTTTTGATGTTCCTTTTTCAGGAGCATTTAGTTTTGATAATAAGTTTTGGTATTAAAAAAGGTCGGGCTTTCCATTATATCTTTTTATGCTGAATTTATTTCAGCATCTTACGATAATTTCAGTAGTTATATTATTTGTTGTAGTAGACATTGAGTCTAGTTTAGCATAAAAAGGATGCCAT
>JQIA01000760.1_pt1 | contig 16959 bp, 14 predicted proteins | sample 811431 | NCBI WGS metagenome assembly JQIA01 (sample SAMN02998118, study PRJNA258478) | marine sediment metagenome | biome: marine; feature: seafloor; material: sediment; isolation source: oil-polluted sediment collected from 3 locations (0.5 km, 0.7 km and 0.9 km)... | place: USA: Gulf of Mexico ...
TGATGTACCAGAATATTTTTCAACAGCAGATCCAAGTTTTACTGGAGGTGAAGGTATGCAAGATTATATGAGTGTCGGTGATACTCAAATTATCTTACATACTAAAGATGAAGTTCAATGTCCAGAAAATATTGAGATTGTTGGTGGTTTAAAACAATTAGACCTTGGCGAAGGAAAAGCTTGGGTAGTAGAAGTGTCTGAATTTAAATGTTTGTAATTATTATTCAAAATATTATTAAGTTTTTTAAAAAAATTAAATTTAGACTTGACTTTAAATATAACAAGCTTGTAAAATATTAGTCCTCAGTCATTTATAAAGTTTATCTGAGTAAATTCTGAGTGGATATAATCCAAGTATTTAACTATAAATAATTTATTGAGGAATGAAATAATGTCTAAATTTTTACGTGTTTTATTTGCTGCTGCTATCACATTGCCATTAGCTTTCTTGAGTGTTAACACCATTGCTGCTGAAGCTGCTGTTGTTAATCCATGTGGTGCTACCGAAGTTGTTGCTGAAGTCACTGAAGCTGCTGCTAATCCATGTGCTGCTACTGAAGCTGTTGCTGCTGAAGTAACAATTGAAACTGCTGCTAATCCATGTACTGCTACTGAAGGTGAAGCTGCAACTGCAACTACTGAAGCTGCTGCTAATCCATGTGCTATAACTACTGAAGGTGAAGCTGCTGCCGCCACTGAAGAAGTTGTTGCTAATCCATGTGCTGCTGCTCCTGTTGAAGAAAAAGCTGCTGAATAATCTATAATAGCATCATCAATTGAGGGACTGTTCTGTTATATTAAAGTTCCTCATTGATAATAATCATGACTCCTCATTCCCCCCGTAAACGTTTTGGTCAGAATTTTTTACAAGATAACCAAATCATCCAGCGTATTATTAATGTAATACATCCAACTTCTGCACAACATATAGTTGAAATAGGGCCTGGCAAAGGTGCGTTAACAGAATATTTACTTAAAGCTAATTGTCAATTAGATATAATAGAATTAGATAATGATTTAGTTAAAATACTTATCGAACGATGGAATTCTTTTAAACAATTACAAATTCACAATCAAGATATTCTACAATTTGATTTTAATCAATTACAACCTATTCCATTAAGAATTATTGGCAATCTGCCCTATAATATATCTACTCAATTACTGTTTTATCTATTGGATTATGTGCATCTTGTCCAAGATATGACTTTTATGTTGCAAAAAGAAGTTGTCGAACGTTTAATAGCAGTTCCAGCTACTTCCGACTATGGACGTTTGTCAGTAATTTTACAATATCATTATCAGATATATAAATTATTTGATGTAGAACCAGAAGCATTTTGGCCACCTCCTAAAGTTCAATCCAGTATTGTACAACTTATTCCATATTCAACTCCACCAGTAGAAATTACTAATCAACAACATTTTAGTAAAATTGTAACTGCCGCATTTTCTAAACGTCGTAAAACTTTACGCAATAATTTAAAAAACATACTTAATATTGAAATTATACAAGAAGTTGGGATTGATCCACAAGTTCGTGGAGAAACATTGACCCTTGTAGAATTTGCCAAACTATCAAATCAATTTACTTTACAAAATCCATAAAGTTTGATATTAAAAATCCCCATTTCAAACATCTAAAATCAATCATATCGGAGATATACATGCGTAATTATAACTCTATATATTTAATTTTAATAATATTTTTTCAATCAGCCTGTGCTGAATTACCAGCTAGACTAAATGGTCAACCTTTGCCAAGTTTAGCTCCTATGTTAGAAAAGGTAATGCCAGCAATTGTCAATATTTCTTCTAGTACTCACACTAGTTCATCCAATAACCCACTATTTAATGATCCATTTTTTCAGCGTTTTTTCAATATTCCAAAACAACGGCAAAAAAAACAAAGTCGTGGCTCAGGAGTGATTATTGATGTTAAAGCTGGCTATGTAGTAACTAATAATCATGTCATTGATAAAGCTGATGAAATATCGATAACTTTATTAAATGGAGAACAAATAAATGCTGAATTAATAGGTACTGATTCAGAAACTGATATAGCTCTGCTACAAGTACCACCAGAAAAATTAACGTCTATACGATTGGGTGATTCTTCACAGTTGCGAGTGGGGGATTTTGTGGTTGCGATTGGTAATCCATTTGGTTTAGGGCAAACCGTAACTTCAGGGATAATTAGTGCATTAGGTCGTAGTGGTTTAGGCATTGAAGGGTATGAAGATTTTATTCAAACAGATGCTTCAATTAATCCGGGTAATTCTGGTGGAGCATTGGTTAATTTACGTGGTGAGTTAATTGGGATTAATACTGCGATTATTGCTCCTGGCGGTGGTAATGTTGGGATTGGTTTTGCTATTCCAAGTAATATGGTTGAACAAGTAATTAGTCATCTTATGGAGTTTGGTGAGGTAAAACGTGGTCAATTGGGAATCCGATTACAAGAGTTGACTCCAAAATTAGCCACTGCATTTGGAATGAGCGATAATAAAGGGGCTGTAATAGCCAAGGTAGAATCAGATACTGCTGCTGATAAGGCTGGTTTAAAATCTGGCGATGTCATTATTGCTATTAATAATAAAACCATTAATTCTGCCACTGATGTTCGGAATAAAATTGGTTTGTTACGAGTTGGTGAACAGGTAAAAGTTACAGTTATCAGAAAAAATAAAACTTATAATGTTTATGCAATTATTGCTGATAGTAAAATAAATGGTGGCACAATTAGTCTGTATTTAAAAGGGACTGTTTTGCAAGATAGTAGTGATGGTATTAAGATTAAAGAAGTAACTAAGAATAGTAATGCTTGGAAAATTGGTTTTCGTACAGATGATATTATAATCGGTTTTAGTCGTAGAGAAGTTGAAACTATAGAGGATTTAACCAGTTATTTTGAGCGTTATAGTACTCGTTCAATTCAAATTCGACGAGATGGTGATATTTTATCAGTTTGGTTGAATTAATTGTTATATTTAAAAGGAAAGATTAGTGAGTTACAACGCAAAAGTTTTTAATGTTATGATTGCGTCACCTGGTGATGTAGCTTCTGAGCGTTCTATTGTTCGTGATGTAATCTATGAGTGGAATGCGGTGCATTCAAACTCTAGGGATATTGTTTTACTTCCTATCGGATGGGAATCTCATTCTTCTCCTGAAATGGGTGGTAATCCTCAAAAAATTATTAATAATCAAATATTAGACAAGTGTGATTTGCTTATAGGTATTTTTTGGACAAGAATAGGAACACCAACTACAGACTATGCAAGCGGTACGGTTGAAGAAATTGAAAAACATATTCAATCTGATAAACCAGCTATGCTTTATTTTTCTAGTCAACCAGTTGCCATTGATAGTGTTGACATTAAACAAGTTCAAGAAATAAAAAAATTTAAAGAATCTTGTCAAAGTCGAGGTTTGTACGAAGGATATGATAACCATACAGATTTTAAAGATAAATTTTATAGACATCTCCAAATTAAATTGAATGAGCACTCTCTTTTTAAAGAAATACAATCTGAATCAATTGGTGAAATTGTAGAGTCAAAAACTCAACTACCACAACTAACTTTAGAAGAACGTATTTTGTTAAAGGAAGCTAGTTTAGATAAACATGGACTTGTAATTCAAGTGAAACATATGAGTGGTACCAATATCCAAACTAACGGTAAAAATTTAATAGCTTCTAAAAAAAGACGTGAAATAGCTAAATGGGAGTCTGCATTGGAGAAATTGGTTAATGATAATCTCTTAGTTGTAAGAGGAAATAAAGGACATATGTTTGAGATTACAAATATAGGTTATCAAATAGCAGATATGATTGAATTATAGTTAAGTAGGGTCGGTGTAATGCAATGAAACCGACCAAAATTATAAATATAAAATTTAACTTGCCATGTTCACATATCATAATGGTCGGTTACACTATGTTTCACCGACCCTATAACAACTACAACTTAATTGATGGAAATATAATAATAAATAAGGAATCTTTTTTAAAGAATTTGCTAAAAAATTGCAATTTCCAGAATATTTTGGTGAAAACTTGGATGGTTTCTATGATTGCATAACAGACCTTTCATGGATTACAGAAAATGATGGTTATCTAATAACTTACGAAAATTCTTTTAACTTTCAATCAAATGATTCGGAAAATTGGAAAACTGCCAATAGTATATTATTTGAAGCCGTAGATTATTGGAAGCAACAAAACCAACTAATGATTATTATGTTTTTATAGATGAAAATTCTAACTAAATCTTAGAATCCTACTATCAGCGGCTCAAGAAAGATGTTAAATTGATTAATTATCCTTAATTATTTTCAATATCAACTTTTTTTGCCACATTCCAAATTGGGCGACTTTTTATTATTAGTTGTGTCTCAGGTGGCTGATATTTAGGTTATTATAAAATTATCTTATTACACGTTTATGGGCTTTATTGCCTAGGTATTAGTGCAGACTTTTTCTCATTTTCTCTTTACTTTTTCTAGCAGGGTAGGTTGAATGTTATTTACTGATGATTATCCAATATATTGATGAAAGTTTTCATAAAAATAATCATTTGTCTATTAATTCCTATAAACGTTCATTAAAATTAATTAAACCCAAGCTTATCCCGATAATAATCACTCCAAATATCCCTACAACTTAGCAATGCAGAGGAAGTAGTATCTAAGTTTAATCAGCCAAACTCTGGTAATTAAATTAGCATAATGATAATATTGTTTACCAATTTTTAAATATATTCAATTAATGTCAAGACATAATTCATAAATGTTTAATTTAACCAAAATAGCAGTAGATTTAAATGCAGTTTTAATTGGTGATGATACTAAATTTACCAGTTGTAGTATAGATACTCGTCAATTACAACCAGGAGCTATTTATATAGCTTTAGCTGGCGAAAATTTTGATGGTCATGATTTTATGCAGCAGGCTCAAAATAAGGGAGCTGTAGCTGCTATAGTTTCTCGTAATGTTAAAACTGATTTACCAACTTTACTAGTTGATAATACTCGTAACGCATTAGGTAAATTAGCCAACTTATGGCGACAACATTTTGATTTACCTATAATTGCAGTTACTGGTAGCAATGGTAAAACTACTACCAAAGAAATGTTGAAAGCTATTTTTACTCAACAATCTTCTTCAGTATTAGCAACCAAAGGTAATCTTAATAATGAAATTGGTGTACCTTTAACCCTGTTTAGTTTAAATAATGAACATAGTTATGCAGTGGTGGAAATGGGCGCCAATCATATTGGTGAAATTGCCAACTTAACCAAGATAGCACAGCCAACTTGCGCAGTAATTACCCAATGTTCTCCTGCTCATTTAGAAGGTTTTGGAACTATTGAGAGAGTAGCTAAGGCCAAAGGTGAAATTTTTACTAATTTACCAATTGATGGAATTGCGATCATTAATAATGATGATGAATATGCAAAATTATGGCATGATTTGGCTATTCCTCACAAAATAAATACCTACGGTTTGAGAGATACTGATGTAACTGCAACAAAGATAAATTTAAGAAATACTAGTAGTGAATTTACCTTGCAAACCTCAATTGGCAATATTGCTATCAACTTACCGTTGCCTGGTAAACATAATATAATGAATGCGTTAGCTGCGGCTGCCTGTGCATTAACTTGTGACTGTTCTTTACAAACTATTAAACAAGGTTTGCAAACTATACAATCAGTAGCTGGACGATTACAAATTATCCAGGGTAAACAAGGAATTACTTTGCTAAATGATACTTATAATTCTAATCCAGCTTCACTTAAAGCAGCTTTGCAAGTTTTACAAAATACTACCACTCCTCATTGGTTAGCATTTGGTGATATGGGTGAGCTTGGAGAAAATAGTATTGAATTTCATCAACAAGCTGGCCAATTAGCTAAAGAATTTGGAGTAGAAAAATTATGGACTATAGGAAATATAAGCCATCATGCTGCAAATAGCTTTGGTGATGGAAGCTATCACTTTACCGATCATGCTGATTTAGTACAAGCAATATCAGAACAATTACCATCTTCAGCAACTTTATTAATCAAAGGTTCACGTGCTATGCATATGGAAAAAATAGTACAAGCTTTACAGGAAGGAAATTAAATATGTTGTTATGGCTTAGTGAATATCTAATGAACTTTTATACTGGTTTCAATGTCTTCCAGTATATAACTTTGAGAGCTATTTTAGGAACAATTACTGCTTTGGGTATATCTTTATTGATTGGCCCTTTTATGATTCGCAGTTTAAGTCGCAATCAAATTGGCCAGTGTATACGTGATGATGGACCAGAAACTCATTTAGCTAAAGCTGGTACTCCAACTATGGGTGGAGCTTTGATCTTAGTAGCTATTGCAATTAGTACATTATTATGGGGCAATCTATCTAACCGATTTGTATGGATAGTTCTAATCGTAACCTTACTATTTGGTTTAATTGGTTTTATAGATGATTATCGTAAAATTGCTTTAGGGAATTCTAAAGGGTTATCTGCTAAACAAAAATATTTTTGGCAGTCAGTATTTGGCTTAGGAGCAGCTTTTGTTTTAGTTATTACGGCTCAGTCTCCCAATGAAACCCAATTAATAATTCCATTTTTTAAAAATCTGGTATTTGATCTTGCTCCTTGGACATTTATATTATTGAGTTATTTTGTTATTGTTGGAACTAGCAATGCAGTGAATCTTACTGATGGCTTAGATGGTTTAGCAATTTTACCAACTGTATTGGTAGCTGGAGCTTTAGGGGTTTTTGCCTATACTGCTGGTCATGTAAATTTTGCCAGTTATTTATCAATTCCTTATATCGCTGGAGTTGGTGAAGTAATGGTTTTCTGTGGTGCAATAGTTGGAGCTGGTTTGGGTTTTTTATGGTTCAATACTTATCCAGCTCAAGTGTTTATGGGAGATGTAGGAGCTTTAGCCTTGGGAGCAGCACTTGGTATCATTGCAATTGTAGTTCGCCAAGAATTGGTACTAGTGATAATGGGTGGATTATTTGTCATGGAAACAATTTCAGTAATATTACAAGTTGCCTCTTTCAAATTAACCGGAAAACGTATCTTTCGGATGGCTCCTTTACATCATCATTTTGAATTAAAAGGCTGGCCAGAACCAAGAGTAATCGTTAGATTTTGGATTATTACAGTAGTTTTGGTGTTGATAGGATTAGCAACTTTAAAAATTCGTTAATTATAGTTTAGAACTAATAACTTAATCATATCTATATAGACACCTTTCCTAAATAAAGATATATAATGTAGGATGCAGAATGAATTGCATCAATCGTGCTAATGTGACTCGAAAGATGTAATTCGTAAACTCATTACATCCTACATAAAGTGCATCTTATGATTTATATTTTGTAGATGTCTAATGTCATATAAAAAAAATTAATTAAAGGAATTATGTAACATGGAAGTTTGGGCCTTGGTAATGTTTGCTGTATTAATAATAGCAATATTAATCGGTTATCCAGTTGCCTTTACCTTGGGAGCAGTTGCTCTATTATTCGGTAGTATTTTCCTAGATTTTAATTTTTTCAACTTATTACCCATGCGAATCTGGGGCATAATGACCAATTTTACTCTATTGGCAGTGCCGCTATTTGTATTCATGGGAATAGTGTTGGAAAAGTCTGGACTCGCCGAAGATTTACTGGAAACCATGGGAGCGCTATTTGGTTCATTGCGTGGTGGATTGGCAATTTCAATCATAATTGTGGGAGCTTTCTTGGCCGCAACCACTGGCGTAGTTGGAGCAACAGTAGTTACCATGGGCATAATTGCTTTACCATCTTTGCTAAAAAATGGTTATTCGCCCTACCTAGCTACCGGAGTAATTGCTACTTCTGGTACTTTAGGTCAAATAGTTCCTCCAAGTATCATATTGATTTTATTAGCAGATATGATTGGAGTTCCAGTTGGTAGATTATTTCTGGGAGCTGTTTTACCAGGAATATTATTAATCAGCTTATATTTGGCGTATGTGATAGTAAAAGCATGGCGAGACCCAGCCTCAGCTCCAGCCTTAAATACTGATGTGAATATTAATTGGTGGCAAGTTATAAAAACAGTATTGCCAATTTTTATCTTAATTTTTGCCGTATTAGGTACAATATTTATTGGTATTGCAACTCCAACTGAATCAGCAGCTTTTGGAGCAATTGGAGCTTTAATCTTAGCTCATAAACGTTTAAGTTTGCAAAGTTTACAAGAGGCCTTGCAACATACCACTCGTTTGACTAGTATGGTATTTATGATTTTAATTGGAGCTACTGCATTTGGTCTTGTGTTTCGAGGTATGGGTGGGGATAAATTAATTCATGAAATTTTAACTAATTTACCAGGAGAAGCTTGGGGTTTCATGCTGATTAGTCTATTAATAGTTTTTATTTTAGGCTTTTTTTTAGATTTCTTAGAAATTTGTTTTATCGTAGTACCAATATTAGCTCCAATAGCCGAATTTTTTCAAATAGATTTACTGTGGTTTGCCATATTAATAGCCGTAAATTTACAAACTTCTTTTTTAACTCCACCATTTGGTTTTTCCCTATTTTATCTTAAAGCAGTCGCTCCACCAACCATGAAGATTACTACTATTTATAAAGGTGTAATACCATTTGTAATTCTACAGGTAATTGGATTGATATTATTAGTTTTATTTCCACAAATAACCTTATGGTTACCAAATTTAATAGATAATTGGTTTAATCTTTAAAAAGTAAAAAATAACTCCAATATGGCTTGAAAGTTTTTTGAAAAAATAATGCTTTTAACCAAATAAAATATACATTATTTAATACAATTAAAACGTTGAATACGAAGCAAAGAATTTCTATCCATATCTCATCATATTCAATGATACCTACCATCATCCCCAATCCTGAGCATTCAATACTATATCTAATCCTTTTATATACGCTATTAATATATGTAAATTTTAACCTCGATACGATTACTTCTGATAATTATAAGTAATGATTATCTAACTAAACTCGTGTTTAATAATCACTTTATAATGCAGTTATTCAGTATGATTTTAGTTCCTAATTGATTAACTTATTAATTTATGGTATAAAGTGATTAGTTTATTTTTATGTAAGATAGATTTACTCGGAGTTGCTTTAATAACAGTATTTGATGAATTTTAATATCACTATAACTGTCAAAATTTTCCACTTATTTAAAGTCAAAACATTAGTAATTAACCATTCTTCATTCACAAATTACATTAAAATCACTAATAATTATATTGGTTAATAATAGACAAATGTGAAATTAATAAAGTTCTCCAACCTAGCATTCCTAAGAATAATAAATAAGATCATAAAAACCTAAGGACAGAGACAAGACATTTTATCTAAGTTTATAAATATTCTTAGTTTAATTTTATTCTACCCAATTTAGAAAATAATCAGAATTAATATATTGTTAAAGGCAGAAGTATGAAAAAAATATTATTAGCAACTTTTATTACCCTAACTTTACTAATAGTTGGAATAGTTATTATTAACAGTTTTATCACAAAAAATGTAGGAGGTACACTCTATGTTGCTGTTGCTGGACCTATGACTGGTAAAGGAAAAAGTGATGGTTTACAAATGATACAAGGTGTTCAACTATATCTTGATAAAATTAATAAAGAAGGTGGAATCAATGGTAGAAAAGTAGAATTAGTAGCTTTTGACGATCAAAATAATAAAGAATTAGCCAAACAAAAAGCAGCAGAAATTGTAAAACAAGATAAAGTTCATGTAGTACTCGGACATCTATACAGCACTACTTCTATTCAAGCTGGAAGTATCTATAAAAATGCTAAAATGCCAGTTATTTCTGGTTCAGCTACGGCTAATAAAGTAGTCAAGGATAATGATTGGTATTTTCGTACTATTTTTGATAATCACACCCAAGCTGTATTTCTAGCAAATTATATTTTTAAAATTCTTAAGCAAGATACAGTTAGCGTAATTTACGACCAAGATGGTTATGGTACTTCTTTATCTATGCCATTTATGAATACTTTTAACGGTTTAGGTGGTAAAGTTAAATTTCTATGGTCTTTTGATACTTCTAGTAAAACTATTGAAAAAGATATAGATAATCTCGTTGCAAATTTATCAAAAAAGAAAAGAGATAATCCAGGTATGATTTTTTTAGCCACCCATGGACAAGAAGCAGTAGATATTATTGTTCCAATGAAAAGGCTTGAGATTAATTATCCCATAATTGGAGCTGATGCGATAGGTAGTAAAGGATTTTCAGCTAGATTTAACGAATTTCCTGAAGAACAGACTGAACCTGGGTTTTTTACTAATGGTATTTACGCTCCATCTCCTATTTTATTTGATGTTGCTAACGAACAAGCTCAACAGATTCGGAATGAATATATTGTTAAATATGGCAAAAACCCTGGTTGGAAAGCTATGACCTATTATGATGCAGCTAAAGTTGCTATTGAAGCCATGCGAAAAACCAATGCTATAGGTAAAGACCTTGTAAAAGAACGAGAAAATATTAAAAATTATTTATTTACAATAGATCATGCTAGAAAAGCAATTGAAGGTGTTACTGGTAAACTTTATTTTGATATTGAAGGCAATGTAATTAAACCTTTAACTATGGGAATTTTTGATAAACAACAATTAGTTTCTGCCCTAACTCAATTACAGGTGGTTTCAGATTTATCTCGTATTTCTAATCTTAAACAAGAATTAAGAGATGAAACGATTATAATTGTTAATAATAATTATATGTATAAAACCAAAGTTATATATGCTGGAATTGATATTAATGAAATTAGTGATCTTAATATAAAAAAATCTTCGTATTTGATGGATTTTTATCTATGGTTTAGGCATAAAGGCAACTTTGATGATAGCAAGATTGAATTTATTAATTCAGTAAAACCAATAAAACTTGGCAAACCAATAGCTGAAACTATTGAAGATGATATGGTTTATCGTGCTTACCGAGTAAAAGCAGCATTTCGTAGTGGTTTCCAGTTTTTTGATTACCCATTTGATTTACAAAATTTACAAATAAAATTTCGCCATCCAAGCCTTACTAAAGAAAGATTAATTTATGTGATTGATGAAATAGGTATCCGTCAAATTAGTAGTGAAAGTATTTTAAAAAAGTTTGCTAGAACTCAGGTATTTGAATCTATTACTGAATGGAAAATAAAAGCAGCTAGTTTTTATCAAGATGTTATGAAAAATGAGTCTACCCTTGGTAATCCATTGTTTTTTATGTCTAAATCAAATATAGAATATTCAAGATTTAATGCCAATATTTCGATTAAGAGAGATGTTTTAAGTTTTATTATTAAAAATATGTTACCTGTGGCTATTTTGGTTGGTTTATCATATATAATATTTTTTATGCCACCAACTGAGCTTACTCCTAGAATAGCTATTAGTCTTAATTCGTTATTAGCAATTGCTTTCTTTCACTTAAAAATGTCAAGTGCTTTACCAGGAATTGGATATTTAGTTGCATTGGATTACGCATTCTATGCCATTTATATGATAATAGTAGGCGGGGTTTTGGTGACATTGATTTCTTATCGATGGCATTCAAAAAAAAGTGGGGATGTAATAGAGCCAAGAGTTAAAGCTATCATTATGTTTGGTAGAATTGTCTATCCTCTTATTTTTTTGATTGGTAGTATTTTATTTTCTCATAATTATAATATTATTAATTATGATGCACTAAACCTACCTTCTTTCCAATTATTTTCTTCTGCTCCTAAAATAGAAAAAACTGAAAATTTAACCGAGAATTTAACAAAAAAATTAATTGCTCAGAAAGAACAAGTAAAGACTTTAGTGTTAAATGGTTGGGAAACAGATGCAATCAAAGAAATAAATAAATTATTAGCAGATTTTCATCTGGAACATCCTGATATCCATATTAGATATGTACCAGTTAGTTGGGATAGATATTTTCCAACTATAGAAAATTATTTAGATGGTGAGCAAGGTGGAGATTTATTATTTTTAGATTCTTTTTCAACCTCAACAGAATGGTTTAAAAAATCTTATTTGGAAAGACTCGATGATCTAACATTTATCAAAAGTAATTTTAAATCAGATGTAATTGAGGCATGGTCAACTGACAAAAATGAACTATATGGTATACCATTTTTAGCTGTTATCAGTGCTATTTATTATAATGTTGATATATTTACTAAACTTGATTTACAACCACCAACAACTTGGGAAGAATTGCTAACCACAGCAAAAACTATTAAAGATGCTGGTTATACCCCATTTGCTAATGGAACTAAAGATAGTTGGTCATTATTGGAAACTGTTTTTCTAAATTTAGCTCCTAATTTCATTGGCGGACGTAAAGGTAGATTAGAATATTTAACTGGTAATCGTTGTTTTAATGATAAACATAGTATTGCAGCATTTCAGGCAATGGCTGATTTAAAACCGTTTTTTCCTGTTAATCCTGAATTAATAACTTATTATGATAGCCAACAAGCCTTTCAAAATAAAAAAGCTGCTATGTGGATAACTTCTTCGTATAGTATTTTATTACTTGAAGATGAAGTTCCTGATTTAAATTGGGATATTTTTGCAATGCCTCCTTTAATGGGGCAACCAAGATATGTCAATTTTCATACCGAAATTGGGATTGGAATAAATGCTAACTCAGCGTATAAAAAAGAAGCAAAAGTTTTTTTAAAATGGTTATCAACTTCACAAGCAGCAGAATCTATTGCTAATAAAATCCCAGGCTATTTTCCTATGCATAATCAATTACCAAAGATTGATAATGAACATGCTAATAGTGCTTTATCTGTGTTAGAAACTGCTACTGGTCATGATGTTAGATGGCCATTTCCTATGTTAGATATTGGGCTTCCAACAGGTTATTCATTAATGGACGAAAATGCCAAAGCTGTAGTGTTAGGTAAAATAACTCCTATAGAGGCAGCTAATAACTTGCAACAAGGATTGGCTGAATGGTTTGAACCAGCTCAAACTTGTAAATCATCTGACAAAAAAAGTTTTCGGTTATGGTAATTCATAATTCAGCACTTAGTATTTCCCAAAAAAATTACTTTTTAAGGTTCTTTCAAATTTTACATGAGGTATTTTATGAAGTTTGCATATAAGGCAACAATAGTAACCAGTATTTTATTGGTATGTTTACCAAATGTTCAGGCTGAGCCATTTTCAACTAGTGCAAATGTAGCATTCACTTCCGATTATATATATCGTGGTAAAACTCAAACTGATGGAAATATAGCTGTCCAAGGTGGTTTTGATTTAAATCATGAAAGTGGATTTTATCTAGGAACTTGGGGCTCTAATGTCAATTTTTTAGAAGATAATTCCATTATTCCAGAAGATCGAGCTAATGTAGAAATTGATGTTTACGCTGGTTTTAATGGTAATTTAACTAATGAATTAAATTATGATGTTAAAATTGGTCAGTATATGTATCCAGGAGTAAATAGTGATTTTGACTATGATATGACTGAATTAAATTTAACCTTAACTTATACTATGCCACAAGGTACAGAACTTGGTTTAGCATATGATTTTTCGCCTGATTTTGGAGGATTAGATGCAGCACATCATTATATATTAAACGTTAATCAAGCATTACCAAATAATTTAGGAATTGGTGGTTATATTGCTCAACAAACTATTGATAAAGGAGAAGATTATTTTTACTATGGTATAGCATTATCCTTTACTGTTATTGATTTTGATGCTTCAATCAGTTATAGCAATACAGATGTAGATAATGCTGAAGATTTTGGAGCTGATGGTAGAATGGTCTTTACTTTGAGCAAAAGTTTTTAATTTAAAATACTCAGTACTGGGAAATTCTTTTAAAGTACTGAGTAATATATCTTTACACAATCTTAAAATAATCTAATAATGAAATTAAAATATTTATTAATCAGTATTGTATTATTTAGTAATATTTGTTTGGCTGATGGTGCTACTTCTGAAACTTTATTTGCTAAAGCTCATGGCTTATTTGAACGTAGCCTTGCTGGTGACGAATCTGTAACACCAGTGGCATTACAATTTTTTAATATATTATCGATGAGATATCGGGATAATCCATTATTTATAGCTTATAAAGGCAGTAGTTATACATTGTTAGGCCGTGATTCTTGGATGCCTTGGAATAAAGCTGAATATACTGAAAAAGGACTTGATTTTATTGACAAATCTTTACAAATGTTGCGACCAAAACATGATCAAGAAACCATGCGTACAATACCAATTAGTGTAGAAACACGTTTAGTTGCACTTGCTACTTTTATGGCTGTACCGGAATCTTTTAGTTATGTAAAAAAAGCTAAAAAAGTATTAATAAATATATTACAATCTGCTGTTTTTACAGTTAGTCCAAAAATTGTACAAGCCCAAGTTTACTTAGAAGCAGCTAAAATATCCCGTTTAGAAAATGATTTGATTAGCGAAAAACAACAGTTACAAAAATCGTTAGATATTTCTCCTAAAGGCAAGTTTGCTAAAATAGTTAATAATAGATTACAAGAATTAGGTAATAAATAAGAGTATTTTTACATCGAACTAATAAGATTATTAATAATAGTTTGACAATTAGTATATCTAGCCTAAAATATAAAATAACATGTTACGAACTAGAGTTAAAATTTGTGGAATCACTCGTCTTCAAGATGCTGTATTTGCTGCTAATATCGGAGTTGACGCAATTGGTTTAGTTTTTTATGCTAATAGTCTGAGAGCTGTAGAGATTAATCAAGCTCAAATGATTATCCAACAATTACCACCATTTGTAACTACAGTAGGCTTATTTGTAGATGCCGAACCTAATTTTGTTCAACATATTCTGACAAAAGTGCCTTTAGATATATTACAGTTTCATGGTGAAGAGACTCCAGAATACTGTGCCAGCTTTACTAGGCCTTATATTAAAGCTTTACGAATGCGTCCTAACACTGATGTTGGACAGTATGCTAAAAAGTATATTCAAGCCCAAGCTTTACTATTAGACAGTTATGTAAAAGGGACTAAAGGTGGTACCGGAATTACATTTGACTGGCAACAAGTTCCAACCAATATATCTAAGCCAATAATTATTGCCGGTGGTTTAACACCAAACAATGTAGCACAAGTAATTACTAAATTACAGCCTTATGCTGTTGATGTTAGCGGTGGAGTAGAATCTACTAAAGGGATAAAAGATACGGAGAAAATGACCGTATTTATGCAAGGAGTCTAAATGCCAATTTCTAACTTATTAAATATGAAAAAAACTCATAAATTACCAGATGAACATGGTCATTTTGGAATTTATGGTGGAATCTTTGTTGCTGAAACTTTAATGCAACCATTAGAAGAATTACGGATTGCTTATGAAGAATCTCTGACAGATTCAGAATTTTTAGCTGAATTAAATCACGATTTACACTATTTTGTCGGTAGACCTTCACCATTATATTATGCCAAACGTTGGTCACAGCAATTGGGTGGAGCTAAAATATATCTTAAACGTGAAGATTTAAATCATACTGGAGCTCATAAAATAAATAATACAGTTGGGCAAGCTCTATTAGCAAAACGAATGGGTAAAACTAGAATAATTGCTGAAACTGGAGCTGGCCAACATGGTGTGGCTACCGCTACAGTGGCAGCACGCTTTGGTATGAAATGTACGGTTTACATGGGTGCTAAAGATATAAAACGCCAGTCTATTAATGTATATCGAATGCGTTTATTAGGAGCAGAAGTTAGAGCAGTTGAATCTGGTTCTAAAACTTTAAAAGATGCTCTTAATGAAGCAATGCGAGATTGGGTAGCTAACATTGATGATACCTTTTATATTATTGGGACTGTTGCTGGGCCACATCCTTATCCCGCAATGGTACGTGATTTTCAAGCTGTTATTGGACGGGAAACTAGACAGCAATCTAAAGTACTAGTCGGCCATTTACCAAATATCTTGATTGCCTGTGTTGGCGGCGGTTCTAATGCGATGGGTTTATTTTATCCATTTTTAGAAAATAAAGAAATTACCATGTATGGAGTAGAAGCTGCTGGAGATGGTTTAGAAACTGGGCGGCATGCTGCTCCTTTAAATGCTGGTAAACCAGGAATTTTACATGGTAATAGAACTTATTTGATGACAGATGATGATGGACAAATTATTGAAACTCATTCAATTTCCGCAGGATTAGATTATCCAGGAGTTGGTCCAGAGCATGCTTGGTTAAAAGATACTAACCGAGTTAAATATGTTGCGGTAACTGATACTGAAGCTTTGGATGCTTTTCACGATCTAACCAAAACTGAAGGTATTATGCCAGCGTTAGAATCCAGCCATGCTTTAGCTTACTGTAAAAAAATTGCTCCAAATGTTGATAAAAAACAAGTTATTGTTGTCAATCTATCTGGACGTGGAGATAAAGATATTCATACCGTTGCCGAGCTGGAAGGGATTACAATATGAGCCGTTTAAAAAATTGCTTCATCAATTTAAAAAAACAAAATTGCACTGCTTTAATTCCATTTATCACTGCTGGCGATCCTTCTCCAGAATTAACTGTGCCATTGATGCATGCTTTGGTTAAATCTGGAGCTAATATAATTGAGTTAGGAATCCCTTTTTCTGATCCAATGGCGGATGGAGCAGTTATTCAAAGAGCCAGTGAAAGAGCTTTAAACCAAGGAATTACTTTAACTAAAGTATTAAATATGGTAAAAGAATTTCGGACTAAAGACAGTATTACTCCTGTAGTATTAATGGGTTATCTAAATCCTATCGAAATCATGGGTTATAAAAAATTTGCCCAAGGAGCAGAAGATTCAGAAGTAGACGGAATTTTAAGAGTTGATTTTCCACCAGAAGAAATTACTTCAGAATCAAGAACTTTTATTCGTGCTAATGCTATGTCACCTATTTTCTTGAT
>JQIA01000761.1_pt1 | contig 16956 bp, 29 predicted proteins | sample 811431 | NCBI WGS metagenome assembly JQIA01 (sample SAMN02998118, study PRJNA258478) | marine sediment metagenome | biome: marine; feature: seafloor; material: sediment; isolation source: oil-polluted sediment collected from 3 locations (0.5 km, 0.7 km and 0.9 km)... | place: USA: Gulf of Mexico ...
AGACGGTACAGATAAGGATCTTGCTTTAAGTTTCTTTGCAAGACGGCTAATTTTTCTTGAAGCTGTATTTTTTTTGATGAGCCCTTTTGATACTCCGCGCATTATTTCTGACTGGGTAGAAATAAGAATTTTACTAGCTTCTTCTTTTGAACCAGATTCGATGGCTAAAAGAGATTTCTTAACATAAGTCCTAATTTTTGTCCTTCTATTTCTATTAATAGCCGATTTTTTTGCTATTTTTCTTATAGCTTTTTCCGTAGATGAATGATTTGCCATAATTTTATGCTCTTATTCTTGAGTTTCTTGTGCTATTTGTTGCTCTATTTTAGGAGTCTTAGAACCCTTTGCATTTATATCTCTATCAACAAATTCAATATAAGCAACTGGTGCTGCGTCACCATATCTAAAACCGGCCTTGACTATTCTAGTGTAACCACCTGCTCTTTCTTTGTATCTATTAGCCAGTACAGAAATGAGTTTTTCAGCTGCTTCTTTATCTTTAATTTTTGATATGATCTCTCTTCTAACAGCAATAGTGCTTTTTTTTGCCTTAGTAACCAAAACTTCGACAAAAGGCCTTAATTCTTTAGCTTTTGTCACAGTAGTTTTGATTTGCTCATTCATAATCAAAGATGTTGCCATATTTGCAAACATTGCTATTCGGTGACTACTTGTTCTATTTAATTTTCTTCCTTTTAACTTATGACGCATTTTCTATACCTAAATGTCTTCAGATTATATTGACTTCAGCTTTTATTATCACTAAAGGTTCACCTAATTAATGTCTTAATTACAAGAGTGTTTTATTACTCTGCTAACACCACATTTAATATGGGTCTTCGTACTTTTTGGCTAGTTCTTCAACATTTTCTGGCGGCCAACCGGGAATTTCCATACCAAACTTCAGATTAAACTTGGATAAAATTTCTTTTATTTCATTAAGAGATTTTCTTCCAAAATTTTGAGTTTTCAACATCTCTGCTTCTGTTTTTATTACAAGATCTCCAATATATACTATATTATCATTCTGCAAACAATTCTGTGATCTAACGGAAAGTTCAAGATGGCTGACCTTTTTCAGAAGAACAGGATTGAATTCTAATTCTCTTAAAACCTCTGCTTTCTCTTCTTCTTCCTCTTCAAAAGTTACAAATAAATCTAATTGATCCTGAAGGATTCTAGCAGATAATGCTATTGCCATCTCAGGCGTAATAGAACCATTGGTTTCAACAGTCATTATTAACTTATCATAATCAGTTACCTGCCCTACACGAGTATCCTCTACTTTATATGATACTTTTTTTACTGGGCTAAATAAAGCATCAATAGTTACAACTCCTATCGGTAGATCTTTTTCTTTAGCACTGCTAGCGGGAACATAACCTCTACCAGTTTCACAATAAAACTCTATATCAAGTTCGGCATCCTTGGATAAGGTACAAATTTTTTGATCAGGGTTTAATATCTCAACATCACTTGGGGTTTCTATCATCCCGGCAGTTACGACACACGGTCCTTTAGCATTAAGCCTAATAATTCTTTTTTCTGAACTATGCATCCTAATTGCTATATTCTTTACATTCAAGATTAAGTCAATAACATCATCTTTGACACCTGATTTTGAAGAAAATTCATGTACTACCCCTGGAATTTTCATTGCAGTAATAGCAGCACCTTGCAAGGAAGAAAGCAAAACCCTTCTTAGAGCATTACCTAAAGTTTGACCAAATCCACGTTCTAACGGTTCAACAACTATATTAGCAACATTAATTTTATCTTCTATACCAGAATCGGTACAAATGATTTTCGATGGTTTAATTAGCGAATTCCAGTTTTTATTTAGTGATAGCATATCCTTATCCTTTTCTCTAATGTTGCTTAACTATACCCTTCTCCTCTTCGGCGGTCTAACGCCGTTATGGGCAACTCCAGAAACATCAGTGATTGAAGTTACAACAAAGTTCTGACTAAATACCGCCCTCATAGCAGCTTCACGTTGAGATCCAGCGCCCTTGACTCTTATAGAAACAGTTTTCATACCGTTATCTTTAGCATTTTCGGAAGCTTTATCAACAGTCAATTGTGCCGCATGAGGAGTAGCTTTTTTAGCTCCTTTAAAACCGTGCGCTCCAGCAGTAGATATAGCTATTACATTTCCTTGAATATCCGTAAAAGTTACAATAGTATTGTTAAAAGTAGCTTTAATATGCACTACCCCAAGTGAAATGTTTTTCTTTTTTTTCTTAATTTTGCTAATCGGACTCATTTACCTACATCCTAAATTATTGTTTTTTTCCAGCAATCGCTATACGCTTTCCTTTTCTAGTTCTAGCATTAGAATGAGTATTCTGACCACGAACTGGTAATCTTCTAATATGTCTTAAACCTTCATAAGAACGCATATCTTTTTTCTTCTTAATATTAAGACTGACTTCCCTTCTTAGATCTCCTTCTACTTGGTAATTCTTTTCTATAAGAGAACGAAGGGTAATTAGTTCTTGATCTACTAAATCCTTAACTCTTTTACTTTCTGAAATACCAGCATCCTTACAAATTTTTTGAGCAGAAGGTAGCCCAATACCATAAATATATGTTAGGCTAATTACTAACCTTTTATTTGCTGGAATATTTACACCTGCAATTCTTGCCACAAAATTTCTCCAAATTTTTATAAATAATTAGAACCAGAATAATATAAAAATATCCGGTAAAGTCAAATTCTTTTTGCAATCAAATCTATTTCTTCTGTTACTTCTTCTTTATTAGCAGTAGCATTTATATAAAAAAACTTTCCTTTTTTCTTATAATAATCGACTAAAGGTAAAGTTTCTTTTTTATACTCTTCCATCCTGGCTAAAACTGTTTTTTGTTCATCATCAGATCTAAATATTAGCTCAGTAGAACCACAATTATCACATACTCCTTCTACTTTAGGATTATCGTAATACTTATTATATATATTTCCACAAGATTCGCAGCTATATCTACCTGCAATTCTTTTTATAGCTACTTCATCAGTCAGATTAAAAAATATACAGCTTATTTCCGCATCTACATTTTTACTAAAATATTCAGCTTGCTCTAAATTTCTTGGATAACCATCCAAAATACATCCATTCTTATAATCATCAGAAAGAAGGGCTCTTTTTATCATTCTGTTGACCAATTCAGAAGGCACTAATCTACCGGAATCCATATATTCATGTAAAAGCCTTGCTTCTTCAGTATTGCTTGTTGCAATTTTCCTAAAAATTTCACCAGTAGAAATATGAGGAAGCATTAATTTTTCCGCCAAGATTTTACCTTGTGTACCTTTTCCAGAACCGGGAGGACCAATCAATAGTATAATCTTTTTTGTCATTTCTCCTTCAACTTCATTTTCCTTACTAAATTTTCATATCTGGAACTAAATAAGTGAGTTTGAATTTGGGTAAAAGTATCAATAACTACATTTACTACTATCAAAAAACTGGTTCCTCCTAAAGCAAAAGCTACAGAATATTTGTTCATCAATAATTCAGGTACAACACAAACTACAGACAAATATAAACCTCCAATTACAGTCAATCTGGTAAGCAAATAATCAAAATATTCCGAGGTGTTTTTACCAGGCCTTTTCCCTGCTACATAAGCTCCGTGTTTCCTTAAATTATTGGCTGTTTCCTCAGAGTTGAAAACAACAGCCGTATAAAAAAAACTGAAAAACATTATTAGAAATACGTAAGACATTATAAACAAAGGTTTTCCATGACCTAGATAATGGGATAAACTAGCTATAAATTCAGATTTTTCTCCAGAAAATCCAGCTACAGTAGCAGGAAATAATAATATGGAACTTGCAAAAATTGGCGGTATTACACCTGCAGTATTTAATTTTAAAGGTAGATGAGTCGCTTCCCCACCATAAATCTTATTTCCGACTTGTCTCTTTGGGTATTGTACTAATACTTTACGCTGGGCCCTTTCAAAATACACAATAATCGCTATCATTAATACAACTCCCGCGCATATAGAAATGACTGCCAGAGGTGACATAACACCCTTTCTGGATAGCTCAAACATTCCTATGACGGCACTAGGAAGTCCAGAAATAATCCCTACAAAAATTATTAAAGAGGTCCCATTTCCTATGCCGCGCGATGAAATCTGCTCGCCAAGCCACATAAGAAACATAGTTCCAACAACTAAGGTCGTAATAGTCGAGATTTTAAAGATAAAAGAAGGAATGATAACAACCGGACCATAAGGAGTTGCAGTCGATTCAAGGCCAATCGCTACACCATAAGCTTGAAAAGCTGCAAATAAAACCGTTAAATACCGTGAGAGTTGATTTATCTTTCTTCTACCAGTTCCCCCCTCTTTTTTAAGATTTTCTAGGGGTTTATAAGAAATTGTCATCAACTGGATAATTATAGAAGCAGTAATGTAAGGCATTATTGCTAGAGCAAAAATAGACATTCTGCCCAGGGATCCTCCTGAAAGCATATTAAACATACCAAGGATACCAGCCTGACTTTGTTCAGCTAAACTTGCCAGAGCAACAGAATCAATACCAGGAATAGGAATAAAAGAGCCCACCCTGCACACAAGTAATATAGACAGTGTAAACAATATCCTGCTACTAAGTTCACCCTTTGATTTTTGCATTATTTTACAATCCCGTTATAGTACCTGACCACCAGCTTTTTCAATTAATTCTCTAGCAGCGTTGGAATATGCATCTAACTGTATAGAAATTTTAAAGTTCATTTTATCAAGCCCAGCAAGTAGTTTAACAGGGGTTTTCTCACTTTTAATATAACCAATATTAACAAGTGATGCTTTATTGAGCACAGCTGAAGTATCTATTCTTTTTTCAACAATTAAAAATTCGATATCAGCCATACTAATTGGGGTATATTTTACCGATTTAGAACTATTAAAACCTCTTTTTGGTAATCTTTTGATAAGTGGCATTTGTCCACCTTCAGTTTTAATAGAAACACCAGAACGAGATTTTTGACCTTTCTCTCCCCGTCCTCCGGTTCTACCAGTCCCACTACCATTTCCCCTACAAATTCTTTTTCTTGGTTTTCTTGATCCAGGAACATTAAATAATGAATTTACTCTCATTTTAATCCTTTATACCCTAAATTACACACTTTCAAACTTTACAAGATGTCTTACCTTATTAATCATTCCCCTTATGGAATCAGTATCTTCCAGAACTCTCTCTTTGTGCATTTTATTCAAACCAAGCCCTATAAGAGTTTGTTTCTGATCTGGCCTACTCCCTATAGGGCTTGCAATTTGCACTACTTTTACCTGCGAAGATTTTGCTTTTGATTTTTTTTCAGCCATAGTACAATACCTATTTATTTCTTATTTTTCTTCTTTTAACAAGTTTACAGAAAGCTCATGAATATTCTTATCTCTCCGGGCAGCAATAACTTTTGGTACATTAAGATTACGCAAAGCATCGAAAGTAGCCGTAATCATAGCATTAGGATTAGAAGAACCAAGGGACTTAGCTACAATATCAGCAATACCAAGACAACCAAAAATAGATCTCATTGGACCACCTGCAATGACGCCAGTACCAGGAGCTGCCCTCCTAAGCAGAACTTTAGCTGCTCCACTCTTTCCTACTACATCATGGTGAATTGTTCTACCTTTATATAAAGGTACTGAAACTAAATGATTTTTTGCGTCTTTTGTTGCTTTTGCTCTTGCTTCCGTAACTTCTTTTGCTTTACCGTTGCCAAATCCAACTCTACCATTTCCATCTCCCACTACTACAATTGCTGCAAAAGAAAAATTTCTTCCACCTTTTACAACTTTTGTTACCCTATTGATATGAACTAGTTCTTCGCTTAAACCTTCCATATTTTTTGTAGAATCTTTAGACATCAATATTCTCTAATTAAAAGTTTAAATTTTTTCTTGCTTCTTCTGCAAGCGCCTTAATAATACCGTGATATTTATGACCACCTTTATCAAAAGCTACTAATTTAATAGCTTTTTTAGCTGCTCTTTCCCCTATCAATTTGCCAACTTTAACTGCGTTTTCAATATTACAATTTGATTTACCAGCTTTTCTTATTTCCTTATCAACTGTTGAAGCAGAAACCAGAGTTCTTGCCGTTACATCATCGATTATCTGCGCATATATATGTTGGCCTGATTTAAAAACAGAAAGCCTATTTCTATTACTGACCCTCTTTAGCTTAATTCTTACACGCTCTTTTCTTTTTTGAAAACTATGACTTTTTGCGCTCATATAAAACCTAAAATTAACCTTTTTTACCTTCTTTTCTCTGTACGTATTCGCCTTTACGCTTAATTCCTTTACCTTTGTAAGGCTCTGGTGGTCTTTGTCTTTTTATCACTGCAATAAGCTCACCAAGTTTTTCCTTATTTATGGATTCCAGAGTTATAATATTTTGTTTTGGAGTATCTACCTTAATTCCTTCTGGAATTTCAATTTTAGTGTTATGACTTTTTCCTAGTGTCAAATTTAAGTATTTACCTTTAATTGCCGCTCTATAACCAACACCATTAACTTCTAATTCCTCAGAAAATCCTACAGTAACACCTTTTACCATTGAATTAATAATGCTTCTTGCAGTACCCCACATAGCTTTTGCTGCGCTAGTATCATTTAAAGGTTTTACCACAATAGTTTCCCCAGTTTGCTCGATCATAATATCGCCCGCAAACTTTTTTTCTAAAGTTCCCTTAGTTCCATGAACTTTTATATTCAAACCAGAAATTTCTACTTTAGCACCTTGAGTTAGTGATACTGGCACTTTACCTACTCTTGACATCTTTAATACTCTAAAATACTTTACAAATTACTTCACCGCCGACATTATGCTTTTTAGCATCTCTATCAGACATCACACCTTTAGACGTAGATAGAATATGTATGCCCATATTATTAAAATAACCTTTAAGGTCAGAAATCGGCGAATATATTCTTTTCCCTGGTTTGGACACTTTATGAATTTCACATATCGCAGGCCGACCAGCCCGAGAATATTTAAGCTCAACATTAATTTCTTTGGCTTTGGAATCGACAACATAACCAGCAATGTAACCCTCAGTTTTTAACACTTCAAGAACTGCACACTTAAGATTTGAAGCCGGAAGAACTACATTAAGCAGTTTGCTCTTCTGTCCGTTTCTAATTCTTGTTAACATATCTGCTATATTATCGGTCATTGACATAACAACATTCCTAAATTTATATTTTTACCAACTTGCCTTAACAACGCCAGGCAACATACCTTTTCCCGCGAGTTCTCTAATCATATTCCTAGACAACCCTACCTTGCGATAATAACCTCTTGGCCTTCCGGTTAATGCACACCTATTTCTAACCCTATTTTTAGCTGAATTCCTTGGAAGTTTAGCTAACTTTAATACTAAGTTAAACCTTTCATCGATAGGAAGATCCTTAGAATAAATCTCTAATTTCAATTTTTCTCTCTTGGAGGCTAAAGACTTTGCAAGCCTTTTTCTTTTGTTATTTCTCTCTATTGAACCAATTTTTGCCATAGCAATTTATATCTCTAAATTAATTGTAGAATGGTAAATTAAATCCAGACAATAAAAGCTTAGCTTCTTCGTCTGTTTGTGCTGTAGTAACAATGGTAATATCCATACCTCTTATTTTGTCGATTTTATCGTAATTGATTTCAGGAAACACTATCTGTTCTTTGATTCCAAAAGTCATATTACCTCTACCATCAAAACTTTTCACTGAAAAGCCTTTAAACTCTTTTACCCTTGGTAAAGCAACAATAACAAGCCTTTCTAGAAACTCGAACATTCTATCGCTTCTCAAGGTAACCTTGCAACCTATCTTCATTCCTTCACGAAGCTTAAAACTAGCAATTGATTTCTTGGCATGGGTTACATAAGGCTTCTGTCCTGTAATTGCCGTAAGATCAGCTATAGCACTATTAATTACTTTTGAGTCCGAGACAGCATCACCAACTCCCATATTAACTACTATCTTTGATAGCTTTGGCATCTGATGTACATTTTTATAGTTAAATTTTTGTTGTAAAGATTTAACTATCTCTTTTGCATACAATTCTTTAAACCTAAGTAACATCACTTACCTTCCTTAGAAATTATCTCACCAGATTTTTTTGCAAATCTCACTTTTTTACCATTCTCCAAAGTTTTTATTCCAACCTTAGTGACTTCATCTGTTTTTGGATCTATATGGCTTAAATTAGAAATATGAATCGGTAATTCTTTCTGAGAAATACCACCTTCACTATTACGGCTAGGTTTTAAATGGACCTTTGCCAAATTAACTCCAGAAACTAAAGCACGATTTTCTTTTGGAAAAACCTTAAGAACATCGCCTATTTTACCTTTACTTTTCCCTGTGATAACCTTAACCCTATCACCTTTTTTTATTTTAAGTTTAATCATTTATATTACCTCTTCTGCAAGAGAAACAATTTTTCCAAATCCTTTACCTCTAAGTTCTCTTGGCACTGGGCCAAAAACCCTTGTTCCAATTGGTTCATTCTGCTTATTTACCAGCACAACAGAATTTGAATCAAACTGAATAGTACTACCATCAGATCTTCTAATACCCTTCTTAGTCCTAACAATAAGAGCTCTGTGTACGTCTCCTTTTTTGACCTTTCCACCCGGAATAGCAGTTTTGATAGAAACAACTATAACGTTACAACACTCCGTAGTCATGTGATCGGAACCGCCAAGTACCTTTATACACATCACTTTTTTAGCACCAGAATTATCTGCGACCTTAAGGACGGTTTGCATCTGAATCATAACTTAAACTTCCAAAAACATAAATAATATTAAACACAGCACAAGATACAAAAATTAACGCAATAAGTCAAAGACTTATTCACTTATTACCATCCATCTTTTAGTCTTAGATATTGGTCTACACTCTATAATTTTTACCTTATCACCTTCTTTATACTTACCTTCAGGGTCATGAGCTGCATATTTAGTAGATCTTTTTACAGTTTTTTGATAAAGAGGGTCTCTAAACCTCCTTTCTACTCTTACAGATATGGTTTTATCACATTTTGCACTTTCAACTGTACCTTGTAAAATCCTTCTTGGCATTATTTCGCTCCAACCTTTTTTCTTCTCGTTAATTCTGTTTCAATCCTTGCTATATCCTTCCTAACTTTTGCAAATCTACTGGTATTAGCTAATTCCCCAAGGGTTTTTTGAAACCTAAGATTAAAAAGCTCTTTCTTTAAAAAAGAAAGAGAATCTTTTAGTTTTTTATCATCAAAATCAAGCAAAGTTTTTGCTTTATAATCTAAGCTACTCATATCTCTTCACCACTTTTGTTTTTACTGGCAACTTGGAAGCAGCAAGCTCTAAAGCTTTTCTTGCAACAGCTTCATCCACTCCATTAATTTCAAACATTATTCTACCAGGAGAGACCCTAACTGCAAAATACTCCGGCGAACCCTTACCTTTACCCATACGTACTTCATTTGGTTTTTTAGAAACAGGAAGATCAGGAAAAATTCTAATAAAGAACCTACCCTGCCTTTTCATTTCTCTAACAGCAGCCCTTCTTGCAGCTTCAATCTGACGCGCCGTTACCCTCAACTGCTCAACAGATTTTAAACCGAACATGCCAAAAGTTAGCATCGTTCCAGCTTTTGCTTTCGGAGCCACCCTCCCTTTATGAGCCTTTCTAAATTTTTGCTTCTTTGGAGCTAGCATTCTATCTTTTCCGTTAAATTAAATTAAACAAATTTATCTCTTATTCTGAGCGTAATCGCCCCTATAAATCCACACTTTGACACCAATTACTCCATAAGTAGTATGCGCTTCAGACGTAGAATAATCTATATCAGCACGAAGCGTGTGCAAAGGAACTCTACCTTCTCTATACCATTCAGTTCTAGCTATTTCAGCACCGCCTAAACGACCAGAACACGCCACCTTAATTCCTTTAGCTCCCTGCTTCATAGTATTTTGCATTGCGGTCTTCATAGCTTTTCTAAAAGACACACGGTTCTCTAATTGTTGAGTAATAGTCTGAGCAGTAATAGCAGAATCAAGAGCAGGTTTTTTTACTTCATGAATATTTATAAAAACTTCACAATTCGCTATTGCATGTAAATCTTTTTTTAGTTTTTCAATATCAGAACCGCTTTTACCAATTATGATACCAGGTTTTTTAGCATATATATTTATAACTGCATTACTGCTTGATCTGTGAATAATTACTTTACTTACTTGAGCTACTTTATAGCGTTTTATAATCAAAGCCCTGATTTTTATATCTTCAAGCAGCTTGGCCGCATAATCTTTTTCTGCATACAAAACTGAATCCCACTCTTTATTAAGTGTAGGTCCTACCCTAAAACCATGAGGATTTACTTTCTGTCCCATATTTAATTCTCCTCTTTCTCGGAAACTGTTATATACAAATTACTAAAAGGTTTATTAATTCTAGCACTTCTACCCCTAGCTCTTGTTCTAACCCTTTTCATTACAAACGATTTTCCAACAGTAGCCGAATTAACAACTAAACTATCAATATCTAACCCCATATTATTTTCAGCGTTAGCAACAGCTGATTGTAAACATTTTCTAACATCAATAGCTATTCTTTTAGGACAAAAAGCCAGTTGCACTAAAGCATCGGACACTTTCATTTTTCTAATCATCGCAGCTACTAAATTCAATTTTTGAGCACTCGTTCTCAGATTTTTTGCTGACGCCTTTACTAATATACCCATTTTTACCTTACACTATTTTCTTTTAACTTTTTTATCGGCACCATGACCATAGTAGGTACGAGTAGGAGCAAACTCCCCAAATTTATGACCTACCATCTCCTCAGTTACAGAAACAGGAATAAACTTGTTGCCATTATGTACAGCAAAAGTAAAACCAACAAATAACGGTAAGATTGTTGATCTTCTAGACCATGTTTTTATAACATCTTTCTTACCTGAATCTATTGCTTTTTGTATTTTTTTTAATAAATAACCATCTACAAAAGGACCTTTCCATGTGGAGCGCGCCATATTATATTACCTTACTTAGTTTTTCTTTTCAAAATGAATTTAGAGGTAAGCTTATTCTTGCGAGTCTTCTTACCCTTAGTTGGTTTACCCCAAGGAGTCACAGGATGACGTCCGCCTGATGTCTTACCTTCACCACCTCCATGCGGGTGATCAATCGGGTTCATCGCTACCCCTCTTACATGCGATCTCTTACCGAGCCATCTATTTCTACCGGCCTTACCAATATTAATATTTTTTTGATCCGGGTTAGACACTATACCAATTGTAGCTCTACAGTCAAGAGGCACTAATCTCAATTCCCCGGAAGCCAATTTTACTAGAGCATAACCAGAATCTTTACCAGCTAAACTAACAGACGTACCGGCAGATCTAGCAAGTTGCCCTCCTTTACCAGGCTTCATCTCAACATTATGAATAATAGTTCCTACCGGAATGTTCTTAAGTGGTAAACAGTTACCAATCTTAATATCGGCATCAGAGCCGGATGTTATTTTATCCCCGACTTTTAAGTTATTAGGTGCTAAAATATAAGATTTAGAACCATCAGTATGAGTAAGCAAAGCGATAAAAGCAGTTCTATTTGGATCATACTCTAAACGCTCAACTACAGCTTCACCTTCTACCGATCTTTTAAAATCAATAAATCTATAGAGCTTTTTATGCCCTCCACCTCTGTGCCAAGAAGTAACCCTTCCTGTGTTATTTCTTCCACCGGTATTTATCTTGCCTTTAGTTAAGGACTTATATGGTTTTCCTTTCCATAAATCACTTTTATCGACCTGAACCAACTCTCTCTGGGAAGGAGTAGTCGGATTATATTGCTTTAGAGCCATTACTTACTTCCCCCTGTAAAATCAATAGTATAATCCTTTTCCAAAGTAACCATAGCCTTTTTTACATCAGATCTACGGCCCATCATACCTTTGAATCTTTTCTTTTTACCTTTCTGATTTAAAATATTTACAGATTTAACCTTAACTGTAAAAATTTCTTCAATTGCTTTTTTTATTAAACCTTTTTCAGCAGTCTTCTCAACTTCGAAAACGTACTTCCTTAGCTCACCCAAAACGGTTGATTTTTCAGTAATCAACGGTTTTCTTATTAGATCATATTTACTAGCAGATATCATTTTAACCTCTCTTCTAAAAGCGGCAACGCATCCTTAGATATTAAAATATAATCGCTATTTACTATATCATATACATTTGCACCGATAACAGGCACTACACAAGTATTCGCCGCTGATTTTGCTGATAATTTTATATTTTGATCGACTTCTTTTCCATCTATAATAAAAAATTTACCGAAACCAAAATTAGATAAAGATTTAACTAAGTCAGATGTTTTGGGCTCTTTCATTTTTGTGGAGTCTATAATATGAACAGCCCCTTCAGAAAACTTAACAGACAAAGCATGCCTCATCCCCAGCTTCCTAACTTTTTTCTGCAATTTTATTTCATGTGATCTTGGAACAGGACCAAAAGCAATACCACCACCGCGACGCTGGACACCTCTTGCATTACCTTGCCTTGCATTACCGGTACCTTTTTGTTTAAAAGGCTTTTTTCCAGAACCCGATACTTCCCCAACAGTTTTGGTTTTATGAGTACCACTCATGGCTTTAGCTCTCTGCCAATCAATCACTCTTTTTATTATATCTATTCTTACTTCCAGACCAAATATGGCATCATTTACCATGATGTCTCCCAACTCCTTATTGTCTAGACTTAATAGTTTGGCTTTCATACAAATCTTACCTAATTAACCCTCTATATCAATTCGACGCTGACTTTTTAACCGCATCTTTCACATATATATAACCGCCCTTAGCACCAGGTACATTACCACTTACAATTAGTAAGCCTTTCTCAATATCTAAATCTACTACCTTTAGATTCTGCACAGTAACTCTAACATCACCTAAGTGACCAGCCATTTTTTTACCCTTAAAAACCTTACCCGGGTCTTGGCACTGCCCTGTAGAACCGTGAGAACGATGTGAAATCGAAACACCGTGAGAAGCCTCCAACCCACGAAAATTATGCCTTTTCATAACCCCGGCAAATCCTTTTCCGATTGAAGTGCCCGAAACATCTACAAATTGACCTATTTCAAAATGGTTAGGTTTAAGTTCCAGGCCAACATCAAGCATATGTTTTTCAGAAACCCTAAACTCTTTTAACTTAGTTTTTGGTTCTACCTTAGCATTAGCAAATACTTTCTTCATTGATTTAGAAACCTTGTAAGGCTTCTTCAAAACAGCACCAACTACAACTGCGTTATAACCGTCTTTATCAACAGTTTTTTGCCCTACCACTTGGCAATTATCAATATGTAGAAAGGTTAGTGTTAACCTTTTACCATCTGGAGTAAATTTTGAGCTCATGCCCAGTTTTTTTGCGATCAACCCTGTTCTCATCTTTAAACCCCCACCAATTTTATTTCAACATCAATACCAGCTGGCAGGTCCACTTTTCTTAAAGCTTCAACAGTTTGAGGTGTAGGATAATTAATAATCACAAGTCTTTTCTGAGTCCTAATTTCAAATTGTTCCCGAGATTTTTTATCTATATGCGGAGACCTATTAACAGTAAATCTTGTAATTGATCTTGGGAGAGGAATCGGACCACTAACATCTGCACCCGTTCTTTTTACAGCACTAACGATTTCTCTAGTTGCATGCTCTAGGGATCGGTGATCAAACGATTTTAGTCTAATTTTTATCTTTTGATTATTCATTATTAACCTATATTTAAAACAGCCAGCAAAAACTCAACGAGCTAAACTAATAACTAAAACCCAGCTTAAATGAACTTTAAACTGGGCTTAAAACAAACTTATTTAATTATTTTTGATACAACACCTGCACCAACCGTTCTCCCGCCTTCACGGATAGCAAAACGTAAACCTTCGTCCATAGCAACTGGAGCTATCAACTTAACGATAATTTTTGTATTATCACCAGGCATAACCATTTCCTTACCAGCAGGTAACTCGATTTCACCAGTAACGTCAGTAGTTCTAAAATAGAACTGAGGACGATAATTTTTAAAGAATGGAGTATGACGACCACCTTCTTCTTTTGCTAGAACATATATTTCCGCTTCAAATTCAGTATGCGGAGTAATTGAACCAGGTTTAGCAAGCACCTGTCCTCTCACTACATCCTCTCTTTTTGTACCGCGAAGAAGAACTCCCACATTATCTCCAGCTTGACCAGAATCAAGAAGCTTTCTAAACATTTCAACACCAGTACAAGTGGTTTTTTCAGTAGCTTTAATTCCAACTATCTCTATCTCATCACCAACTTTAACAACACCTTTCTCAACTCTACCAGTTACAACAGTACCACGACCAGAAATTGAGAATACATCTTCAATTGGCATTAGGAAAGGCTTATCAATATCACGAGCAGGCTGAGGGATGTAGGAATCAACCGCCTCCATTAACTCATCTATACACTTAGAATCCCCACCTTCTAGAACTTGAAGCGCAGAACCTTTTATTATCGGTATTTCATCCCCGGGGTACTTATAAGCTGTAAGAAGTTCTCTTATTTCCATCTCCACGAGCTCAAGCAGTTCTGGATCGTCTACCATGTCCACTTTATTTAAAAAGACAACAAGAGAAGGAACACCAACTTGATAAGCAAGTAGAATATGCTCTCTGGTTTGAGGCATAGGACCGTCAGCAGCAGAAACAACGAGAATCGCACCGTCCATTTGCGCAGCACCTGTAATCATGTTCTTAACGTAGTCAGCGTGACCAGGACAATCTACGTGCGCATAGTGCCTTTTATCTGTTTCATATTCAACGTGGGCAGTAGAAACGGTAATACCTCTTTCTCTTTCTTCCGGAGCCCCGTCAATATCATCATATTTTTTTTCTTGCGCTTGACCTTTTTTAGCAAGAACTTTGGTAATTGCCGCTGTTAGAGAGGTTTTTCCATGGTCAACGTGCCCGATGGTACCAATATTACAGTGCGGTTTATTCCTTTCAAATTTTTGTTTAGCCATAACCTTAATCTCCTGAAAGTTTATTACAAATCAACATCAAATAATTTAATTACACTTTTTAACCACATCATCCGAATAAATGGAGCGGGTGATGGGAATCGAACCCACGTAGCCAGCTTGGAAGGCTGGAGCTCTACCATTGAGCTACACCCGCACGCACACTTTCTCCAACCAACCTACAAAAAGTAGATTATATGGTGGAGGGAGAAGGATTCGAACCTTCGAACGCATACGCGGGCAGATTTACAGTCTGCTGCCTTTGACCGCTCGGCCACCCCTCCATTCTAACGCTTACAGCAAAATAGATCATCTCTAAGCTAAACGCAAGCAATTAATTTACTCTTTACTTAATAATTTCTGATTTTGAGGCCACTTATTTAGGCAACCTAAATCTAAATCTTTTGGTTGATAGTTTCTATAATAAATAGTATTTTGTGTCAAGAACATTTTTAAATAAAAGAATCTTTTAAACATGGGAAGCAGCAGGAAATCAACCTATAATAACGGTGGTTTATACTACATGTATGGAAAACATGCTGTACTTGCTGCAATCAACAACAAAAACAGGCATATTGAAAAAGTCTACTGCTTAGAGAAAACTTTTCTGGAACTTAAAAACAAAATTAATCGTTCTAACGTTGAAATAGTGTCAGCAGATTTTATCAATAAAAAAATTGGATATGGCCAGCCTCATCAAGGAATAATCGCTTATATTCATCCAATATTTTTTAGTAACTTAAGCCAAATGAGTTTTTGCGAAAATATTGACCGAATAGTTATCCTTGATCAAATAACAGATCCTCAAAACATTGGAGCAATAATTAGAAGCGCCGCTGCATTTGGCATCACAAAATTAATTCTTCCTGCCCACAATTCTCCTGCAGAAAGCGCCACTATTGCAAAAGCAGCTTCCGGCTGTCTTGAATTAGTACAGGTAGTAAAAGTTGCAAATATCAAAACCGTTATTGAAACCTTAAAAAGAAAAAGGTTCTGGATAGTAGGCCTTGATTTAGAAGGCAAAGATAACAATTTGAACTCCTTAAAAGAATTAGGTAAAATAGCGATTATAATTGGCTCAGAAGCAAAAGGAATGAGGCGCTTAACAAACGAATCATGTGATTTTTTAATTAAAATACCTATTTCAAGCAAAGTAGAGAGCCTCAATGCCTCTAATGCTGCATCAATTATTTTTCATGCGTTAAGGACAATATAAACGCCTAAGAGTTTATAGAAAACTTCTTCCTAAGAAAACAATCAGTATTCTCATAAGGTTGAAAAATAGTGGATAATGTATCATCTACCGAGTACATAAACAAATACAAATAGAAACAACCATACTACATCAACAAAATGCCAGTACCAAGCCGCAAATTCAAACCCCAAATGCCCATTTCCCCTGATAAAATGCCCGTTTTTTGCCCTAAAATAACATACTGCTAAAAATATAGTACCGATTATTACGTGCAAACCATGAAAACCGGTAGCTAAGTAAAAATTGGCTGCATATATACCGTCCGTTAACTTAAATGCAGCATGGTGATATTCATAAGCTTGGAAAGCCGTAAAAGCAATTCCAAGCAATACGGTAATACCTAAAGCCGTTACCGAGCTACGTTGGTCGTTCTGGCCAATAGCATAGTGAGCCCAAGTAACGGTAGTGCCAGACAGCAACAAAATAAGGGTATTCATAAAGGGGATATCCCAAGGATCAAAAGTTTGTATCCCTTTGGGAGGCCATACCCCTTCCCCGATTACCCATAATCCCTCTAATATTCCAGCTGGAAAAAAACGCGCTAAAAAAAAGGAAAAGAAGAATCCGAAAAAAAACATAGCTTCTGAAAGTATAAAAAGGGCCATGCCTATTCTTAACCCCATCCTTACTTTTTCTGTATGGTGATGCC
>JQIA01000762.1_pt1 | contig 16953 bp, 17 predicted proteins | sample 811431 | NCBI WGS metagenome assembly JQIA01 (sample SAMN02998118, study PRJNA258478) | marine sediment metagenome | biome: marine; feature: seafloor; material: sediment; isolation source: oil-polluted sediment collected from 3 locations (0.5 km, 0.7 km and 0.9 km)... | place: USA: Gulf of Mexico ...
TTTTAGAGTTTACAAAATAGTACTCTAAATGATGTGCATAATGTATCGCCACAAAGACTCCTGCAACAATTGCTACCAATGATGCAACCTCTGCAAAAAGACCTTTCATAATTCCTCTAACAAAAGCAAATAGAAGTATTACTACAATAACGATATCAAAAACATTCATTCTAAATAATTTCTTCAAACCTACATCTTTTTTTTAAAATTTAAAAATGCACATTGTATCTTTACACTTTAAATAATTTTTATGATTAAAGCGAGTAATTTAAAAGTAAAGTGGGATTTTTTGGTTGAGAAACTAACCAATGATTTTTCTGAAGGAGAAGAATTAAATTTAGATGGAATTCTTTATTTAATTGGTGTCCAAGAATTGGGACAAGGTCATAGAGCGTTTAAGAAAGATGAAAAAATGAACTTAATGCATATTGCCATTTGTAAATTATTAGAACCTTATGGCTATTATGAATTCGCTTTTTTTGATGACGATGCCTGGCCTCACTACAAAATACTTACAGAATTGCCAAACTTAAAAGCAGGAGAGCAAACTGTATTAATGAAAGAAGCAATTGTATCTTATTTTGATGCTTTAGAGTATTTCGAATAATCTATGCACGAGGTCTACGATTCCACATCATCATAAATTGTGCATGTGCTATTCTTCTTGATGCTTCTTTAGCTCTATCTGCAAGATCACCTTCATAAAGTTCATTTATAGTTTCAAACCAAATTTCTAACCATTTTCCAAAATGGTTCTGATCTACTTTATACTCTAAGTTTTCATCAACATTAAGATGTTTTTGAGAAGGATTACCCTTAAACTTCGGAATTCCAAACAAATTTGTTTCCCAGAAATCAGTCAACTTTTCTAAATGTTCGGTCCATTGACCTTCTGCAATATGGCTGTTAAAAATAGGACCTAGTAGATCGTCTTTTCTAATTTTATCATAAAATGTATGTACAAGGATACTAATATCCTTTCTTGTTTCTATTTCTTTCAATCTATAAAATTTAATTCTATTAAATAATTTAGGTTACACTCAATTTACGAATCATTACTGATAATAACTTCGGACAAAAGCGTTTAGCAAAAACCGCTAATTTTTCTTTTACTCCCGCAATGTACGCCTCTTCCTTTTTGTTTTTGATGACTTTTATCATCCGTTTTGCAAAATCTTGAGGGTCAATTCCGTTTGCAGTTGCACTATCCATTTTTTGCTGCGGAGTTCCATTTCCTGTTAATGCATTTTTAGAAACATTTGTATGTACAAACCCCGGACAAACCAAACTTACAGCAATATTATCATGATAATGTTCTGCTCTCAAGCTATCAAAAAAACCATGTAAAGCGTGTTTACTTGCTGCATAACTAGATCGTAAAGGAGTTCCTATCTTTCCTACAATACTTGTAGTTACAACAAAATGACCCTTTTTATTTTTGATGAAATGCGGCAATATCGCTTTTGATAAAGCAACTGTACCCAAATAATTGATATCCATAATTCGTTTATCAACAGAGATTTGAGTATCTTTTACAAATGACCGTTGGCTAATTCCACCATTATTCACAAGAATATCAATCTTACCAAAAAGAGCTAGAGCTTCATCAACCTTTGGTTGCAAATTGTTATAATCTTCTAAATCAAGAATAACAATTTTTACATCTGATGGATTTTTACAAGCTTTTTGAACCAATTTTAAATCTTCTATTTTTCTTGATGAAATAATAATTTTTACATTTTGCTTAGATAACTCCAAAGCCAAAGCTTTTCCTATCCCTGAAGAAGCACCTGTAATCCAAATAATTTTATCAGAAAAACCCATAATATTGTATTTTAACGTTACAATATACCTAATTTAATACAGAAATAGTATTTTTGGTACACTTCTTGAAAATTGATATATTAAGAACAAAATCAACATAAAAATGATGAAAAATATTTTTGCTTTTCTACTTTTAATTTCTTCAATAGCAAATGCCCAATATACTGTTAAAGGAGTTATAAGTCCTAAATTAGAAAAAACGGATTGGATTATTTTATACAAACTTGAAGGAACTAAACAAGTTTTTATAAATAACTCTACGATAAAATCAGACTCAATAGAAGTTAATGGGCTTAAAGAAGCAATTGGCACTTTTGAATTTACCTTTCCTACAAATGCAAAACCAGGTACTTATCGAGTAAATTACAGATTAGAAGGAGAAGGATTTGTAGATTTTATTTACAATAAAGAAAATATTTCTTTTATTTTTAATCCTGATTATCCTGAACAATCTATCACTTTTTCAGAATCATCAGAAAACAAACTTTACAGAAATTATATAGAAACCGTTTCTATTGCTCAACAAAAATTAGATTCCATACAAGTGGCTGTTTTACAAAGCCCGGGGCTGAATTTAGAAACCGAATATCTAAAAGCGAAGAGAAATGTAGATTCTATTCAAAATAAATATACTAAAGACTCTAAAAACAAGTACATATTCCCTTTAGTTACGGCAAATCCAATTCACAATCCACCAGCAATTTTAACGAGTGTAGATGCATATATGTCAAACTTAAAGGGCACCTATTTTAACCACATCAATTTTTCTAATAAAACATTAATCAATTCTTCTTTTCTAACCAATAAAATGTTGGAATATGTGTTTTACATTAACTACTCTGAGGATAAAAACACACAGCAGAACCTGTTTAAACAATCTGTAGACACAGTGCTTTCTAAAATTAAAAGTCAACCTTATAAAAAGGATGTAATTGAATTTTTAATAGAACAATTTGAAGCTTCAAAAAACTTAGGAGTTATAGATTATCTATTCGAAAAATACTATAATAAATTACCTAAAACTTTACAAAATCAAAAATTTAAGTCAGAGAAAATAGCTTTATTTTCGGCAGAAGTAGGCAGAATTGCCCCTGATTTTTCTTGGAAAGAAAATGGAAAAAAACTAAAACTTTCTACTTTAAATGATGCTGAAAAATATGTATTAGTTTTTTGGAGTACTAGTTGTTCTCATTGTTTACGAGAAATTCCTGAATTGCATTCTTATATGAAAGACAAAAAGAATATAAAAGTAATTTCTTTTGCTTTAGAAAATGAAGCTTTTGTTTGGGAAAACTATTCTAAAACCAACTTGTTTGGTTGGCATAATGTATTAGGCTTAAATAAATGGCAAAATGAGGTGTCAAAAACCTATCAAGTTTACGCTACACCAAGTTACTTTGTTCTAGATAAGAACAAAAAAATTATTGCAAAACCAGATGAGATTAAAGATGTAAAAGCTTTATTTGATAAGTAATAATTGTTTAAAGTTATTGCTTTTTAGCTTTTTTTATGGATGTAATTACAATACCAATAATCACAAATAATGCTCCAAGAAATTGGACTAATGTTAATCTTTCATTTAAAAAGAAAGATGCTAAAACAATTGTTGATATTGGCCCAATTCCGGCAACGATTGCAAAGTTTGATGAGCTTATTATTTTGATAGAAGCACTCACTAAAAAAGACGGAATTACAGTTGCAAAAATGGCTATTAAAAACCCTAATAGATAAACCTGCCAAGGCAACGTAAATAAATCTGTTTCGCTAATAATGCTAAAATGGATAAACACACAAAAACAGGAGACCAACATTGCGTAAGCGGTAAACTTTACTACTCCAAATTTTGGAATTAGCCAACCACTTCCTACTAAATAAGAGGCATAGGTTATAGCACTTAATAGTATAAATAATCCACCTAAATACACATTATTTCCAGAGACATCAACTTCATCAGAAAAAGCAATTACAATTCCTAAATAAGATAAAAAGATAGCTAATGTTTGAACTTTTGTAATCGGTTGTTTAAAAAAAAGTCTATTTAATAAAATTACAATGGTTGGGTATACAAATAAAATAATGCGTTCTAAACTTGCTTTTATATAAGATAAACCCACAAAATCAAAAAAACTTGCCAAGTAATACCCTACAATACCAAAAAAGACAACCCAATAATAATCTTTTTTTGTGTTTTTAATATCCTGGTTTTCATTTCTATACAAATATGCAATCACTACATAAAAAGGAAAAGAAAACAGCATTCTTAACAATAACATGGTAATTGCATCTACATTGTATTTGTACGCCAACTTAACCATCACTGCTTTTGAAGAAAAAAGCACAACACCTAAAATTCCTAAAAAAACACCAAACCAAAACTTTTTTGCTACCATAAAACCAAAAATAGAAATTACTTTTGTAGCAGTCTTTTTTATCACTTTTTGATTACGATGTTCAATAAGAGCATAATTAACTTTTAGAAATGAAGAAAAGCATCTTCTAAATGCTCAATCTTTGTATTATTATTCTGATGGATGACTGCGATAATATCAAAACGAACTTCAACATCCAAATCTTTTTGAACCACATAATGATCAATTGCAGAAAGCAATAATTTTATTTTCTTCGGATTTACAAAGTCTTGCGGATTTCCAAAATAATCTGTACTCCTAGTTTTTACTTCAATAACCGCTAAAATATTTTCTTTTTTAGCAATAATATCAACTTCCGCTTTTATATAGCGATAGTTTTTTTCTAAAATTTTGTAATCATTTTTAATTAGAAAATCGATGGCTAATTGTTCACCCTTTTTACCAAGTTCGTTGTGGTCTGCCATTATTTATTACTAAAAACAATTGAAGATTCTGTTTTATCAACTGTCAACATTACCTTTCTACCAAAAATTAACGCTCTATTATCTGCTTCGTGTCCAGCAGGAAAATCAAACAAAACAGGAATATCTTTTGGCAACACATCCAAAATTAATTGTTCTATAGAACTTCCCCACTTTGTAGAATTCTTTTTTATGGAAGACATGTTTCCAATAACAACGGCTTTTACTTTTGTAAAATAATTAGCTCTTTTTAAGCTTTGTAACATTCTGTCAATAGAATATTTGTACTCACCAATTTCTTCGATAAATAATATTTTTCCATCCGTATTTAGTTGACTTTTAGAACCCAACATCGATGTTAAGATTGCTAAATTCCCACCTATAATCTGCCCTTCTACTACTCCATTTCTATTGTATTTTGATGAAGGAATTGAATAACTCAATTGTTCGCCAAATAGAGATTTTTTAAAACTACCAATCGTTTTAATAATATCTTCAGGCTTTTCTTCTACACTTGTAGCCATCATTCCATGAATTGTTTCAAAACCTAAATTATGAATATGATTGTGAAAAGCAGTAATATCAGAATAACCTATAATCCATTTTGGATGCTTTTTAAACGTATTGTAATCTAATTGATCTAAAATTCTCACAGAACCATAACCACCTCTTGCAGACCAAATTGCTTTAATATTTTTATGATCTAGAGCTTCTTGAAAATCATGACGACGTTCATCATCTGTACCAGAAAAATGTTTGCCGTTATTATAAATATTTTTTCCTAAAACAACTTTTAAACCCCAACTTTCCACTAACTTTTTTGCTTTTAAAATAGTAGCTTGTCGGTTTTTTAAAATTCCTGCAGGCGCAACAATAGCAATTGTATCTCCTTTTTGTAAATATGGAGGCGTAATTAGATTCGTTATTTCTTTCTGTTTTTTTTCGTCTTTAGACTGCCCAGTTGTATTACAATTCATCATTAATAATGATAAAAATAATAAACCAAAAAAATTCTTTTTACTCATAAAACATGTTTTTGTAAATGTATCCATTTTCAATGGATTTTAAAACGCTCTTTTTTGTACTTTTGCACTTCAAAAAATAGTACAAAACAAACACAAAGAACACATGAGTGCTCCTAAAAGATATACAATTACAGCAGCTTTACCTTATACAAATGGTCCTATTCATATTGGGCATTTAGCAGGTGTTTACGTTCCAGCAGATATTTATGCGCGTTATTTACGATTAACGGGTAATGATGTTGCTTACATTTCTGGTTCTGATGAACATGGTGCTGCAATACCAATGAGAGCAAAAAAAGAAGGAGTTTCTCCTCAAGTGATTATCGATAAATATCATGGAATCATCAAAAAATCTTTTGCAGATTTCGGAATTTCTTTTGATAATTACTCAAGAACCTCCTCTAAAATTCATCATGAAACTGCATCAGAATTTTTCACAAAGATGTATAATGATGGTGAGTTTATTGAAGAGGTTTCTGCACAATTATACGATGCAGAAGCAAATCAGTTTTTAGCAGACAGGTTTGTAGTAGGAACATGTCCTAAATGTGGCTTTGAAGAAAGTTATGGTGATCAATGTGAAAATTGCGGAACTTCTCATAACGCAACGGATTTAATCAACCCTAAATCTGCAATTACAGGAAACGCACCAACAGTAAAAGAAACAAAACACTGGTTTTTACCTTTAGATAAACACGAAGATTTTTTACGTGAATGGATTTTAGAAGGTCATAAGAAAGACTGGAAACCAAATGTTTACGGACAAGTAAAAAGTTGGGTAGATGATGGATTAAGACCAAGAGCTGTAACTAGAGATTTAGATTGGGGAATCCCAGTTCCTTTAAAAGATGGAGAAGGAAAAGTTTTATATGTTTGGTTTGATGCACCTATTGGATATATTTCATCAACCAAAGAATGGGCAGCACGAGAAGGTAAAAACTGGGAAGATTATTGGAAAAAGGATGACACCAAAATGGTTCATTTTATAGGAAAAGATAATATCGTTTTTCACTGTATTATTTTTCCTGCGATGTTAAAAGCACATGGCGATTATATTTTACCAGATAATGTACCTGCAAATGAGTTCTTAAATTTAGAAGGAAATAAATTATCGACTTCTAAAAACTGGGCAGTTTGGTTGCACGAATATTTAGAAGAATTCCCAAATCAGCAAGATGTTTTACGTTATACATTAACTGCAAACGCTCCAGAAAGTAAAGACAACGATTTTACTTGGAAAGATTTTCAGGCAAAAAATAATAATGAATTAGTTGCCATTTTCGGTAATTTCATTAACAGAGTTGTGGTTTTAACCAACAAATATTACGAAGGGCAAGTACCACTTGCAGGTGATTTTTCTGAAGTAGATGAAGATGTTTTAGCGGCTGTAAAAGAGTTTCCTAATATTATTGGTAAGTCAATTGAACGTTATAGATTTAGAGAAGCTTCTCAAGAATTAATGAATCTTGCAAGACTTGGTAACAAGTATTTAGCTGATGAAGAGCCTTGGAAAGTTATAAAACTAGATGCAGAACGAGTAAAAACAATTATGTATGTTGCTTTGCAGATTTCTGCAGCTTTAGCAGTAGTTTCTAAACCTTTTTTACCTTTTACTTCAGATAAATTAAAAGGTATTTTAAATATTGATGAAAACTTGTCTTGGGAAGATATAACTACAAAAGACGTTTTATTACCTGGAACTCATCAAATAAACAAAGCTGAATTGTTATTTTCTAAAATTGAAGATAAAACGATTGAAGCTCAAATTGAAAAACTACAAGCAACTAAACTTGCCAACGAGCAAGAAAATAAAGTTGTTGAGGCTCAAAAAGAAACCATTGAATTTGATGATTTTACAAAATTAGATATTAGAATAGGTACTATTTTAGAAGCCGAAAAAGTTGCTAAAACCAAAAAACTTTTAAAATTAAAGGTTGATGTTGGTATTGATACTAGAACCATCGTTTCTGGTATTGCAGAAAGCTTTTCTCCAGAAGATATTATTGGTCAGCAAGTTTCTGTATTGGTAAACTTAGCGCCAAGAAAAATTAGAGGTGTAGAAAGCCAAGGAATGATTTTAATGACAGATACTCCTGATGGAAAGTTAGCTTTTGTAGAGCCAACAAAAGAAGTTAAAAACGGACAACAAGTTAGTTAAACTAATTTATAAAGCTATGATTAAGAAATTTTTTGTGCTCATTTTTATTGGTTTTATTAGTTCCGTTTATTCGCAAGAGAATTTATTTACTTTTGAAAATACGTTGAAAGAATCTACAATTAAAATTAATGAAATCTTTAATATTGTAGACAAATCAACAGATAAGATTTCTTTATCTCTTTTAGATACTAGAAATATTTACAGCTACTTATTTGATGATAGCTATAATAAGATAGGTGAAATAAAATCTAAAAACCTTCCAATGAGTTTTAAAGAATTACTTGGTAGTTCGATAAATAAAGAAGCATATAATTATTACTTTTCAAATTATAAAAAAACTAAGTTTGGAGTGTATACTCTTGATTTTCAAAAAGGGACTGCAATCTCCGAAAAGGTAGGTTTAAATTTTGAAAAAGAACATTATATTGAATCTTTTACAATAGACAATACATTTTATCTTCTTTCAGTTGAGCACAATTCATCAAAGTTAAACATCTATAAATTTAACTCTAGCTCTTTTGAAAAAAAGGCATTAGACTTTAGTGAATATCAATTTATTAATAAAAAAAATCAGAAAACTAATTTATATAACATCATAAAATCTTCTAAACCTTCAAAAATTATAGAAGGAAATAGTTCTAGTATAATAGAAGCTTTTAATGAGTTTAAAATTTATATAGATAATAACAATCTTCAAATAAGTATTGATGATTTATTTTATACAACACAAATAATTACTATTGACTTAAGCACAAATAATTTTAATTATGAAAAAATTAAAACTCCATTTATTAATGCAGGAGTTAGCACTTTTAAGAAGAGCAATTCTTTTTTAAATGAAGGTTTGTTATTCCAAATTTCCAGTTCTGCTAAAGAAGCTAGATTTAAAATTAGTGAATTATCAACAAAAAAAATACTTAAAAAATATACCTTTCCAATTAGTAAAACAATAACTTTTGATCCTAAATTCATAGAAACAAAAAAAAGTAAAAGAAAAACTAAATCTTTCTTATCTAGAATGACCATTCATCATATGGGAGCATCTGTATCATTTTCAAAAGATTCTTATAATATAGAAATTGGGTCTTATACACCAGCTGGAAATAGTAGTGGAGTGGCTCCAGGATTTGGCAATTTTTCTAGTTTTAATTTTTATAATAGTAATGACATTTATTCAAAAACTATTAATGGTGATTTTGATAAAAATTTCAACTATATTGAAGTTGAAAAGGATATAAAAGTTAACAATCTTAATAACTACTTTAGGAAATACAAGGATAAAATAGAAGCTAAAACCATCTTTAAATATAAAGAAGGTTCTGTTTTAGGATTCTTAATAAAAGACTCAAGACATCTCAGGTTTATGAAATTCGCAGATTAAAAACCAACTCCATTTATTTTAACTTCTATCATAAAATAAATACTATCCTACATCACTCTTATTTAATTCCTTAACAAAAGGTTGACGATACATTCTTTTACCTAAAGCGGCGTTAATTGCATTAGCAATTGCACCTCCTGCAGGTGGCAAACCCGGTTCTCCTAATCCTGTTGGAGATAAATCATTTTGCACAAAATGAACCTCAACTTGTGGTGTTTCTTGCATTCTAATTAATCTGTATGTATCAAAGTTTTTGAAATTTGGTTTTCCTTCATCAAAAGAAAAATCAGCATACATTGCATGTCCAATTCCGTCTAACACTCCACCTTCCACTTGATTTCTAGCTCCTGTTGGATTTACAACAATTCCACAATCTACAGCTGCAGTTACTTTTTTTATCACAGGAAATCCATCTTTTAGCACAATCTCTGCAATCTCAGCAACATGTGTATTATGGCTATAATAAGCAGAAAAACCTTGAAAAACTCCTTTTTGAGCTTTACCCCAATTCCCTTTTTTACGCACTAATTTAATAGCGTCTTCCATTCTTTTTCCAGAATATTTAATTTTCTTATCCTTTGTTCCTTTCACATTCTGCAATAAATCTAAACGCAATTGAATCGTATCAATATTTAATTCTGAAGCCAATTCATCAAAGAAACTTTGTTCTGCAAATGCTAAAAAATTTGTATAAGGAGCTCTCCAAGCTCCTGTTGTAATATTGCTCTTATAGTTACCAGCTTCTACTTTGTAATTTGGAATACATCCTGCAGGAAAAAAGTTTGGAATAGACCCATACATATTACTACCTATAGCAGCTTCCTTTAAATGATACCCTGTAACTTTTCCGTCTTTTAAAGACGCTTTAATTCTATATTTTACAGAAGGTTTATAAACCCCAGTAGTCATATCATCTTCTCTAGTAGAAACCATTTTAACTGGTTTTTTAATTTTATCTGATATTTCTGCTGCTTCTAATGCAAAGTCTGAATACAATCTTCTACCAAAACCCCCACCCATTCTTGTCATGTCTACACTAATCTCTTCCACTTTTCTATCTAAAAGAACAGCAACAGATTTAGCAACTTCTTGTGGTGTTTGTGTTGGCCCCACCAAATCAATTTTATCTGATGTAACATTTGCATAAAAATTCATAGGCTCCATGCAATTGTGTGGTAAAAAAGGAGAAGAGTAGGTTCTCTCTATTACTTTATCAGCATCCTTAAATGCCTTTTCAATATTACCATCTTTTCTTAATGTATTTAGTTTTTTATCAAAAACAGCTGTTAATTTCTCATTATGAAAATCTGTACTTTCTGCAACAGATTCATTTTTCCAAATTGCTTTAATCACCTTTTTTGCCTTGATTGCAGACCAAGTTGAATTTGCAATTACAACTACTTTATCACTACCATTTAAAACTGCAGTCCAACTAACATATCCTTTATCAATAAAACTTCTTGCTTTTTTACCTATAATAAAAACATCAATGACACCAGCAACAGACTTGGCTTCTGATGCATCAAAAGATGCTAAAATTTGCCCAAAAACGGGTGGTCTTAAAACTGATGCATAGACCATTCCTTCTGTTTTATAGTCCAATCCAAAAAGAGGTTTTCCTGTAATAATTTTATCAATATCTACATTTACAATTTCTTGACCTATTATCGTAAAATCTTTTATTTCTTTCAATTTTACATCTTCAGGAACCTCTAATAAAGCTGCTTCTTTTACAACTTCTCCATATCCTAATTTATCTCCGTTTGCATTGGTGATTATTCCTTTAGAAGCTTTACAAGTTGTTGGTTCTACTTTCCATTTTGCAGCAGCTGCATTGATTAACATTTTTTTTGTGGTAGCTCCTGTCTGCCTTAAGACATCAAAACTAGAACGTATAGATTGGCTACCACCAGCAATTTGTCTTTTAAAATTCTTAGTATCTAAAGCTCCTTGAACAACATTTACTTTGTTCCATTCTACATCTAGTTCTTCTGCAATAATCATTGGCATTGATGTTTTTACACCTTGACCAATTTCTGGATTTGGAGAAAAAATAGTAACATAACCATTATCAGAAATTTTAATAAATGCATTAAAATCATTGAAGTTTAAACTCTTAATATCAACAGGCATTACTGCATCTGCTCTACATGCTGATACTAGATTAAAACCTACTAAAAGACCACCACTTGCCAAAACTGATGTCTTTAAAAAGTTTCTTCTACTAAAATTATTCTTTTTTATAAATTCCATTTTGTGAAGTAATTTTTAGGTTTAAGACATTTTTTCTGCAGCTACTTTTACCGCTTTTTCTATTCTATTGTAAGAAGCACATCTACAAATATTTCCATTCATAGCTTCTCTAATTTCTTCTTCTGATGGATTTTTATTCTCTCCTAAGAAAGCTGAGGCTGTCATTATTTGTCCTGCTTGACAATATCCACATTGTGGAACATCTATTTCTTTCCAAGCTTCTTGAACTGGATGATTCCCTTCTTTAGACAAACCTTCTATGGTTGTAATTTCTACATCATCTAAAATTGAGACTTGCATCTGGCAACTTCTAGTTGCAACACCATCTATATGAACAGTACAAGCTCCACATTGTGCAATTCCACAACCAAATTTTGTACCTACTAAATTGAGTTCATCTCTTAAAACCCATAACAAGGGTGCATCTGCATCTGCAGTCACAGAGCGTTCTTTTCCGTTAATATGAAGTGTATAGTTTGGCATAAAAATCAATTTTTAAGTTGGAGTTGTAAGTTACAAAAAAATGAAGGTCATTTATTTCAAGAACAAAAAAAGACTTTTATTTAAGAAGGTTTTAACAGATTTGGCTGATTTTTGGTTCTTTAATATAATAACTCACCACAAAATTCACAATATAGCTATAAATAATTGTACCCGCATTTAAGATAACTTCTTAAATGCGGGTACAATAAAATTCTAATATTAAGTATGACTAAATCATACTAAAAAAAATAGTCAAACCTATTTTTATATATAAGGTTTAGCAATTTCCTTTCTCTTTTTTAATTGTTTTTCTAGGTCTGATATTGTCTTTTTTACAGCTAGTTCATAATTTTTCTCATTAGAAGAAGCAAACAATCTTGGTCCCGGAACACTTAATTCCATTTCGCAAATAGTGCCTTTATCTTTAGAATCATTTTCTTTCTTTAAAAAAACGTTTGTTGTAATTATTTTATCAAACTTTTTAACCAAACTATCTAACTTTTTTAAAGTATAAGTTTCCATAGTTTCACTTGTAGACATATTAATAAATTGGATATTTATTTTCATATTTATGGAGTTTTAAGGTTTTATATTAGTATGATTGAATAAGTTATATTTAACAGGTATAATCCTATTAAAAAAAGTAGTGTGTATATTATTTGTACAAATTTTATATTTATAAACTTTAACCAACTTATTGTTTGTTTCGGAAAAATAAAAAGGAACAACCCAATTAGTAGCGAAAACCAACCAATTAATGTAATTATAAGCTTCCAATTAGACTCCCAAATATTGTGTAATAGAATATTTATCAACCCTATTATAATTGCCAAAAATGATGAAATAATAAGAAATTTCTGATCATCTAGATCATTAAATATTTGCCTTATCCTTTTAGGATTAAAGCTTAGAATAACAAAAAAAATAAGTAAATAATATCCCCAAAATTTTGCTAAAAAGAATGAATTATCCATAACATATTGTTTTTATTCATGAAGTACCAAAAAAGGAATATCTGTATGATAACTAATTTCCTCTACCTTAGTGTGAAATAGTATTTGTTGAAAATAATTAAGATTTTTTGCAACCATTGCAATCATATCTACATCTCTCTTTTTTACAAAACACTGCACAGCATCTTCTACTTTTCTATTTATTGAAAAATGAAAACTATGTGTATAATTGTAAAAATAATCTTCTATTAATTCTTTACTTTTTTGTTGGTTAGGATTTAATACTGAAGCTTTTTTAGTAATATTTAAAACTCTTAAAGAAGATTTATTTTTATCTAATATTTCTGATATCGGTTGTAAAACCTGTAAGCCATTAGACAATGAAAAATCTGTAGGAAAAGCAATTTCTTTTATCTTATTATACTTTGCATTTTCTGGCACTACAAGAGTTGTGCATTGTACTTTTGTAATAACGTCTCCTGTATTGCTGCCAATAATAAATTTACTTAATCCACTAGCCCCCTTTGTTCCCATAACAATTACATCGACTTTCTTTTCTTCAATGTGTTTTCTTATAGCTTCTATAAAGAAGTTATTATCTGTTAAGGTGTAAAATTTATGGCTTTTATGAACACCAAACTTTGTAGTAATTTTTTTTAAAAGTGCTTTTAATTGTTTTTTAGTCTGTTCTACATTAACATCTAATAGTACATCTTGATCATTATCATACAAATAATTATCTGTTGTAAGCGCACTTAATCTATTTACATGTAATACATAAAAATTGCATGTTGAGTCTTTATAAAAGTTTAAAGCGTACTCAATAGCATTCCAAGAATTATCAGAAAAATCTGTAGGCAGTAAAATATTTTTCATTGAAATTCGTCTTTGTAAAAGACAAATTTATCCTTTGAAGGCTTTTTAAACAATGACATCGGTCATATCGATCTTAAATTAGGTTTAAAACTAGCAGATTTCTTTTAATTTCTCTAAATCTAAGATCCTAATAGTCCTACCTTCAATTTCTATAATCCCCTGTTTTTTAAAGCTTGACATGGTTCTTATTAATGTTTCCGTTGCTATTCCTGCCACACTTGCTAAATCATTTCTAGAAATTTTTATTTGATTATGTGGTTTCCGATTTAATTTTTCTGCAAACTTTAAAATAGTATTTGCCGTTTTTTTTCCGACAGAACTATATGCCATTTGTAAAAGTTGATCTTTTACTACAGCCAAATTTTCTGTTAAAAGCTCTATTAATTCTAGCGTTACTTTATGATTTTTATTTAAAACATTTGTTAATGCTTGTTTAGACAAGCCTATTAATTCTGTTTCTTTAATTGCTGTTGCAGATTCTTGATACGACAAATTTTGGGTAAAGGAAGTATAACCAAACAAATCGTCTTCTTTATATAAAGCTGTGGTTAGTTGTTTTCCTTGCTCATCTAACTTATGGCATTTTATGAGGCCACTAGTTATTAAAAAAATATAATTAGAGTTACTACCTTCTTCATAAAGAATAGAATCTTTCGAAAAATGAAAGGACTCTCCATTATCTTCAAAATAATTTTTTAAATCATTAAGACTTCTTAAATCATCTTTCTCCTCTTTTTCTTCTACCTTTTCTTCTTTTTTCTCTCTAATATCTTTTAGTATAGATGCTTTTGCTAATCTGCTTTCTATAGCGCTAATCAATTCATCTTCGTTAAATGGTTTTGTAATATAGTCGTCAGCCCCCAAATCCATTCCTCTTCTAACATCTTTTCTTTCTGTTTTTGCTGATAAAAATATAAAAGGTATATGATGAGTATCTTCATTTTTTGTTAAAGCTTCTAACACACCGTAACCATCTAGTTCTGGCATCATAATATCACAAACAATAATATCTGGCAATACTTTTTTTGCTAGTTCCACACCAATTTTACCATTAGGCGCATTCACAACTTGGTAATTTGATAATTCTAAAAGCTCTGATGTATTTTCTCTTAAAACTACATCATCCTCAATTAATAAAATTTTTCTCATCTTGCTATGTTAATAATCTTCATCCTAAAAGTAGAACCAATATTCTCTTTACTTTCAAAGGTAACAGTACCTCCCAAATTTTGTAAATGACTTTTAATAATATTTAAACCAATACCTGTACCTTGCGTTAATAAAGCGTTTTCTGCCCTAAAATAACGGTTAAAAATGTTTTTTTGATCAGCCTTCGGAATCCCAATTCCATTATCTTTAATTTTAAAAGTAGTATATTTTTCATCCTGCTTTACAGAGATATCAATCTCAGTGTTTTCTGGAGAATATTTAATTGCATTATTCACTAAATTAGATAATGCTAATTCAATTGTTTTTTCATCTTGTGTTAAAGAAATTTCACCTACACCTTCTGGATATTTAATTCTTTGACCTTCTTTTAAAAGCATATTTGCATTATAAATTACTTCATCCACCACTTTACTTAATTTAAAAGTATGGAATTTGTAATTAATTTTACCCGTTTCTAGTTTTTCTACGGATAAAAAATCATTTAAAATGTTATTTAAATAATGTACTTTACTTGTGATCGTAACTAAATGTTTATCTCTTTTTTCTTGTTGTTCTGCTAACTTATATTTGCCTAACAATATTGTGGAGGTTAGAATACCACTTAAAGGAGTTTTAAATTCATGAGAAACTAAAGACAAAAATTTTGTTTTTAGCTCATTTAATTCTTTTTCCTTTTTTAAAGCATCTTTAATTTGATTTTCTGCTTCAATCCTTTTTTGGTTTTCTTCATCTAACTCAATATTTACAGCCTTTAACTCCTTAACGGTTTTACTAAGTTCTTTTGTTCTTTCTACAACCTTTTTTTCTAATTGTTCATTTAGCTTATATATTTCTTCTTCTTGTTGTTTTCTAACCGAAATATCAATTATCAAAGCCATTACAAAGGTTTTTCCATAAATATCAAACGGATTTAAACCCGCTTCTAACGGAAAAACATCTCCATTTTTTCTAGCGCCATACAAATCTCGGCCATTACCCATTTGTCTCTTTTCCCTATTCTTCATAAATCCATTAAAATGAGCTCCATGACCTGCATGATAATTTGTAGGTATTAAAATATTAAGTTGTTGGCCAACAAGCTCTCCTTCATTATACCCAAACATTTTTTCTACGGAAGAATTTACAGAAACAATTTTCTGTTTATCATCAACAACTACAACACCTTCAGAAACAGCTTCAAAAAGTACATTAAAAATATCTTGCTCTTTATTAAGCATTTAGGATAAAGGATTTTAGATTAAACAAGAAAATAAAAATACTAAATTTTCAATGAAAATTATTATTAATACTGACTAATATCATAATTTAATAACATCTAATATTATAACTTTACTCACATTCATAAACTCCTTATTATGAAACCTTCACAAAATACGACTATTTCTTTTTACGAAAACCTTGGTAAATTATTTTATGCAATAGCAGCTGCGGATGATATTGTAGAAGAAATTGAGTTTAATGTTTTAAAGGAAACTGTAAAAAATAAATGGACTAAAATTGATACTGTTGATGATAATTTTCATTCTGATGCAGCATATAAAATTGAAACAGTTTTCGATTGGTTAAATAATGAAGGTTTTTCTAATTCTGAAACTTGTTATACCGAGTTTATTGAGTTTAAAAAAGAACACCCTTCTCTTTTTACAGAAGACATTAAAAATCTTATTTTAAAAACAGCTACCAAAATAGCTGCGTCTGCACATGATTTAGATAAATTGGAATTAATGTTGGTTGATAAATTGAATACTGAATTAAATACATAATTAATCAGTTATTATCATAACTAAATAATAATTGAAGGCTTTAATATAATTAACTTAAAAATATTACTTTTTAAATAATATAATTAATGGCAACAATCAATTATTACAAAATATTAGGAATTACAAAAAGTGCTTCTGAAGCTGACATTAAGAAAGCGTACAGAAAAATGGCGCGAAAATATCACCCAGATTTAAACCCAAATGATAAAACTGCCGAAAAGAATTTTAAAGAAATTA
>JQIA01000763.1_pt1 | contig 16948 bp, 12 predicted proteins | sample 811431 | NCBI WGS metagenome assembly JQIA01 (sample SAMN02998118, study PRJNA258478) | marine sediment metagenome | biome: marine; feature: seafloor; material: sediment; isolation source: oil-polluted sediment collected from 3 locations (0.5 km, 0.7 km and 0.9 km)... | place: USA: Gulf of Mexico ...
CAGAAACATCCTTAACCATCCCTAATATTCTTTTTGTGATTGATATTGGCCAAGCCAGAATGAGTCGCTACAGTCAACGAAATAAAATACAGCAACTACCGGTTGAAAAAATATCTCAAGCAAGTGCTAATCAACGCAAAGGTCGTAGTGGACGAATTGCACCAGGGATCTGTATTCGACTTTATGACGAAGAAGATTTTAATAACCGACCCGAATTTACTGAGCCTGAAATAAAAAGAACCAATCTTTCATCAGTAGTGCTTCGATTAAAGTCTTTGGGCGTCAAAGATGTTGAAAGTTTTCCATTTATACAAGAACCGAATGAACGTCAATGGAAGGTCGCTTTTAATTCATTATTTGAATTAGGTGCAATGGATGAAGGTAAGCAAATCACATCCATTGGTAAGCAGATGTCACGACTACCACTTGATCCACAACTGGCTAGAATATTAATTGATAAAAACTCTCAAGCATTAGAAGAAATGCTGATTATTTCAAGTTTTCTAGGTGTGCGAGATGTCCGTGTTAGACCGCCAAAAGGGGCCGTTAAAGGTGCACAACAAAAAGCGGATCTTTGTCATCAAGAATATCAAGATAAAAATTCTGATATTATTTCCGTTGTCAATTTATGGCGGTTTTTAGAAAAACAAAAATCAAATCTAAGCAATTCTAAATTTAGAAAATGGTGTAATGAACACTTCATCAATTTTGTTGGTTGGTTAGAGTGGCGAAATACATATTTTCAAATTAAAGATGAATTAAAGAAAATTAATAGCCATTCTAATAATAACTCTAGGAACGTTAGTAAAGAAGATTCAACAATAGAAAAAAATGCGATTCAAAGTGAAAGTGTAGTCGCGTCATCCGAACAAATTCATCAAGCGCTCATTCCCGGATTTATTAGCCAACTCCTAATGAAAACAACGGAATCTCACTATCTTGGCGCAAGAGGACTAAAAGTTTGGATCCATCCATCATCCGCTCTATTTAAACAAAAGTCTCAGTGGTTGCTTTCTACGGAAATGGTTGAAACCAATAAGCTTTATGCGCGAGCCAATGTACCAGTGAAACCAGAATGGTTTGAGGAGAGTGCGGCGCATTTATTAAAAAGCAATTATTATGATATTCATTGGCGTAAGAGTAAGGGGCATGCGGCGGCTTTTTTGAATAAATCACTTTTTGGTTTACCGATTGTTAATAAACGATTGGTTGATTATGGGAAAGTTGATATTGATGTTGGTCGCGAATTGTTTTTAAAACAAGGACTCGTTAAGAATGAGATTACTATTCGTTTACCTTTTTTAGAACAAAATCAAGTCGTTATTGATGAAATAAAATTAGAAGAAGAAAAACTTAGACGCAGTGATCTTTTAATTAGTGAAGGCGATTTTAGTCAACTTTATGATGATTTAATACCCGACAATATCAATGCTATTTTTAAGTTAAAACGATGGTTGAAAAAAGACTGGACGAAAAGAAATGAAGCATTAATTTTCAGTAAAAAACAGCTAATTAATAAAGAATCATCAACCGTTGATGATTACCCTTCTGAAATTGTTGTGAAAGGTTTTATGTTACCAGTGTCATATCGTTTTGCTCCTGGGGAGGCTGAAGATGGTGTGCATGTTTCGATCCCGATTGAAATGTTAAGCCAATTTGAAGAAAAAGATTTCGAATGGTTAGTACCTGGATACCTTAAAGATAAAATCGTTGCAACTTTAAAGAACTTGCCTAAGGTCATACGAAAACAATTGATTCCTTTGTCAGATACAGCTGATAAATGTGTTGCTCACATCATGTCTCAGGATTATCAAGCAAAAGATTATAAACATACCCTAAAAAGTAGCCTTGTTAGAACTCATGCTATTGATATTTCAATTGATGATATTGATTCTTCAAATTTACCATCACACCTTAAGATGAAGTTTGTTGGAGTTAAGGCAAAACATAATAGTAATCCTCAACATTTTTCAAAACTATCGGAATTACAAAATCAATTTAAGGCGAACCAATCATTTGCAGGTAAAACGAAAAAGACTACTAGCGAGAATATTACACATACACAAATAAACGGCTCAAATATCGCATTAATCACTTGGCCTGAATCATTCATTGAAATAGAAACATTAACAGAGAGAAGTAATCAACAAATACGTTTATTTTCGGCAATTACAGACTGTAAAGACCACGTGATAATCAAACGATATCCAAACTTAGTTTCTGCCACTAGCGCTCACACTAGAGGTATCACGCGTCTATTGATTATAGAAAATAAAAATATGCTAAAAGAGATAAAAAATTCCTGGCCTGATAGACGAGAGTTAGAAAGATTGAGTTTGAAATTTGGTGGTTTTTCAACTTTATTAGATTGGGTGGCAACTGCTTCATTAATTGAGTTGATAGAAAAATCCGTAAACACGATTGTGACTGAAAAAGAATATTTGGATCTCAGTAAAGGCATAAAAAATAGATTACGAGGCTTTATTGCGGATAAGTTGGCGAATGTTTTAAGGTGTTTGAAAGCGACACAAACTGTTTTTACCAAGCTTACTTATTTAAGAAGCGAGGTATATTCAGAATCGGTAAAAGATATATCCAAACAACTAAAGCAACTTTGGAGTAGTGATTGCTTTATTCGTAAAGGGCAAGATTTTTTCGCCGACTATTCACGTTACCTTCAAGGTATTGAGTCAAGAGTAGTTAGACTCCAAGAGAATAACCCTAGAGAACGTCAACTTATGGAAGGTTGGAGTGAGTGGTTAGATTGGTGGGAAGAATTGAAAGATTCTGATTTGCCTTTTGAGAAAGAAGAAAAACTCTGGGAACTGTTTTGGTTGATGGAAGAATATCGTATTAGTTTGTTTGCACTTAACGTTAAAACAAAAGGAAAAGTTTCGACAAAAAAACTTCAGAAAGCTTTTGAGGCTTTGGAATAATTTTCACTATGACACTCTTTTAACGTTAACTCGAGCCAGAACAATACCATGATTTGTTTATTGATTGTGTCGTCCGTAGTATGATAACTCATAAGAGTAATTCCTCTATTAAATTGAAAATAATTGTCTGATTTTTTGTAGGTAATGAACCAATGAAATTAGGATGTGATAGTTTAGTAACCGCAGTATGGATATACGATATCGATAACTACCGTATCCATTGGGCTAATACATCGGCTCTTGAACTCTGGGAAGCTGAATCTATAGAAGAACTCGTTAGTCGAGACTTTAAACCCAATACTTCTGATGCTGTCGATAAAACACTTAAAGATTATCAGGATGCTTTCTCTCGTAACGAAATATTTTCAATGTTCTGGCGGTTTTCACCAAAAGACATAGAAAAAGTAGCTTTTTGCCATATGTCTGGCCATGTTATGACTGACGGTCGTATGGCATTAAAGTGTGAAGCTATTCCATCAGAATTAGTCACTGAAAGTCTTAATTCGAATGCGATTTTAATGCTATCTAGTTATGATGACAAAGGTGGTTTTATTAGTGGAAACCCGCCGTTTATGGAAAAGAGTATTGATGGTATTCAAAAATTCAGTGATATTTTTGTCAAGCACTCTATTGCAAATGAAATACTTTCCACCATCTCATTTACTGAAGTTTATGAAAATGACGTAATACTTAAAACCAAATCCGGTGATCGTTGGTTCCATATTCAAGTCAGTAAACAAAAAGATGCAATTTCTGGTGAAAGTATACTCCTTCAGCAGTTTGATATTCATAAACGTAAACTTGGTGAGCTAGCACTCAGCCGTGATGCCGAAACCGATCCATTAACAGGCCTTTTAAATCGTAGAGGTTTATCAGATAAACTTTCTGTGGCAATTAAAAATAGCCGAGAGTTTACTATTTTTTATATTGATCTAGATGGTTTTAAAATGATCAATGATTCTATGGGTCATGCCGCAGGGGATTTTATACTGCAATCAGTAGCTTCACGCTTAACCGAAAAAATGCATAATCAAGGAATTGCCTGTCGCTTTGGTGGAGATGAGTTTATTTGGGTGATTGATAAGGAAAATGTGGAGCTGAAACAAAATGAGTTTGCTAACCAACTGATTGAAATATTAAATAGACCTTATTTTGATAAGGACAATCACCCTTTACTCGTTTCAGCGAGTATTGGTATTGCTGATTACCCAAATGATGGAGCCGATTTAGAGCAATTATTTCTAAGAGCAGATGCTGCTATGTATTTGGCTAAATCTCAAGGAAAAAGAAGGTGGGTTAACTATATAAAAGGAATGGAAGACAATGTTCAGAGACAGAGTTTAGTTGCTCGTCATTTATATACAGCGATTGAAAATCAAGAATTACAGTTATTCTATCAACCTATTTTTGATGTTGAAAAAAATCAGATTTGTGCTTTTGAAGCTTTATTGCGTTGGCATAATCCTACTCTCGGTCATGTTTCCGCAGAAGAAACCATTGGTATAGCCGAAGATATTGCGCTTATTTCTGATATAGACTGTTGGGTTATTGAACAAGCAATTAATGATCTAGTTGCATTAAGGAAGGCAATGTCAGGTGATCTATTAATGTCGATCAATATTTCGGGTAGCCATTTTATTGATGAAAATTTACCAAGTTTCATACTTACTATTTTAGACAAAAATAGTTTGAGTACAAAAGATATCACAATTGAATTGACTGAAAGTGCGTTATTAGTTGATATTGATAAGGATGAAAACTCAACAAATAGAATGCTTGAAAAAGGGTTTAAATTGAGTATTGATGATTTTGGAACTGGATACTCGTCGTTAGAGTACCTACATAAGATTCCTGCTACAGCGGTAAAAATTGACCGTTCGTTTACCGCTAGAATTGAGGAAAATGATACAACGATTTCTTGTATTCAACATTTATTGACGTCACTTGATTTTGATATAATTGTTGAAGGAGTCGAAACATTGGAACAATCAAAAATTCTGGATGAACTAGGATTGAACATACAACAAGGATATTTTTTAGGCATGCCAGAACCTCTTTCTTACTATTTATCAGAGAGTAAAAACAAAAATTATAACTCTGGAGTCTAAGTCCTACTTTACTACTATGATATCGGTTATCGGTTATTAATTATTGCTAGACCGTTCAGAATTAAAATAGATTCAGTGGCTTGCAGTTGATTTTACCGTAGGCTAGAAAAAAGTTGCTTTACTTTTCTCAAATCTGAGCGTAGACTCCTATTCGTACAAGCAGTGGTTGTTTGGTTCCTGCTCATTCTATGAGTACTTAAACAATTAATGGCTATTTTATTAGACGCTTATTTATACGATAGGAGTTACATTGATGAGTAAAGAACTAACTGATCGACAAAAAGAAGTCTTTATTGCACTTAAAGGATATATTCATGAGTATGGTATTGCACCATCACATGTGGAACTTGCTGAATTGATTGGCGTTCGTTCATCTAAAGCTGCTGCGGATCATTTAAAAGCGTTAGAACGCAAGAATGTTATCGAAATATACCCAGATAAACCTCGCGGTATACGAGTTGTTGAAGAAAAAAATGAATTCGAGATACCTTTAATCGGTTCGGTTGCGGCCGGTGTACCGATTGAAGCGATTGAAAACGTCGAGTCTTTCATCACTATCCCCGAAGTCTTGCAACGTAAGAAACCAACTTTCCTATTACGTGTTCGTGGTGACAGCATGATTGATGCCGGAATTCTTGATGGTGATTTGATTGCGGTTAGGAAAACGCAAACAGCGAATGTAGGTCAAATTGTGGTTGCCCGAATAGAAGATGAAGTGACTGTTAAACGATTAGAAATGCAGGGAGCCAATGCTGTCTTACAGCCAGCCAATGATTTTTATGAGCCTATTATCCTTCCTGCTGAAGATTTAGCGATTGAAGGGCTTTTTGTTGGGTTGATTCGAGCTTAAAGTCTAAAATCCAAATCTCTTAGAGTTAGACTGGGTTTATATAGAACGATAAGCTAGAATAGCGCTTTTTTAGAGTCTCTAAACTCTTTGTACTTAGAAATGAGTATTTGGAGGCAATAATTGCGCTATTTTGGATCAATCTATGAAATTCGTCATTAAGCTTTTCCCTGAAATTATCGTAAAGAGCCGTCCGGTTCGTAAACAATTTATTTCCCAATTACGCAAAAACATTAAAAAAACTCTATCACAAATAATAGATCAACCACAAGTTCATGGAACTTGGGATCGATTAGAAATTGATCTTAGACAAGATGATTATCATCTTGAAAGCCAATTAATTGATATCCTTCAAAGAACGCCGGGCATCGAATTTATTCTTAAAGTGACTACTCATCAATTATCTGCAAACGTATCTAATTATATGGACGAGATAGCTCAAATCGTTGTGAAGCAATATAAAGATAAAGTTGAAAATAAAACTTTTTGTCTCAGAGCTAAACGAACAGGGACTCACCCTTTTAAATCAATAGAAATGGAGCGCCAGATTGGCGGTGCTTTATATCAGAATAGCCATTCCGCAGGGGTTAAATTAAAAAATCCTGAAGTTTTGGTACAACTCGAATTGAAGGATGATGAGCTGTTTGCTGTAGAAGAACGCTTTGACGGATTGGGCGGTTTTCCAATCGGTCAACAAGAGTCTTGTGTGAGCTTAATTTCGGGAGGATTTGATTCAACTGTATCTAGTTATCTAATGATTAAACGCGGTATTCGTACCCATTATCTTTTTTTTAATTTGGGCGGAATAACGCATGAAGTTGGGGTTAAACAAGTGGCTCATTATTTATGGGAAAAATATGCCTCTTCTCACCGAGTGCTTTTTATTACTATTCCGTTTGAACCAGTAGTTGCAGAAATATTAAATAAGGTCGATCAATCTCAAATGGGAGTCATTCTCAAAAGAATGATGTTGCGAGTAGCTGATAAAGTCGCAGAGGAATTTAATGCACCCGCCATTGTTACAGGTGAGGCGGTCGGACAGGTCTCTAGTCAAACGTTAACGAATCTTTCAGTGATTGATAAAGTATCTAGTTCATTAGTCATGCGCCCGCTTATTGTTATGGATAAACCTGATATTGTTAAGCTATCTCGTGAAATTGGTACTGAAGAATTTGCGGCGGTAATGCCTGAATACTGTGGCGTGATTTCAAACAAACCAACCACTCGAGCAAAAATTGAAAAGATTGAAAGAGAAGAAGGGCGATTTGATTTCGATATATTAGACAAAGCTTTTGATGATCGAAAAGTTGAAAATATTGATCAGCTCTATAAAAGTAACCTGAATATAGAATCGATTGAAATTGTTAATCTTCCTAAAAAAGATGATGTGATAATTGACATTCGTCACCCTCAAGAGTTAGCGACAAAACCACTTAGTTTAACTAAAAATGAAGTGTTAGCCATTCCATTTTTTAAATTGCAATCATCAGAATACATCAGCAAAGATAAAACTTATTTACTCTATTGTGATAAAGGCATTATGAGTCAATTACAGGCTGAAGAGCTAATTGAAAAAGGATTTAACGTTAAAATTTATCAGCCCTAAACATTTTTAAACGACGTAGTAACTATACGAGGTCGGAGTCGTTCTCAAGCAGAAATTTCATCTCAAAATTAAATGATATATTAATTTTGAGATTGAACTTGTTGTTAGAACCAATTCCGAACCCTTTCACAATGAGCTTTAGCAAACAAGCGGTTTCCCTTTAGAGTTTTCATGAATATTATCGTCATCGGTATCTTTCGAATATCTGATGCGACCTGCTTTAGTAATAATTAGCGCTCTCGACATACTGGCATCATTGTTATAACAAAATTGAAAACTGCCATTTTGATGATTGGTAATACCAGTTTCTAACCATTGTAATGATTTTCTAAATCCAAAAGCTTTCCAATTGAGAGTAGATTTTTTGTTTTGATTCTTATAGAAAGACAAAATTGTCTCCTTACCATTTAGCTTTCTATCACCATTTTCGTCAATAAAACTCATGTAACCTACAGACCAATCTGATAAACATATTTTTGAATCATCTGTTGGGCAAATGGTTACTTTCCTATTGGCGGTTATAGCTGTTGAACGCGATAGTTTTAGTGTTTTAACTAACCCATCTACTTGGGTGGTTAACTTGCTGTTATCAAGTATCTCTTGAAAAGAGGGTAATGCCATTCCTGAAAGTATAAAAATTAATGCTAAAGTGATGAGTAATTCAATTAAGGTAAATGCTGATTGGTTCTGGCTATTAGTATTATTAACATATGTAACTACTGATGGGATATTTCTCATATTGTTCTCCTTAACTTATCGTAATTAATGTTAAGTTCATCCTGAAGCTTAACTATTGCATATATTACGCTGATGATACTTGATAGAAAATAGGATAACTCTGAGAGTTTAATGTAATAAAACTACATTTATAGTAATGAATAGGCTAGAAAGGACGTGAGACATTGCCCTTTTTGAGAGGTTAGCTTTAATTAATATTTAGTTTTTCTAATTTATATCGCATAGCTCTAAAGCTGATACCTAGCGCTTTTGCTGCTTGTGTTTTATTTCCATTAGCTTCTTTTAATGCGGATAAAATTTCTTTAGATTCCAATCTTTCCAAATATTTTTCTAAAGGCATATCGCCTCTACTAGAATCGGCAAAAAGGATCTGAGAATTGCTTGGGGGATTTAAAATAGGTAAGTTTAAATCTTTTAGAGAAATATTATGTTCATCGACTAAAGTGACCGCGCGTTCCAAAATGTTTTCTAACTCTCTTATATTACCAGGAAAAGGATAATTCATTAATCCATCTAAGGCACCTTGGGTCAATCGAGTTTTTAATATCTGATCCGAAGCATCACTATTTAAATTCATTTGTTTGAATAGATAATCTATTAATTGTGGAATGTCTTCTTTTCTATCTTTTAACGAGGGTACTTTTATTTCGATAACATTAATACGATAAAATAGATCTTGCCTAAAATTCCCTTGTTCCACTTGCAAAGCTAAGTCCCGATGGCTAGCACTTAATATCCGGGTGTCGACTGGTATTTCAAATTCCGAGCCAACAGGTCTTACTGATTTTTCTTGAATGGCTCTTAATAATTTCACTTGCATTGCTATAGGTAACTCTGCAATTTCATCCAAAAATAGTGTTCCGCCATCGGCTATTTGAAACAGTCCTTTTTTATCTTTAATAGCACCAGTAAAGCTTCCTTTTATATGTCCAAAAAACTCACTTTCCATTAATTCTGAGGGGATTGCACCACAATTGACTGGAATAAAAGGTTGTTTTAATCGAGGTCCTTTATGATGAATTAATCGAGCAACCAGCTCTTTTCCTGTACCTGACTCACCATTTATTAATACTGGCGCCTGACTACGAGCTAACTTTAAAATCATTTTTTTTAGTGAAAGCATCGCCGGAGAATTGCCAATTAGTTGTTTCTTTTGGCTAGAAGATTGAATTTCAGAAGGAGGGGTGGTTGACGAAGCAAGTTTAGTCTTTAGTGTGTTAATAGCTTCATTGTTATTGGATAAATTTTCAATATCAGAATCTTTATTTCTAATTTTATTCAAATTAACAGCATTTGAAATTAAACTGCGCAATGCGACTAGATTAACTGGCTTAGATAAGAAATCGAAGGCACCTGCTTTCATAGCCTCAACTGCCGTATCCATATTTCCATGCGCAGTGATTAAAGCCACAGGTAAGTTAGGGAGGTCACTTTGAATATGTTTAATTAAGTCGATACCATCGCCGTCGGGTAATCGCATGTCTGTTAAACAAAAATCAAATTGTTCATTTCCCAATAATTTTTTAGCTTCTGCAATGGTGGCGGCTTTCTTGGTTAAAATATCCATTCGAGACAAAGTGATTCCTAAAAGCTGTAAAATATCAGGTTCGTCATCAACGATTAATGCAAGTGCCTGATGTTTACTATTTGAGGATTGATTCATTGGAGGTTTATTATTCGGAGTATTACTCATAAGAAATTTTTACTCTATATGGTTTGGGTTGACACTAAAACTTATTCTGAAACAAGAGCCACCAGAGGTCAAGGGTAAGTAGTCTAATCTAGCTTTATTAGCATCACATAATTCACGTGATAAATAGAGCCCTAATCCCGTCCCACTTCGTGACGTTGTAAAAAATGGCTCAAATATTTTTTCCGCTTTTTCTGGGCTGATCCCTTCACCTATATCAATGACATCTAAAAAAGGCGTGCGGTCATTCGGTTCAACCCCGACGGTTATGTAAACAAATGATCTGCCGCTATTAAGATGACTGTGTCTCAATCCATTGTCTAACAAGTTATTGATAATTTGGCTAAGTTGCGAATCATCAAAGTAGACAATTAAATCCTTCGATTCGATTCGAAGCTCAATTTCGACATCGCTATTTTTTGCCATTAAATAATTTTCTTTTAATTTATCTAAGTACTTAGAAAGATTAATTTCTTTTATTGGCCCAGCTTTTCTAATCGATAACTGCATAATGTTTTCGATTATTTCATTGACTCTCGATGCGTTTTTTTCAATGATGTCAATTAACTCTATACTTCCTGAGTCCAAATCTTCGCCTTCACGAACCAACTGAGCCGCATGACTCAATGCTCCTAAAGGGTTACGGATTTCATGTGCAATTGACGCTGTTAGTCGGCCAAGAGATGCCAGTTTTAGATTTTGCGCCCGTTGATTGAGGGTGGATTCATCATCTAAAAAGATAATGGAGTTTTCTTTTGTTTCGCCAATTTTGGAAAAACTAGGTATTAAACTCGGTCCTGTAGCCGTATTTCTAAATGCTTTTGCTCGGTAGTGTTTTTTTCTTCGCCATAAATTTAATTGTCTAGCTAGTGGCGTTGAGACTTGTTCTAAGCGACGACTTTGATAGGACTCAGGCATGCCTAAGTGTGCCCAAGCACTACGGTTTAGTAATCGAATATTTTGAAATCCATCGATAACCATTACACCGGTAGACATATGCTCAATAATTTTTTCATTTAATAGTTCCATATTTTCCAAGCCCCTAATTGAAGCTTCGGCTTTAATTTCACTTTCTCTAATTTTTCGAGATAAGTAGTAACCCATTAGTCCAGTACCCAAAAATGTAACGGATAAAAAACCGACTTGAGTAAAGTTTTGATGTGAGTCAGGAATAAAATAAAAAGAATAACTTTCCTCCGCAAGGATAGCTAAACAAGCAACTACCGAATAACCTAAACTAGTTGGCGTGCTAATCATTATGCTTGCGCTGATAGTACTAATAGCTATCAACATTCCAAGACCACTAGTAATGCCTCCACTTGTATGCATCAAAACGGTGAGAAAGATAATGTCGAGTAGAACTTGAGATTGGAGTTGTAGTTTAAATAAAAGTCGATAAAATGAAACAAGAAAAAATACCAAAGCAAACAGCATATAGAGTAATGTTGTTTGCAAAAATAGTTGAGGCAAAAAACTGCCTAAGAACGGATTTTCATTATCGAGTTGGGTTAAAAAAGTTAGGGCAATTGTAAATGTGATTCGGTACAGAGTAAAAAGCCGTAATGCACGCCAAGAAAAAGTATCTCTTGATCCAAAGGATGAGTAAGCAGGAAAATCGTTGTTTGACTGATTCTCTTTACTTGTATTTAAGTTGGGTGATGAATTTTCTGACATAGACTTTTATTTACAAAATAGAATGTAAGATAAGTGAATTAATAGATCGTTGGGATTGCATGGCGTTTATGCCGTGTTTTTTGATACAAATTAATGATATGAGCATCAGCAATCGAATCAGTTGATTTGCCTTCCAAAAAGTCATCGATTTGTTGGTAACTAACGCCTAACACTGATTCATCACTTTTTGATGGAGCTAAACACTCTAAGTCTGCCGTGGGTGCTTTTTCTATCAGTTTCTGAGGCGCGCCTAAATGTTTAGCGATTTGTTTAACTTGACGTTTACTGAGACCAAAAAGTGGTGCAAGATCGCAAGCACCGTCGCCCCACTTTGTAAAAAAACCGGTAATATTTTCTGCTGAATGGTCTGTGCCTAAAACTAACCCATTTTTTAATCCTGCAATTTGATATTGTGCAATCATTCTTGCTCTTGCTTTTAAATTACCCTTAACAAAATCGATTTTTTCTTCATTAATCTTAACGCTATCAACGTCATTAACTTCGTTTAGAGCATTCAATGTCATTTCTTCCATAGCATTAACGCTGGATTTAATATTAATACAAAGTTTGACGGACGGTGAGATAAAATCGAGTGCCATTTGAGCATCTTGCTCATCAGATTGAGTGCCGTAAGGTAATCGAATCGCGATAAAACTAAATTTTGATCGAGGGTCTGTCGAGCTATTTTCTTGATTGAGCTCATCAATCGCCACTTGAGTGAGTTTGCCGAGTGATGTTGAATCAATCCCTCCACTTATTCCGAGTACTAACGCTTTCAAACCTGAGCCGACTAAGGTGTTTTTAATAAAATCTAACCTTTGTCTTATTTCTGATTCGACATTAATTTCAGGTAGAACTCTCATTTCATCAATAATTTTGCTCTTTATTGCTTCGTGATTCATTTTCGTTATGACCTTTATTTAATATTCTAAACCAGTTATCTAATCTTAGCATTTGTTAGTTATTAAAAGCATTGATGTTATTGATTTTAATAGAATTATAGACCAAAAGAGGTATGAATTCTGTTGAAAATAAGTCCTTTACTGATGATTGAGTATTATTTTTTAAATGTAGGTCGGTAAGAATTGTTAGAAATATGGACTTTCGCTATTGGTAATCAATAGGCTATGATAGAACGACCATTCAAAATGTGAAGAAACAATTAATCCACTATGAAAAAAATTGAAGCTATTATTAAACCTTTTAAACTTGATGATGTTAGAGAAGCGCTTAGCGATGCCGGAATTACAGGCATGACAGTAACAGAAGTGAAAGGATTTGGACGCCAAAAAGGACACACTGAGTTATATCGCGGTGCAGAATATATGGTTGATTTTTTACCAAAAATTAAATTAGAAATTATTATCTCTGATGATATTCTAGACATTTGTGTCGACACGATTATGGATGTTGCTAAAACGGGTAAAATTGGTGATGGAAAAATCTTTATTTCCAACGTGGATAAAGTCATTCGTATAAGAACAGGTGATGAAAATGAGGATGCGATTTAATTGGTCAGCTCTTCAATATTGAATCTAATCTATTATGAAAAGCGACTCCTACACCCCTGTATAACCCTAACCTTTATAGTTAGGGTAGTTTAAAAGTAACACTCTTCTGCTATTTTCAGCTAACTCTGGTAAATCCAACAAGTTATAAGCAATTTGCATCATATCTAAAGCGTGAGGAACTGAAGGCGTTTTAGGATAGTGATCAACAACATATTTAGCCCGGTTTGCTGCGGCTAAGTAGGCTTCACGTTTCATGTAGTAATTGGCGACATGTAATTCATATTTTGCCAGTCGATTACGAAGATGAACCATTCTCTGCCTTGCATCTTTTGCATACTGACTGTTTGGAAATAATCGAATTAATTCAGCAAAATCGTCAAATGCTTGTCTTGTTGCGCCAGCATCGCGTTCTTCGATAGGGGCGGAAAATAACTCTTTACCAAACCCCGTTTCAGTAGAATAATTGATTAATCCTTTCATATAATATGCATAATCTAAATCTTTGTGACGAGGATTTTGTCTAATAAAACGTTCAGCTGAAGCAATTCCAGAGCCAAAGTCATTTAATTTATAATAAGAAAAAATAAGATTTAATTGTGCTTGATGGGAATATGCTCCAAATGGATATAAGCCATCTAGTCGTTCTAAGTATTCAACCGCACTACGGTAATTACCTGAATGCATTGAATATTGTGCTTTTTCATAGAGTTTAAAAGCGTTGTTTATTTTGATAGCTGCGGACGATTGACTATTGTCATCAGAACACGCTGAAATAAATAATGTAATAAATACCAGTAGGATAAACTTTTTAATCATTCTCATAGAAACTCAAAGCGGTTAAAATAGATCCCAATTATTAACGAATTTACCCTGAAAAAGTGGTTAAATTCGATTTTAAGCATATTTATAAAATATGCTACGCTTAAATTGGGGATAGTTATCGGTCTAAAACGGCAGATATTCTACCGCAGGCAATCAATTACTGCCATAGCAAGCAACTAATTAACCAACAGATAAGGCTCGTAAAGTGACAAAAAGTTCCGAAAATAATCAAGATAGTGATTTTATTCAAATGACTGATGATTTAAATAATCAATCGCAAGAAAATGAATTACTTGAAGAAGAGGCGTTTGAATTAGATGAAAATAACTTTGGCGAACGGTTAGATCTCGCTTTAGTTAAATTTTATCCCAACATTTCCCGTTCAAGGATTCAATCATGGATTAAAGCCGGACAAGTTAAAATTGATGGAGAAGTGGAGGTTAAACCTAAATTTAAGCTCTCAGGGAATGAGACGTTATCGGTTACTCCCAAAAATGAGCCAAAAGGAGAATGGACTGCGGAAGATGTTGAATTTACAGTGCATTACGAAGATGATGATCTTATTATTGTCAATAAGCGAGCAGGGTTAGTTGTTCATCCAGCTCCAGGGCATCGTCAAGATACCCTTGTTAATGGGCTTTTGTACCGCTATCCAGAACTCAGGACATTACCAAGAGCTGGAATTGTACATCGATTGGATAAAGATACGACGGGTCTATTAGTTGTAGCGAAAACACCTGAAGCCCACTTTAATCTGGTAGAGCAATTACAAAATAGAGCATTTAAACGAGAGTATATTGCTTTAGTCCATCATACTTTGGTGGCTGGCGATACGATTGACTTGCCGATCGGACGTCATCCTCAACAGCGTAAGAAAATGGCGGTTATTGAAGATGAGCGAGTGGATGAATTTGGTGATTCGATTTTAAATAGCTCGCGAAGTAAAGAAGCGATCACTCACTTCCGTATATCAGAAAAATTTAGGCATTTCACTTTATTAAGAGTTCAATTAGAAACCGGCAGAACACATCAAATACGTGTCCACTTTTCGCATATTCATCACCCTTTAGTTGGTGATACTTTATATTTGCCTAGAAATTTAAGACCTCGTAATATGTCAAAAGAGTTTGAAGCGCTTTTTGATAACTTTAGACGGCAAGCATTGCATGCTGAAACGCTTGGTTTGATTCATCCGTCAACCGGCGAGTTTGTTAGTTGGCAAACTGATGTTCCTGAGGATATGAAATGTCTAATTGATCAGTTGAAAACTGAACAATAGCTCAGTGTCGGAGTTGTCAAAAGTTAACATGCAAGTCAAGATGGGAGAAGATTATTTGATTCCTGATTGGCCAGCACCAAGTTGGATTAAGTCAGCCGTTTCAACAAGAAAAGAAGCTAATAGAAATTGTTTTGACTCTTTCAATATTGCATTTCATGTCAATGATGATATTAAAAATGTCACAGCCAATAGAAAACAATTGATAACCGATCTATCTTTAACAAACAGCCCCTGTTGGATTGAACAAGTTCACGGCACTGACTCTATCGAACTGTTTAGAAGTAATAATATTCATACTAATAATGAGAATTCTGATAGTAAGCATAGGGATAATCACCTCTTGAATAATCTTGTTAGAGCCGATGCAAGCTATACTAATGAGATAGGATTACCTTGTGTGGTCATGACTGCAGATTGCTTACCTGTTTTACTCACTAATAAAAAAGGTACTTGGGTTTCAGCCATTCATGCCGGATGGAGAGGCCTCTGCAAAGGTATTTTAGAATCTACCGTTGCTCAATACGAGGGCGAAAGTGAAGAGTTGATAGCTTGGTTAGGTCCTGCAATAAGTCAAAAGCATTTTGAAGTGGGCGCTGAAGTGAGACAAGCATTTTTAGATGTTGATCAAAGTTATGATGCAGCTTTCAAATCACATAAAACGGATTATTATATGGCTGATTTATATTTCATCGCGCGCAAAAAATTATCTTGCTTAAACATTAAAATTTTTGGTGGGAATCTTTGTACATTTGATGATACTAAGCGATTTTATTCCTACAGGCGCGATGATGAAACAGGACGTATGGCAAGTTTAATTTGGATTGAAGAACGAAGTGAATAGATATAAGTGGGTAAATTCGAGAATGGACAATAGTCAAAATGAATCATAGTCAAAATGGATAAAACGCTCATCATTATATTAGTGATCATGTTGGTGTTGATTATTAATTTTATTATATTAGCGATCTATATTGCTAGGCGATACAACAATACAGATTGGGGTCATCCATTTATGAATATATTAGATGGATTGTTGCGTTTTTATTGTCAAAGATATCATCGCCAATGGAATTACAAGATAGATATTCCTAAAGATAAGAAAATATTACTTGCTGCGAATCATATCTCTGCGTTAGATCCTTTTTTATTGATTGCAGCAATGGATAGACCTATCCGTTTTATGATTGCTAAAGAGGAATATGAAAAACCAATTTTAAATCGGTTGTTTAAGGCTGGCGGATGTATTCCTGTTGATAGGGGGGGACGGGTCGAAGGTGCTTTTAGAAGCGCTATGAGAGCTATAGAAAAAGGCGAAATTGTAGCGATTTTTCCTCAGGGTGGTATTCACTCGAAAGAAACACCAAGAGAAATTATCAAGCCTGGAATTATGCGCTTAAGTAAGTTAACGGATTGTTATATTTTGCCAGTACGAATTTCTGGTGTTGCGTCTCCGGGTTCTATGGTGGCTTGTTTGTTTTTGAGAGGGGATGTCGAGTTTGATGTTCATCCACTGTTATCACCAGAAGAGGTGCAAATGCCAAGCTTTAGAAATGAAATGTCTCAATGGTTATTAGGAAAGTCGGAAACGATTGAATGCCATGATAAAGATTTTGGATGAAAATCCGAACTAAAGACGGACTAAATACAGAGAAAAGACAGGGCAATTAAGGATGAGAGTAAGTAAATTTAAAGAGATTGACTCAGATCATAAGACCATTAACTAGCTTTGATATTCTA
>JQIA01000766.1_pt1 | contig 16929 bp, 15 predicted proteins | sample 811431 | NCBI WGS metagenome assembly JQIA01 (sample SAMN02998118, study PRJNA258478) | marine sediment metagenome | biome: marine; feature: seafloor; material: sediment; isolation source: oil-polluted sediment collected from 3 locations (0.5 km, 0.7 km and 0.9 km)... | place: USA: Gulf of Mexico ...
GTGCAAATTTTATATCAAATTTAATTTCACATAAATCAGACAATCCTCAAAAAAGAGAGCCCTATGAAAGTGGAATGGTGACCAAAGGCCCTACTTGGGTGCAATTTAAGGTTGGTTATTATTTATATGCTATTTTATTCTTAGTCTTTGATGTAGAAATCGCATTTTTATTTCCTTGGGCTGTTGTATTTAAAAGTATTGGTGCTATTGCCTTTTTAGAAATATTTATCTTTATTATTATACTAGGTTTAGGATTATTATACGCTTGGAAAAAAGGAGCCTTAAAATGGGAATAGAAAATAAAAATAAAATCCCTGAAGATTTCCCTGGAAAAGTAATTCCCGGAGGAAATGGTGCGAATATCATGGTTACTTCTTTAGACAAAGTAATTAATTGGGGGCGTTCTAACTCACTCTGGTCTCTTTATTTTGGAACTAGCTGTTGTGCTATCGAAATGATGCAAACTGGTGCTTCTCGCCACGATTATTCAAGGTTTGGTTTTGAAGTTGCAAGACCTTCACCAAGACAGGCCGATTTAATTATTATCGCTGGAACCATTGTAAACAAAATGGCTCCGGTGTTAAGACGTTTATACGACCAAATGGCAGAACCTAAATATGTGATTGCAATGGGTGCTTGTGCAATTTCTGGAGGCCCATTTTTTTACAACACCTATTCTGTAGTAAAAGGAGCAGACCATGTGATTCCTGTAGATGTATATGTAGCGGGGTGTCCACCAAGACCTGAAGCCTTATTGGAAGGTATGCTGATGCTTCAAGATAAAATACGCACCGAAAGAATGAAAGATAAAAAAAACCCTATTGAAGGGTTTGACGAAGGTTTATATAAATAACCAATGACAAACGAGGCTTTACAACATTTAATAAGCAGTTGGTTTCCTAACCCAGACATGGATATGGATTCTGAATCTTTAAAGAATTCAGATACAGATGATAGTTTAGAAGAAATGCCTAAGGTCAAAGAATCAATTAATCCTAGTCTACTAGAATTAATTGAAGAAGAATCTCAATTTTTAAATGTTCTTGTAAAACCAGAGCATTTTTACACTTTGATGAGACAATTAAAGGATAATGATCAAACACAATTCGATTATTTATTCTGTTTAAGTGGGGTAGATTGGGGAGAAGAGCTTGGTGTTGTCTACCATTTAGAATCTTCAATACACAGACATATAATTGTGGTAAAAATTAAAACAAAAGATAGAGAAAACCCAAACTTTGATTCTGTTTGCGATATCTGGTATACTGCTGAATTTCACGAACGCGAAGTGTTTGATTTCTTCGGAATTAAATTTAATAATCACCCTAATTTAAAACGTCTCTTTTTAACCGAAGACTGGGAGGGATTCCCATTGAGAAAGGATTATGTAGATGAAGTTAATATGGTTATCAAATAAGAATGGAACAAAGAACCACAATCGATAAAAGCTTTAAATCGGAACCATATCAAATTAATATGGGACCTCAACACCCGGCAACGCACGGTGTTTTAAATCTTTTATTAACTATTGATGGTGAAATTATACAGAAAGTTGAGCCAGATTTAGGATATATTCATCGGTCCATAGAAAAAATGTGCGAACGGGATAGCTATCAGCAAATCGTTCATTTAACAGATAGAATGGATTATTTATCTTCAAATATAAATAATGAAGCTGTTTGTTTAGTCGTTGAAAACGCCTTAGAATTAGAGATTCCCGAACGCGTAAAAGTAATTAGAACTATTATTGGTGAACTCACCAGAATATCATCTCATTGTTTATGGTGGGGTGTTATGGGAATGGACGTTGGCGCTTTAACCACATTTTTTTACGGTTTCAGAGATCGGGAAATGCTTAACGATATCTTTGAAGAAACTTGTGGTGCAAGACTTACCATGAACTATAATGTTCCTGGTGGTTTGATGCTTGATATTCATCCCAATTTTGTAAAACGGGTTAAAGATTTTGTCGCTCACTTTAAAACAAAGATTCCAGAATACGACAGGCTTTTAACCGGAAATGTAATCTTTCAGAAAAGAACAAAAGGAGTGGGTATATTAACTAAAGAAGATGCTATTTCTTTTGGAGCTACCGGTCCTGTGGCCAGAGCTTCAGGATTTTCTTGTGATGTTAGAAAGTATCATCCCTATAGTGCTTTAGATAGCGTTACCTTTAAAGAAGCTATAGCTATCGAAGGTGACACATTTGCCAGGTACCAAGTAAGAATTCAGGAATTATGGCAATCGTTATCGATAGTGGAACAATTAATAGATAATATTCCCGAAGGCGAGCATAGGGTTAAAACCAAAGCGGTAATTAAATTACCAAAAGGAGAATTTTACCAAAAAGTAGAAACCGCTAGAGGTGAACTTGGCGTTTATGTGATAAGTACTGGAACTAAAAGCCCATATCGACTTAAATTTCGATCACCTGGTTTTTCAAATTTATCATTACTTAATCATATCGCTAAGGGAGAAAAAATAGGAGATTTAGTAGCAATTATGGCTACATTAGATCTTGTAATTCCAGATATAGACAGATAAAAAATATAGATGAATATACCTTTAGGCATAATAAAAACCATTCATGATTGGCTTTTCAGTATTATGCCAGAAGGCGCTGCAAGTATTATGGAGATGGTTTTAATTGCATTGGTGTATTTGGGTGTTTTTTCTATTCTTGGATTGTTTTTAGTATTAATGGAAAGGCGTGTTTCGGCATGGTTTCAATTAAGAATCGGGCCTAATAGGGTTGGGTATCAAGGAATATTGCAAACTTTGGCCGATGCATTAAAATTGCTTTCTAAGGAGTTGACTGGAACAGAAAAAGCAGATAAATTTTTATACAATCTAGCGCCCTACTTTGTTATTATTTCAGCATTAATGGGATTAGCAGTGATTCCTTTTAGTAGAGAGTTTCAAGCGTTAGATATTAATATTGGAATTTTCTTTTTAATTGCAATTTCATCGATGGGGGTTATTGGTATTTTATTAGGAGGATGGAGTAGCAACAACAAATTTGCCTTAATTGGCGCAATGCGTAGTGGAGTACAAACCATAAGTTATGAGCTATCCGTTGGTTTATCATTATTAACAATGATTTTAATTACGGGCTCTTTACAACTTTCTGAAATTGTTGAAATACAAAGAAATGGATGGCTCATCGTTCAAGGTCATATTCCTGCTATTATTGCTTTTATGATATTTATGATATCGGGGACCGCTGAAACCAATAGAGCTCCCTTCGATTTGGCCGAAGCAGAATCTGAATTAGGAGCAGGATTTCATACGGAATATTCTGGGATGAAATTTGCCTATTTCTTTTTAGCCGAATTTATTAATATGTTTATTATTGCTGCTATTGCAGCTACTGTATTTTTTGGCGCTTGGTTATCGCCCTTTGGGATAACAGAATCTATTCCATGGTTAGGTGTATTTTGGTTTTTAGGAAAAACATTTTGCCTTGTTTTTTTAATGATGTGGTTTCGATGGACTTTTCCTCGTTTAAGAGTAGATCAACTTCTTACCTTGGAGTGGAAATATTTACTCCCTATGAATCTGGTAAATATTTTAATAATGGCAGTCATGGTTTGGCTTAATTTAACAATAGAATTTTAAAGATTATGAGCTATTTTTCAGAGATATATAACGGTGTTAAAACCCTCCTAACTGGAATGGGTGTTACTGGAAAATATTTTCTTAGTTCAAGAAAAGGAGCTATAACCCAGCAATATCCTGACAATAAAGAGACTCTTAAAATGTTTGATCGTTTTCGTGGTGAAGTAATAATGCCCCATGATGAAAATAATGAACACCGCTGTACTGGTTGTCAAAAATGTGAAATTGCCTGCCCTAATGGTACTATTGAGATTATTTGGGATCGGAAAATCAATGAAGAAACTGGTAAAAAGAAAAAAGAAATAGATAAATTCGTATATCATTTAGGGCTTTGTACAATGTGTGGCCTCTGTATTGACGTCTGCCCAACCGATGCAATTAAATGGGGTCAGAATTTTGAAAATTCTGTGTATGACAGAACTTATTTAACCCGGGTTTTAAATACCCCAGGATCTACATTACAACCTGGAGTAGAAGATTAAACGTATGGAAAGATATATATTTTACATCGTAGCGCTTGGAATGATTGTTTCTGCAATTGCTTCTGTAACCAGTCGTAAAATGCTTCGATCTGTTATTTATTTATTATTTGTACTCACTGGTATTGCTGGAATTTTCTTTTTAATTGACTATAATTTTTTAGCAGCCATTCAACTTACAGTGTATGCAGGTGGTATTGTTGTGCTAATGATTTTCTCTATATTACTTGTTCATCATGTTGAAATGAAGTTAGAAATTGCTAAAACCTCTAAACGAATACTAACAGCTTTCGCTTGTTTAATTGGGATTAGCGTTTTCTTAATTACCATTTACTCTTATGATTTTGAAGCAGCTGATAAAGCAACAACTACAACTACTGCTGATATTGGCATGGGTTTATTAAGTTACGAATCGGGTGGATTTATTCTGCCTTTTGAAGTTATAAGTGTACTATTATTAGCAGTAATAGTTGGAGCTATAATTATAGCTAAAGGAAAAATGTTAATTCCAAAAAATGAAGAAACTAAATGATAGAAGGAATTAGCATTTACGAAATATTAACCTTAACCACCATCCTATTTTTTATTGGAATCTACGGGTTTATCACAAGAAAAAACTTAATCTCCATATTGATTTCTGTTGAATTGATCTTAAATGCTTCTGTAATAAATTTTGTTGTTATTAATAAATATTTATATCCCGATGTTTTACAAGGCGTTTTCGTTTCCATTTTCATAATAGCCATTGCAGCAGCAGAAACAGCATTAGCAGTTTCAATAATAATAAATTTATATCGACAAATTAGTTCTGTTGATGTTAAGGATACCGAAACTATGAAGTATTAATATTTTTAAAATTATGAATATTAGTTACATACTATTAATCCCAATTATTCCATTAGCAGTATTCCTGCTCTTAGGGATTTTTAATAAAAAAATTAAGCCTTCAGTTTCGGGGTATATTGGTGTTTTTGGTTTATTATGTTCTACCGTTTTATCTTTTTATGCGGTGTATCAATACTTTTTTGTTTTCGGAAAAATAGATGGAAAATTCCCCACAATCGTTGAAAAAAGGGTTTGGATGAATTTTACCGATACCCTTCATATCGATATGGGAATATTAATAGATCCTATTTCATTAATGATGCTTGTGGTAGTTTCCACAGTCTCGTTAATGGTTCATATTTACAGTAGAGGCTATATGAAAGGGGATGAAGGTTACACAAGGTTTTTTGCATTTTTGGGCTTATTTACCTTCTCTATGTTTGGCTTGGTTTTATCAACAAATCTTTTTCAAATTTATATTTTTTGGGAATTAGTTGGAGTTTCCTCTTACTTACTAATTGGCTACTACTACACAAAACCCTCGGCTGTTGCAGCTGCAAAAAAAGCCTTTATTGTAACTCGTTTTGCAGATTTAGGTTTCTTAATAGGAATTCTAATTATGGGGTATTATACCGGAACTTTCGATTTTGAAACGCTTAACAACCCTGAAGGGGCTGCTATTTTAAATTGGGCATCTTCATCGTTTCTGGGATTATCCGTTATCACTTGGGGCTTACTTTTAATATTTATTGGAGGTGCTGGGAAATCTGCAATGCTGCCGTTTCATATTTGGTTGCCCGATGCGATGGAGGGTCCCACACCTGTTTCGGCTTTAATTCATGCAGCAACTATGGTTGTGGCGGGAATCTTTTTGGTTGCCCGATTATTTCCAATGTATTATTTTGTAGAAGACGGGTTTGCACTTAATGTCGTTGCCTATGTTGGGGCAATTTCAGCATTGTTCGCCGCAATTATTGCCATCACACAAACCGATATTAAACGAGTGCTTGCGTTTTCCACGATGTCGCAATTAGGCTATATGATGTTTGCTTTAGGTGTCTCTGGTTACGACGGTCATGATGGGGTCGGATATATGGCTTCGATGTTCCATCTATTTACCCACGCTATGTTTAAAGCTTTATTGTTTTTAGGTGCAGGTTCAATTATTCACGCGGTACATAGTAATTACCTAAAAGATATGGGAGGATTACGAAAGTACATGCCCATCACCAATATTACTTTTTTAATTGCAGCATTAGCTATTGCAGGAATTCCACCATTTGCAGGGTTTTGGAGTAAAGATGAAATCTTGGTAGCTGCTTACGAACACAATCAGTTTATATATTATATCGGGTTATTTGTAGCAGGACTTACCGCATTTTATATTTTCAGAATCTACTTCGGAATATTTTGGGGAAAAGACAGGAAATACGATCACACACCTAAAGAGTCTCCTTTGTCCATGACTTTACCACTACTGTTTTTAGCTATAATGTGTGTTATTGTTGGGTTTATTCCTTTTAGTGAATTAATTTCACCTGATAAGGCGGGGTTCGAAGCGCATTTAAATTACCCTTTAGCTGCTATTGCAGTTGGAGTAGGTGTTATTGGAATTGCACTTGCTTGGGTGTTTTATAAAAAAGAAAATAGCTTGTCTGATAAATACGCGAAGTCGTTCGGGGTATTATACAAATGGGCATATCATAAATTTTATTTTGACGAAATGTATTTGTTTGTCACGAAGAAAATATTGTTTAAACGTGTTTCACAGCCTATTGCTTGGTTCGATAAAAAAGTAGTAGATAAGACCATGGTTGAAATAGGAAATAAAACCGTACTAACTTCAGAAAAAATTAAAGGATTACAGTCTGGAAAAGTTCAAGATTATGCTTTTGCTTTTATCACTGGGGTGGTAGTGCTAGCACTAGTGTTCATTTATTTATGGAAAAATTAATATGGATATTTTATCACTTTTTATTAGTGTCCCGATTCTAACCATTTTAGTATTAGTTTTTACTAAAGGACTAAAACAGGCACGAATAATTTCGATGTTGGGAAGTATTATCCAGTTTGGAATGGCAATCCATCTTGTCTTTGCTTATTTTAAAGAAAGAGCTGTTAATGATGCCATTATGGTTTTTACTAAAGATATTGTTTGGTATGAACAATTCAATATTCATTATGCAATTGGAGTGGATGGCATCTCTGTTGCATTGGTATTGTTAACTTCAATAGTTGTTCTGGCAGGTGTTTTTATTTCATGGAAGATGGAGGATTTACCTAAAGAATTCTTTGTTTCGCTAATTGTACTTTCCATTGGAGTTTATGGTTTCTTTATTTCTCTAGATCTGTTTATGATGTTTGTTTTCTTTGAAATTGCTGTAATACCTATGTATCTTCTTATTGGTATTTGGGGAACAGGTCCAAAAGAATATTCAGCTATGAAATTAACCTTAATGTTGATGGGTGCATCTGCTGTATTGTTAGTGGGAATATTAGGGATTTATTTCAATTCAAATGCAGATGGGGGTCCTTTAACTTTTAATATTTTAGAAGTTGCACAGGTAAATATTCCGTTTGAAGCTCAAAAAATATTTTTCCCATTAACCTTTATAGGCTTTGCTGTAATTGGAGCTTTATTTCCATTCCATACCTGGTCACCAGACGGTCATGCTTCGGCACCAACAGCTGTATCTATGCTTCACGCAGGTGTATTAATGAAATTAGGAGGTTATGGTGTGTTTAGAGTGGCTATGTATTTATTGCCTGAAGGGGCAATAGATTGGTCTTGGTTCTTTATTATACTTTCTGCAATTGGTGTTATCTATGGTGCCTTTGCAGCATTAAGACAAACAGATTTAAAATATATAAATGCTTACTCTTCTGTAAGTCATTTAGGGTTGGTATTGTTCGCGTTATTGATGTTGAATAAAACAGCTTGGAATGGGGCTATTTTACAATCGCTTTCACACGGATTTATGACCGCATTATTCTTTGCGCTTATTGGGATGATTTATGAAAGAACACATACACGAGATATTACAAAATTAGGAGGATTGTTAAAAGTAATCCCTTTTATATCGGTCATATATGTAATTGCAGGTCTGGCATCATTAGGCTTACCTGGATTTAGTGGTTTTGTTGCCGAAATGAACATATTTGTAGGTGCCTTTCAGCACGAAGAAATGTTTTATAGAGTCGCGACTATTATTTCGGTTTCTGCAATTGTAGTAACCGCTGTTTATATTTTGCGAGTGGTTGGAATTATGCTAATGGGACCCGTGAAAAACGAAGCGTTTTTAAATTTAGAAAAAGTAACTTGGTACGAAAAAACGGGGATATTGCTGCTTTTAATTCCAATAGTGGGAATTGGTGTAGCTCCGCTTTGGTTAAGTAATATGATTTTGGAAAGTATACAACCTTTCATTCAAGGTGTATTATAAATTTTTAAAAATAACTAAAAAATGGATTTTAGTAGTTTTTTATTTATGAGACAAGAAATAGTGCTTTTAGCAATTACACTTTTGCTAATTGTTGCTGAAATTTTTATAGCTCAAAACAAAAAAAGCAGCATCATACATTTAGCGATTTTTATGTTTGGTATTCATACTATTTTAGGTGTTTTTATCATGGAAGAAGGTGAGATATTTGGTGGTATGTTTCGTGTAAATGGTTTAATTCATTTCTTTAAAAATGTTATGAATGTCGGTGTGCTAATCTTATTATTACAATCGGCGGATTGGTTAAAAGAAAAAATTGTTCCACAAAACAGAGGAACAGAATTTTTCGTGTTGTTATTCTCTTCTTTATTAGGAATTTACTTTATGATTTCGGCAGGTGATTTTTTAATGTTTTATTTAGGGCTCGAATTATCTATACTTCCTGTAGCTGCATTAGCAGCTTATGAAACTACACAGCGAAAATCTAGCGAAGCAGGTATAAAATTAATTCTTTCATCAGCCTTATCTTCAGGAGTAACATTGTTTGGTATTTCTATGTTATATGCAACAACAAGTTCCATTTATTTTAATGCTATTATTGAAGTCATAACACCTAGCAACTTATCAATTTTAGGGTTTATTTTATTTTTTGCAGGGGTCGGATTTAAAATCTCACTAGTCCCCTTCCATTTTTGGACAGCAGACGTTTACGAGGGTGCTCCTATAAGTATCGCATCCTACTTATCGGTAATTTCTAAAGGTGCGGCTGTTTTTGTCTTAATGGTTTTACTGTTTACGGTATTTAAACCCTTAATGTATGTTTGGGAAAATATGGTTTATATTATTGCTATAGCGACTATGTTTATAGGGAATTTATTTGCTTTGCGACAACAAAACATGAAACGGTTTTTGGCATTTTCATCCATCGCACAAGCAGGATTTATTTTATTGGGTTTAATTATAGGAAATCAGTTAGGAACAGCAACCGTAGTTTATTTTGTGGTGGTTTATGTATTTTCAAATTTAGCTGCTTTTGGGGTAGTACAAGCAATTTCACTTAAAACAGGAAAAGAAAATATAAGGGATTATGAAGGGCTGTACCGAACCAATCCGAAGTTGAGTTTAGTTATGATGGTGGCATTATTCTCCCTAGCAGGGATTCCTCCTGTGGCTGGATTTTTTGGAAAGTTCTTTCTTTTTACAGCTGCAGCAAGTAAAGGGTACTATATCCTAGTTTTTTTAGCTGTTGTAAATGTAACCATTGCGCTATATTACTATTTGTTGGTAGTACGAGCAATGTTCTTACGAAAAAGTGACAATGCAATTCCTTTTTTTAAAAACAATCTCTATATGAGATTAGGACTTATTATAGCAGTATTAGGTATTTTAATTCTTGGCATTTACAGTCCACTGTTCGATTATATATTTGAATTGAGCAGTAATTTTAATTGATAAATTATGGCGTTAACAGGAAGGCATATGTTTGGTAATATAGAGGACACCAGAGTAACTTTTGTTGAAAAAGGGGTTACAGAAGGTCGAAGTGTTTTCTTAAAAAAACTACTGGAGCATAATGGTTTTGAAGTTCTTATACAAGAAGATAAAAAGAAGGAAGAAGAACCTCAACGATATACAGTTGGAGTCACAGACATGGTTTTTAACCCAACAATTTGGGTTTTTCAGCGTAAATTAAACACCTTTGATGGTCGTAAAGTAACACAGGATTATTGGAATCAAAAGACTGAAGATACCAATCCCCAATACTGGAAAAGTTAATTTCCACAAGTAGCCCCTGCCTCTTCTAAACCTGCAATATAAATATCATAACTAGTACCTGTATTCTCTCCGTTTACGGAAGCGTTCCCGTTACTATCTTCACAAACTTCAAAAGCTATTGTTTGAGACGAATTACAGGTGGTACAAGAAAAAGAGTCGTCGTCTTTACAAGAAACAACTACAACTAGTATGACAATAAAAAATAATATCTTTTTCAATACAGTGGGTTTTACTTCGTAATAACGTTGTTCCTTTTTTAATGTTATTCTTTAACTGAATTTTCTTCTAAATTTATTGGTTTTCCAAGATAAACCAAAGTAAAACCCTTTTCTGTTTCATCAACAGCTTTACTATGGGAAGAAATAATTGACAACTCTCCTTTTTTGTCTTTTAAAAATATAGGAATCGTGTTTTTATTATTTATTGTTAGTTCAATAAGTCGATTATAATGAGATTTATCAATTATTGACACCTCATTTATTGTTGGATAATCTTGTGCTGTTCTTGTCAATAAAGCGAAATCATCTGTATGTGAAAATAAGCCTTCTTTTGGGTTGTTTGTTGGGTCATTTTTTTCTTCTTCATTAATTAATCTAAAAGCTCCGTTCTCACCAAAATGATCTTTAAATTTATGTATTGCATATTTATTGATATCTGCACTACCTGTTAATGCCATTAAAAACCCAATGTCGTTTAATTCTATATTGTCTTCTAAAGTGTCTGAATAAATATCTGTTGTTAAGGCTTCTAATCCTAGGCTTTTCGCTTTTGCAATATTGGTTTTATTACTATCTATCAATACTACATGACGGTTATTCTTTTTAAGATAACCTCCTATTAATTGAGAAACTTCTGAGGCTCCAACTATTAAAATACCGTTTGATTTTTTTAAGAATACTCCTGTAATTCTTGCGAAAAGTCTTGCTGTTGTAGCGTTTAATAATACAGTACCCAATACAATCATAAACACTAATGGGGTAATGTATTCGGCCCCTTCAACTCCTTTATAAACTAACGTGATCCCAAATAAGGAAGCAATCCCTGCTGCAACAATTCCTCTTGGTCCTACCCAGCTTATAAATAATTTTTCGTTAGTCGATAAATTGGAATTGCGGGTGCTTAAAAAAACACCTAATGGACGGATAATAAAAACTACAATAGCAAAAAGAACCGCTGTTTCCCAATTATAGACAAGCATCAAATCTTCCATATTAATATTTGCTGAAAGCAGTATGAATAAAATAGAAATAAGGAGGATGCTTAGTGATTCTTTAAAGTAAAGCAGCTCTTTTAAATATTTAGATTGAGAATTTCCCAATACCATTCCCATGACAACAACGGCAAGTAAGCCTGATTCATGAGAAAAACTATCCGATAATATAAAAACACCTAATACCGATGCTAGAGCGAATACATTTAACAAATAATGGGGAATCCACTTTTTATTGATCGCAAAATTTAATGCGTGGGCAAAAGTAAAGCCAAAGGTAGAGCCAAATAAAACAATCTTTCCAAATTCAATCAATGCCGTTTTGGTGTATTCTTCCCCAGCGCCAACACTTATAAATTCAAACACCAAAACCGCAACCAAGGCACCGATTGGATCGATTAATATTCCCTCCCATTTTAAAATGGCAGAAACGTCTTTTTTAAGAGGGATGTTTCTTAAAATAGGAGTAATTACTGTTGGTCCTGTTACAATGATTAATGCTGAAAATAAAAATGAAATTTCCCAACTTAATTTAAAAATATAATGTGTGGCAATAGCAGCACCTATAAATGTAATAAGCGACCCTAATGTAATTAGCTTTGTTATAACCAAAGGGCCTACACTCTTAATTTCTTTTATTTTTAAGGTTAGGCCACCTTCAAAGAGAATGATACTAATAGAAAGTGATACAAAAAAATAAAGGTTTTTTCCAGCAAACAATCCTTCGGTACCATTCCAAACGGGTTCAATCCACTTTGTACCATCTTCAGATAAAAATTCCGCAGAAATAGGACCTACTATTAAACCGATTAATAACAAGGGTAAAATTGCAGGTATTTTTAATCTCCATGCAAACCATTGTGCTAATATTCCTAAAATAATAATCCCGCCTAATTCTAACATTCAAAAATATTTGAGTTAAAAATACTAATTAATTTTATTTGGTAGTACTTTAATTTAATCGTCTTTTAATATCTCATTTTAAATAATAGCTTAAACTAGTTTAATTGTGTAAATAATCACTTTTTATTTCTAATTAAACTAACTACATTAAAATTTTACTTTTATAAAGGCATTCTCTTGTACAAATATGTATATTAAGACCCATGAAAATTAACAACCAAATTCCATCAACAGGCTTTAAAGGGCTGAAAGAAAATTGGCGTAATGATGTTTCTGCAGCAATAAGTGTGTCCCTTGTGGCATTGCCTTTAGCATTAGGAATCGCTGTTGCTTCAGAAGTATCCCCTATGGCAGGTGTCCTTTCTGCTATTATTGGAGGTGTAGTAACAACGTTTTTTCGAGGAGGTCATTTGGCAATTAATGGACCGGCTGCGGGATTAATCGCAGTAATTTTAGGAGGACTTGTTGCCTTAGAAGGTAATATTAATTATGTCCTTGCAGCTATAGTTGTTTCGGGAGCAATTCAAACGCTTTTAGGGGTTCTTAAATTAGGTCGTTTTGCTAAATTATTACCATCATCAGTATTGCATGGTATTTTAGCGGCAATTGGAGTTATTATTTTTTCAAAACAAATCCATTATACCTTAGGAACAAAATCATCATCTGAAACTATTATAGGGACACTTTTGGATGTTTTTTATAAACTTCCAGAAGCGAATCCTTATGTTTTTTTAATTGCATTATCAGGGATTTTGGTTCTTGTCTTTTATAAAAAAATTAACTATAAGTTTATTCGTATTATTCCTGCACCTATGTGGGTTCTATTACTAGCCTTACCTTTTGTTTTTGGCTTTGATTTTTTCAACGAACACAGTCTCTCTTTTTTTGGGAAAGATTTTAGCATTGGCCCTCATTTATTAATAGATATCCCAGATAATCCCTTAGAAAGTATAATGCATCCCGATTTTGGTATGATTAATACATTCCCGTTTTGGTTAACCGTTTTGTCTATAACTATGATTGCATCTGTTGAGACTCTGGCTAGTGCTAGAGCTGTAGACAAACTAGATCCTTATAGGCGTACAACAAACCTTAACAAAGATTTGATTGGCGTAGGTCTTAGTTCTATGGTTTCTGGTGCATTAGGTGGCTTACCTATTATCACTGTTATTGTTCGAAGTACAGTTAACGTAAATAGTAATGCAAAAACAAAATGGTCAAATTTTTATCATGGAATATTTTTAATCCTTTTTGTTCTCATTTTGGCGCCAATTTTAAGAAGCATACCCTTAGCTGCTTTAGCTGCAATCTTAGTGCATACAGGATATAAATTAGCTTCGCCTAAAGTTTTTAAAGACGCATATGATCAAGGAGTAGAGCAGTTATTATTTCTCTCTTCAACACTATTAATAACATTATTTACTGATTTACTTTATGGAATACTTGGAGGAATACTAGTAACTCTTGCGTTACAAATGCTACTAGCAAAGGTCGGTTTTCTTCATTTTTTTAAAATGATTTTTAATTCAGGATCAAAAGTATATCATCTAGAGAACGGCACTTATGATGTTAAGTTAAAAGGGATTACTAATTTTTTATATTCATTAAAATTAGACAAATTACTTAAGGATATCCCTAATGGATCTAATGTTATTATTGATATGTCTCAAACGCGACTAGTTGACCTTTCCATAATGGAGAATATTATTGATTTTAAACGAATTCATGATGATTTTGGTGGAGAAGTAAGGCTAATTGGCTTAGATAATCATGTTTCTTCAACAAGCCATAATAGGGCACTAAAAATTGTTACAGGACGAATAAAGAAACGTATATCAAAACGACAAATACGTTTGCAAAAATTAGCAAATGCTAATGGCTGGTCTTTTGAACGTGAAGTGGATTGGAATACTTCATACCTAAGGAATTTTCATTTTTTTGACTCCCGTCCTATTGAAATGAAAAGTAATTCTTTACAGGGATTAGATGCTGAAAATAATGCACACTGGGAGATTGCAGATATTGTTTTTGATGAAGGGGCGTTGTTAGCTCTTGAAGTCTATCAAACAACCGTTCAAATAATTCGCTTACCTACATCAATACCAAAATTCATAATTGATAAAGAGGGTTTATTTGATAAGGTTTTTAATAGAGTAAAAGTGTTATCTGGTGCTAGTGGTGATATTAATTTTAAAAAATATAAAGGTTTTTCTAATAAATTTTTATTGAGTGGGGAAGAGGAAAAAGATATCCGTGAATTTTTCACTGAGGATCTTATTCAATTTTTAGAAGAAAATGAAATTCATCATATTGAAAGTAATGGAGAAGCTTTAATGATATTTAAATACCTGCATATTGCTAAAACTGATGAAGTTCAAAACATGTTAACCTTTGGTCTTAATTTATTGAAACACATGAATCTTAAAGACGTTTCTTAAAGCATTTTATTGAAAATTATAGGTTTTTTATAGGGCGTAAATAAATGATTAAATCATGTCATAATAATTCCTTAACAATGCTTTATATTTTAACATGATTTCTTATTTTGCACGCTTATGAATTTATACCCTATTGAAGCGGGAAATTTTAAGCTGGATGGAGGCGCTATGTTTGGCGTAGTACCTAAATCTCTTTGGTCTAGAACAAATCCTGCAGATTCCAACAATATGATCGATATTGCTGCACGTTGCCTTTTAATTGAAAACGGTAACAGATTAACGCTTATCGACACTGGAATGGGAAATAAACAATCCGATAAATTTTTTGGATATTACTTTCCTTGGGGAGAGCATTCTATAGAAAATTCCTTAAAAAAACAAGGCTTTCATAAAAACGATATCACCGATGTGTTTTTAACACATTTACACTTTGATCATTGTGGAGGAGCTGTGCAAAGGAATAAAGACCGTACCGGTTATGAGCCTGCTTTTAAAAATGCAGACTACTGGAGTAATCAACGTCACTGGAATTGGGCCACAAAACCAAATCGAAGAGAAAAAGCTTCTTTTTTAACTGAAAACATCCTTCCAATGGAAGAAAGTGGTCAACTAAAGTTTGTAGCTGATCCTATTTCAGATTTCTCTGAAGCAAAAGAATTAGATTTTGGAATTTTCTTTGCAGATGGCCATACCGAAAAACAAATGATTCCTCATATAAATTACAAAGGAAAGACCCTAGTTTTTATGGCAGATTTATTGCCTACAGCTGGTCATTTACCTCTCCCTTTTGTAATGGGATACGATACAAGACCTTTATTAACCATGCCAGAAAAAGAAAAGTTTCTAAAGATGGCAGCCGACAATAATTACTATTTATTTTTAGAGCACGATGCTCATAACCCAATTATTACCGTAAAACACACAGAAAAAGGGGTTCGCCTAAACGAGTGTTTTACATTAAATGAATTCTTTAATTAATTATATAAAATGAAAAATTTAAAAACCTTATTTTTTGCAGGTTCAACAGCATTATTTCTAGCAAGTTGTGGAAGTAGCGTTGCGCCTATTTCAACAGCACCTCTTAAAAACATTGACAGTCAACCTACAAAAGTAGCCGCAGTAGAAGGAAATCAGCTTAAGTCTTGGTCTTATGCAGATTTAGCAACAGACACTATTCCTGGAATGAGTGTAAATAGAGCTTATGCTGAGATAATTCCTAATTTAAAAGGAACTAATGTTATTGTTGCAGTAATAGATAGTGGTGTAGATATAGAACATGAAGACCTTAAAAATGTGATTTGGGTAAACAAGGGAGAAATTCCTAATAATGGTATTGATGATGATAAAAATGGATATATAGATGATATTCACGGATGGAATTTTCTAGGGGATATTGTTGGTGAAAATTTAGAATTTACTCGTATCATAAGAAAATATGACAGTAAATTTTCTGGGAAAAAAGAATCCGATATTAGTGAAGAGAACAAGAATGCTTTTGCATTGTACCAAAAAGCAAAAGCAGAATTTGATAAAGAAACGGTGCAAACCAATTCTAATAAAGAACGATATGGTCAAATGTTAGCTCAAATTGAGCCTGCACACAAAACCATTTCAAAAAAACTTGGCAAAGAGGATTATACTGCTAAAGAATTAGCAGCTATAAACAACTCTAACGAGAAAGAAGAAGCCCAAATAGGAATACTTACACAAATGTTAGGTTATGGTAGTGCCATTCCAGAGCTTATAGAGCAATTAAATGGAGGAGTAGAATATTTTGGTGGAAGAATGGATACTCATTTTAATGTTAAGAAAGACTTTAGAACGGTTTTAGGTGATAATCCAGATGATTTTAGTGATAATAAATATGGAAATAACGATGTAGATGGTCCAGATCCTAAAAAAGAAGATGTGATGCACGGAACACATGTTGCAGGTATTATTGCCGCTCAACGTGGTAATGGGATTGGAATAGATGGAGTTGCTCAAAATGTTCAAATCATGGCAGTAAGAGCAGTACCTGATGGTGATGAGTATGACAAAGATGTTGCTCTGGCAATTCGTTATGCTGTAGATAATGGCGCGAAAGTGATAAATACCAGCTTCGGAAAAGCGTACTCTCCACACCCAGAATGGGTTTGGGATGCGATTAAATATGCAGCAAAACATGATGTATTAATTGTTAATGCTTCAGGAAATGATGGTGTAGATTTAGATGTTGTTCAAAGTTACCCAAGTGATCA
>JQIA01000768.1_pt1 | contig 16903 bp, 13 predicted proteins | sample 811431 | NCBI WGS metagenome assembly JQIA01 (sample SAMN02998118, study PRJNA258478) | marine sediment metagenome | biome: marine; feature: seafloor; material: sediment; isolation source: oil-polluted sediment collected from 3 locations (0.5 km, 0.7 km and 0.9 km)... | place: USA: Gulf of Mexico ...
GCACAGCGATTCTGTGGAGGGTGATGACGGTGAAGTCCGTGAAATGACGCAGGCGGAAAAAGAAAAGGCTTTCTTCACAAAACCGCTATGGCAACGTGCTGCCGTGGTTTTTGCGGGGCCTGCTATTAACTATATTTTTGCAATCATATTATTGACGGGCCTATATGTAGTTCATGGTAAGCCTGTTTCTCCACCAACTGCCGCCGCCGTTATTGGTGAGAGTAGCGCAGATAAGCATGGCTTTATGCCGCATGATATTATTGTTTCCATTGATGGAAAGCCTATAAATTCCTTTGGTGATATCCGCCGTGAAATGATGGTTGCTTTGGATGAAGAAAGACATTTCGTTATCCAACGTGGTGATGAACTCGTTGATATACGTGCAAGACCGGAACGTTTGGCAATAGAGGATCGCTTTGGTTTTAAAAGTTCTATTGGCCTTCTAGGCTTAATCAGCGCAGAGCAAGGCATCTTGATTAGCAGGGTAACACATGTGAACGGTGTTGCCGTTGATAGCCCTGAAGCGGCTTTAATCGAAATTGAAAACCGCTTGGATACGACCTTCATGATTAGTATGAAGCGCGGTGATGATACGCAGAACTTAACCATCAGCCCCGTTTCCAGCATGAACCAACATTTGGGAACTGCGCCAAGTGTGGAAGAAGAGGCACTTTATCTTTCTAATCTTCCCGCAAAGACATATTCCGCCCACACCGTGATGACGGCAATACAAGCGGCTATTAATGAAACATATGTCATGACACGTAGTTCTTTAGAGGCGTTATGGCAGATGGTTGTTGGCGTTAGAAGCGCGACAGAGCTTGGTGGTATCATTCGCATTGGCGCAATAGCCGGTGATATGGCGCAACAAGGTCTCGTTCCGTTGATTTTGCTTATGGCTCTGCTGTCTATTAATCTGGGGTTTATCAATCTGTTGCCCATTCCGATGCTTGATGGTGGGCATCTGTTGTTTTATTTCTTCGAAGCTGTGTTAGGCAGACCCGTGCCGGAACAATTTCAAGAATATGCATTCAGGGCAGGGTTTTTCTTTTTGATTGGGCTAATGGCCTTTGCGAACTTAAATGATCTCTATCAATTGCTGATCTAGCTTAAATACAAGCCTTAAGGACAATTTATGGATCCGGTATTACTTCTTACTCAAAATGCTGCAGAAAACGTGTTTTTCTATGGCTTTATGTTTGTGATAACGCTTGCTCTCGTCATCATTGTCCATGAATTCGGGCATTATTGGGCTGCGCGAAAATGCGGCGTTCATGTGGAGCAATTTTCTTTTGGCTTTGGTAAGGAGCTGTTCGGCTTTGGCGGTGGTGACTTAAAGACACGGTGGTCATTCTGCCTTTTTCCTCTTGGTGGTTATGTTAAGTTGTTTGGTGATGTTGATGTAAACGACCCTATCGTGTGGGATCACGAGAATGACTGCACACGTACCTTAAGCGAAGAAGAGCTTAAACATGCCTTTTGTACTAAGTCTGTTTGGCAGCGTATTTTTATTGTAGCAGCGGGGCCTTCTATTAATTTCCTTCTGACCTTCATCATCTTTTTTCTGGTTTTCGCAACATATGGGCAACGCTCTAAGCCTTTAATTATTAATGGCTTAGCTGTTGATTCTCCGGCTTATGATGCCGGTATTAAAACGGGCGATGTTTTTACCGAAATGGATGGAAATAAAATTCGCCGTTTGGAAGATGTTTACGACCTGACATGGTATGAGATTCCGCCGCAGCCGCATGAATATACGATATTACGCGGCGATCAGGTTGTGAATATAGGCTTTACGGCGCGGCATATCGAATACATAAACAAAAAAGGTGTGGCAAAAAGCCACGGGCAAACCGGAATGATCCGTTTGAATGCCATAAAATTTGAGGAAATAGTGTCTGTTGAAGGTGTACCAACAGAAGATCAGCCGGATAAAACCAGAGAATTACTTTTAAAAAGCATGGATAGAGACCTCCTGATTGGCTTGCCCTTTAAAAAGGATCGGATTGATGATTACATTATCCATATTCCTTCTGCTGTGAATGACCACTTAAGTGATCCGGATCATGAATATTATAACCGCGTGTTGCTTTCCGACCCTGAAAACCAATATTTTCTGCGTTTAACTCCCGTAGAGGCTTTCGGGCGTTCACTGTTTTTGATTCAGAAAATTATGGTTGATGGTTATAAATTGATTAGTGTTGCCCATAAAGGCCTAACGGATGAGCCGCTTCTTGGCGGTATAGGTAAAATAAGCCAACATACAGCAAGAGCCGCAAAGGCAGGGGGGTACGACTATATTATGTTTATTGCTGGGTTCTCGCTGATGATTGCGGTGATGAACCTGCTGCCTATTCCTGTGCTTGATGGTGGCTTTTTGATATTTTTGGCCTATGAAGTGATTAGAGGAAAGCCCGTTTCTATGCGTGTGCAAAACATTGCAATGATAATAGGACTGGTAATTCTTGGAGGAATCATGATAATTGCAAATGTTAGTGACTTGATTTCTATGTTAACTGATATAGACTCAAAATAAGAATTTTATTAAAAACAGGCTCATCATGAAATTTCAAATACATCCTAGATTATGCATTCTTCGTTCTGCTGTAATAATGGCAGGGCTTATTATGCCAGCGAATGTTTACGCCGCGCAAATGGTTAAAAAAATTGAAATCTCGGGCGTGCAGAGAATCGAAGAATCAACCATCGCATCTTACATGGATTTGAAAGTAGGTGACCCCGTAGACAACACTGCGACGGATAGAGCTCTAAAAAGCTTGTTCTCCACAGGTTTATTCGCTGATGTTAAAGTTCAGCAATCCAATGGTATCGTCTCGGTTCAGGTTATTGAAAACCCAGTGATCAATGTGATCCGTTTTGAAGGAAATGATGCTATTAATGATTCAGAGCTTCTCGCCGAAGTTCAATTGCGCCAAAGACAAGTATTTACCCGCTCTAAGGTTCAATCGGATGTCAGCCGTCTTTATCAGGTATACAGAAGACAAGGGCGTTTCTCTGTTCTGATCCAGCCGCAAATCATACAGTTGGATCAAAACCGCGTTAACCTTGTGTTTGAAATACATGAAGGCGGCGTTACGGATGTTAAGAGTATTAAGTTTATCGGTAACAAGAATTACAGTGATGGTAAACTTCGCAGCATTGTTAGCAGCAAAGAAAGTGCGTGGTATAAGTTCTTATCCAGCAATGACCGCTTTGATGCCGATCGTTTATCCTACGATCAAGAGCTTCTAAGAAAATTCTATGAATCTCAGGGCTATGCAGATTTCAATATTCTATCCTCCGTGGCTGAGCTATCAAATGATAAAGACAGTTTTTTTATAACTTTTACGGTAGAAGAAGGCAGACGCTATAAATTTGCCGGAACAGAGATTTTGGCTAGTATCCCGAATTTTGATGAAACAATTCTAAATGATTCTATCACGTTTGATGCGGATGACTGGTATGACGCGGATGAGGTTAAGCTAACTGTTCAGAAGATGACAGACCAGCTTGGCGATCTTCAATATGCCTTTGTTGATGTACGTCCGGATATTAGAAAAGATCGTGAAAACCAAACTATAACAGTTGTTTTTGCGATCAGTGAAACACCACGTGTGTTTGTAGAGCGTATTAACGTTAACGGGAATATCCGTACTCTGGACAAAGTCCTACGTAGAGAGCTGGAGGTTGTTGAAGGTGACCCCTTTAATCGCTCCAAGATTGCAAAATCTGAGCAAAACATCAAAAATCTTAATTTCTTTGAGAATGTAAATCTAAGAGTTGCTCAGGGCTCAGCCCCCGATAAAACAGTTATTGACATTGATGTGCAGGAAAAATCAACAGGTGAGTTATCCATCGGTGCTGGTTTTTCATCTTCTGACGGGCCTTTAGCTGATCTCCGTATTAGAGAGCGTAATTTGTTAGGCAAAGGGCAAGACTTGTTAGTGTCTACTGTTATTGCCGGTGAGAAAAGCCAAATCAATTTATCTTTCACAGAGCCATATTTCCTTGGGCGCGATATCTCTGCAGGAATTGATTTGTTTCACGTGACTCGTGATTTACAAGACGAGAGCTCATACGATCAAAAACGTACAGGGGGAGGGCTGCGCATTGGGTATCCTCTTTCTGAGCATTGGAGACAGACCGTTCGTTATAATATCACGCGTAATGAAATTACGGATGTTGGCAGTGATGCTTCACGTTTCATTAGAGACCAAGAAGGGCAACGTACAACTCTCGCTCTTTCACAGCGTCTATTCTATGACACACGTGACAGCTCCATTTTGACCACAAGTGGTATGACATACTGGCTTGATACTGAGATTGCAGGTTTGGGAGGGGATGCTAAATATGTCTCTGCTAAAACCGGAGCATCTTACTTCCGCCCATTGGCCGATCAGTGGAATGTTAATGTCTTGGCAGAAGTCGGTGGTATTCAGGCTTACGGTGACGCTGATGTTGAAATTAATGAACGTTATTTCTTGGGTGGATCGACACTTCGTGGATTTGAGAGATCAGGTGTTGGTCCGCGTGACACTGGCACGAATGATTCCCTTGGAGGAAATTATTTCTATCGGGGAAGCATTGAAACATCATTCCCTCTTGGGTTACCAAAAGAACTTGGCATAAAAGGGCATGCGTTTAGTGATTTCGGATCGCTTTGGGATATTGATGAATCTGGAGCTGATATTTCAGAGGAAAATTCCATCCGTGCAACGGCTGGACTTGGCTTATCATGGAAATCACCGTTCGGCCCAATACGTATGGATTTTGCAATTCCATATCTGAAAGAAGATTTCGATGAGGAAGAAAATTTCAGGTTTGATTTTGGCACTCGTTTTTAATAGGGTTGCTAACAATAATATATATTTTAAAAAATAAGGATTTAGTATGAAGTTTGGTTATGTACGAACTATGTTTTTCGTGGTTGCTGCGGTGTTGTGTATGTCTTCTACGCACGCTTATGCGGAAATTAGTATTGCTGTTGTTGATATAGATATGGTTCTTGTTGAATCTAAAGCTGCAAAATCGATACAAAAACAAATCGCGGAAAAACGTAAAACCTTTCTTGCGGAAATTAAAACGGCAGAAGATAAGTTACGCGCCGAACAGAAGTCTTTGGAAAAGCAACGTAGTGAATTATCAAAAGAAGCGCTTCTTAAAAAAGTGCAAGAATTTGAAAGCCGTCGCATAACAGCGCGCAGTACTATTCAAGATAAGAAACAAAAGCTGGAAAAGGCTTATGTAACCGCGATGAATTTGCTGACAAAGTCAATTTATGAAGTGTGCCAAAAAGTGGCTGCGGAAGATAAAATTGATCTGATTATCACGCGTCAAAATATCGTGGTAGGTAGTATGTCTTTGGATATAACCAAGACAGTGATGGAGCGATTGAATAAAAAATTGCCTACATTGTCTCTTAAAGTAAAATAGATTATACGCAAATGGCTGATCCTCGTTTTTTCCAAAAATCCAAGGGCTTTTCTATTTCTGAAATAGCAGAGATATCTGAGTGTGCATTTTCCGATGCTGTTGATCCGAACTTTGTTTTAGATGATGTTGCACCATTGCATAATGCAGAAAAAAACCATCTCTCTTTTTTGGACAATGTGAAATATAAAGATGATTTTTTAAGCACAAGGGCTGGTGCCTGTTTTGTTTCTCCCGCGATGGAGGAATTTGCCCCCGCAGATACGATTTGCCTTATCACTTCAACGCCGTATAAAGCCTATGCTTTGGCAGCGCAGGCTTTTTATCCGGAAGAATATTCAACAGACAATGTGCACATTGCCGATACGGCGGCTATTGATGAAACTGCAGATATTGGCGCATCTGTTGCAATTGGCCATCATGTCACAATCGGTAAGAATGTAGTGATTGGCGAACATACACGCATTGAATCTAATACGGTTATTGAAGATAACGTCAAAATTGGCGCGCATTGCCGCATCGGTAGTAACGTAACTATCTCTCATGCGCTGATCGCCGATTATGTGCGTTTATATCCCGGTGTTCGTGTCGGTCAAGATGGTTTTGGTTTTGCAATATCGCCGACGGGGCATATAAAAGTGCCACAATTAGGGCGCGTTATTCTGGAAGACCATGTTGAAATAGGGGCAAATACAACAATAGACCGCGGGGCAGGGCCTGACACGGTTATCGGGCAAGGGACATGGATTGATAATCTTGTACAAATTGGCCACAATGTAACAATCGGTCGTGGTTGCGTTATCGTAGCGCAGGTTGGTATATCAGGTTCAGCAAAGATAGAAGACTATGTCGCAATCGGCGGACAAGTCGGTATAGCAGGGCATATAACACTTGGAATGGGTGCCAGGATTGGTGCACAGGCGGGTGTGATTTCGGATGTTCCGGGCGGACAGGAATATCTGGGGTCTCCAGCATTCCCCAAATCACAATTTTTCAGGCAGGTTGCGGCGTTAAATCGCTTGATTAAGAAGAAAAAACACGATTAACTGCGATTATTATGCGCGATATACAAAAAATGAAGGTGTAAAGATGAGCGAAGACAACAAAACCCAAATTGATATCAATGGAATCATGAATATGATCCCGCATCGTTATCCTATGTTGTTAATTGACCGCATTCTTGAGCTAACGCCGGGAGAAAGCGCAACAAGCCTTAAAAATGTTACAATGAACGAGCCGCATTTTACAGGCCATTTCCCTGGTTTTCCTGTGATGCCCGGTGTGTTGATTATTGAAGCAATGGCACAGACGGCGGCTTTGGTTGTGGTTGACTTCCTTGGTAAAGAAGCCGAAGGAAAGGTTGTGTATTTTATGACGATAGATAATGCACGTTTCCGTCGCCCTGTCACACCGGGTGATAGTATGCATGTGTATGTGGAAAAAATACAATCACGTGGCCCTGTTTGGAAGTTTAAAGGCGTGGCAACAGTTGATGGTAAAGTCTGCGCCGAGGCAAAATTCAGTGCGATGATTACAGAAACAGAATCTACAGCTTAATAAGCGCCCTGTAAGCCTGAAATTTTTCGTAACAAAGCGTGATTTGTTCTTTCGCGTAAATCTATTATTATGGTTAAATATAAATAGATAACCATCTAACCTTCAAAGATATTTTATGCCTTCAAAAATTCACCCAACTGCAATTATTCATGATGGCGCCATTATTGGCGACAATGTTGAAATTGGCCCTTATTGTATCGTTGGGGAAAAGGTCAGTTTGGCTGACAACGTCACGCTCCGCTCTCATGTGCATATAGAGGGGCTGACATCCGTTGGTGAGGGGACGCAAATTTTCCCTTTTGCATCTTTAGGCACACCGCCGCAAGATTTGAAGTTTGCTGGTGAGAAAACCAAGCTTATCATTGGTAAGAACAATACTATTCGAGAGCACGTCACCATGAACCCCGGCACGAAACACGGGGCGATGGAAACGGTTATTGGTGATAATTGCCTGTTCATGATGGCGGCACATGTCGCACATGATTGTATTGTTGGCGATAATGTTATTATGGCGAATAACGCGACAATCGCCGGACATGTTGTTGTTGGTAACTTTGTCGTTATTGGTGGTCTCTCGGCGGTGCATCAATTCGCTCGTATAGGTGAACATGCAATTATTGGCGGTATGTCAGGCGTTGAAAATGATGTTATTCCTTATGGTCGTGTAAAGGGAGAGCGTGCGGCTCTTGCAGGGTTAAACTTAATTGGTCTGGAGCGTCGCGGCTTCGAAAAGGCTGAAATAAGGCAGCTTCAACGTGCGTTTAATCAGTTATTCGGTGATGAAGGAACGTTGGATCAACGCCTTGATATGGTCTCTACAGATTTTTCAGATGATACGTTGATCATGTCGATTGTCGACTTTGCCCGTGCAAAAAGTAATTTTCCGTTATGCCAACCACGCAAGAAATAAACATTCAGAAATTGGGTCTTATTGCGGGCGGTGGAAACTTGCCTGCTTATCTTCTCTCTGTCTGCAAAGATAAAGGAATAGAGCCGTTCATTGTGGGTTTCGATGGACAAACCGATGCGGCGCTTATGACGGGATATAGCCATCAATGGGCAGAGTTTGGTGCTGTAGGCAAAATAATTTCATTCTTTAAATCTAATGGCGTAACAGACCTTGTCATGATTGGTGGAGTTAAACGCCCGCCATTGACAGAAATAAAGCCTGATTTGAAGGCTGTTAAAATACTGTCCCGCATTGGCCTTCGCGCATTGGGTGATAATGATCTCCTCAGTGTGCTGAAAGGAGAGCTGGAGAGCGAAGGCTTCACACTTCACGGTATACAGGATTTTTGTGATCGGTTGCTTGTGGAAGAGGGCGCACTTGGACGTTTTCAGCCTGAGGACGATGATTGGGTTGATATAGAGTTCGGTCTAAAGGTGTCACAAGAGGTAGGCGCTCTTGATATTGGGCAATCTGTTATTGTTCAAAGTGGTATGATCGTTGGCGTTGAAGCGGTTGAGGGTACGGATGCATTAATTGATAGATGCTCTGCGCTTCAGCAAAATGGGCGTGGCGGCATTCTTATTAAAACCCGTAAACCACAGCAAGACAAAGCGTTGGATATGCCGACAATTGGTGTGCAAACCATTATGAACGCGCATAAGGCCGGATTAGCAGGCATTGTGCTGCACGCCGATAATGTTATTGTAGTTGATATAAAAACCGTTGCTAAGTACGCAGATAAATATAAACTATTTGTGGTTGGCGTGCCCATCGATGAGAACATAAAATCCGTAACAGAAAGAACCCCAAAAGCATGAAACTCTTTTTTATTGCCGGAGAAAACTCAGGAGATTCCTTGGCGGCTCCACTTATTAAGGCCTTGAAAGAACAGTATGGTGATGATGTTGAATGTTTGGGGGTTGGCGGCCCATTGATGAAGGCAGAGGGCTTTGAAGAGCTTTTACCTCTAGATCAGATTTCTGTTATTGGAATATGGGAAGTGATTCCAAAAATCCCGAGATTATTGAAGCTGAATAAATCAATTGTTGAAGAGATTGAGAAGCGAAAGCCTGATGCAGTCATTACTGTGGATTTCCCTGATTTTAATTTTATATTGGCAAAGTCACTCAAAAAACGAGGGAATTATAAGGGAAAACTTATTCACTATGTTGCTCCAAGTGTTTGGGCATGGCGTCCTGGCCGAGCTAGAAAAATAGCAAGGTTCATGGATGGTATGATGTGCCTTTTCCCTATGGAAGTTGATTATTTTACAAAACACGGTATGAAGGCCGCACATGTTGGGCACCCTCTTGTGATGAGTAATTCTCATGAAGCTTCCGGTGATGAATTTCGGAAAGAGAACAATATTAAACAGGATGCCAAGACCATTGGTCTATTTTTTGGCAGTCGCGAGGCGGAGTTTAAAAACTTGAGTGGTGCTATTAAAGAAGCAGCCCTTTTGGTTAATGATGTTGAAACAGGTATTCATATTATTGCGCCAACATTACCTGATCTAGAATATAATGTTCAAAAGCTTTTGGAAGACTTTAAGCTACCTATTTATGTTGTTGCGAATCCAGGAATGAAATGGGAAGCGATAAAAGCATGTGACGTTGCTGTTGCTGTATCAGGAACAATGGGGCTGGAGCTAGCCTATGCAGGTGTTCCACATGTTATTGCGTATAAAATTAACCCCATAACCGCTCTCATCTTGCGTGTCCTTGTGAAAGTGAAATATGCGCATTTGGCAAATATTCTTCTTGATAAGGGCATTGTGCCAGAGTGTCTGCAAGGGAAATGTTCGTCTGATCATATCGCGCAAGAAGCGCTTGATTTATTACAGGACGAAGAAAAAAAGAATGAGCAGAAACAGGCATTCCTTGCCTTGGGGAAAATATTAGGGGATGAAAATGCAATGTCCCCGTCACAAAGAGCGGCAGAGTTTATAACGGCGACAATAAAATCATAGCATTTAAATCGTTGGTCATTAAAAACAAAGAGGGATTTTTATGTCCCTCTTTGTCTATGTGTTGGTATTTTTATAGATTTATTTTATCTGTCATCAATATCGACATAAGGTCTCTGTGTGGGACCTGTGTAGAGTTGTCTTGGGCGACCAATACGCAGAGCAGGCTCCTCAATCATTTCTTTCCACTGTGAAACCCAGCCAACAGTACGTGCGATGGCAAATAAAACCGTAAACATGCTTGTTGGGAAACCCATAGCTTTTAGGATAATACCAGAATAGAAGTCTACATTCGGGAAGAGTTTTCTTTCAATGAAATAAGGGTCTTCCAGTGCTATTCGTTCAAGTTCCATCGCCAGTTCAAGTCTTGGGTCGTTGATGCCCAGATCTTCAAGGACTTCATCACAAGCGGCTTTTAAAACATTTGCGCGTGGGTCGAAGTTCTTGTAAACGCGATGGCCAAAGCCCATAAGACGGAATGGGTCATCTTTGTCTTTTGCGCGGGCAATAAATTCAGGAATATTCTCAACAGAGCCAATCTGGTCAAGCATTTCTAAAACGGCTTGGTTTGCGCCGCCATGACTTGGCCCCCAAAGGCAAGCTATCCCCGCGGATACACAGGCAAATGGATTGGCTTGCGACGATCCGGCCAAGCGCACTGTCGATGTTGATGCGTTTTGTTCGTGATCTGCGTGCAGAATAAAGATTTTGTCCATTGCTCTGGCAAGAACAGGGTTCACCTTATAAGGCTCTGCCGGCACGGCAAAACACATATAGAGGAAGTTTTCGGCGAAGGATAAATCATTACGTGGATACATAAAAGGCTGACCAACGGAGTATTTGTGCGTCATAGCACCTAATGTTGCTACCTTTGCAATCAGGCGGTGCGCAGAAATTTCGCGTTGTGCCGGATCGTGAATATCCAGTGAGTCATGATAGAATGCTGATAATGCGCCGACGACACCACACATAATAGCCATCGGATGCGCATCCCGTCTAAAGCCACGGTAGAAGAAGTTGACTTGCTCATCCACCATCGTGTGATAGGTGATTTCATGTTCAAAGGTTTCTTTTTGCTGTTTGTCAGGTAAATCTCCATTAAGCAATAAATATGAAACTTCTAAAAAGTCACTCTTTTCTGCAAGGTCGGCAATGTCATAGCCGCGATGTTGTAGAATGCCTTTTTCACCATCAATGAATGTTATTCTAGATTTACAGCTTCCTGTTGCTGTAAAGCTTGGATCAAAAGTGAAGTGCCCTGTTTGGGCATAGAGTTTGCGGATATCAAGAACCGGCGGACCTTCTGTTCCTTCCAAAACGGGGAGCTGAATGGCATCACCTGTTTGGTCATTTGTCAGAGTGAATGTTTTGTCTGTCTTAGGGTTCTGCGTCATTATGCGATCCTCGAATATAGGGGCTATAGAAAATTGAAATATACGCAGCGTTATAAATTGGGATTATCATGATGCCAAAGAAATCAGCAACAGGTGGATACCGTAAAAGGTGAGGAGATTGTAGTATAAAAAACAATCCTTATCAATGATTTAGTGTGGATAAGAGCTTTTTTATCGATCCAGAGCCGTTTGAATACGATGGCACACCTCATCAGAGCCAAGAATTTCAGCCGCATGGAATATAGATGGAGAGACAGTTGTCCCTGTCAATGCGGCGCGCAACGGCATAGCAACTTTGCCCAGTTTACCGTTCATATGTTCATCGGCCACGGCTTTACAAATTTCTTGTACTTTATCTGCATCAAGTGTGTCAGCGGCGTCGAATGCTGCTTTTAGGGCGCGTAATATATCTTCCGCACCCTCAAGGTTTTTGAGCGCTTTTTCATCAAAGGCTAAGGGGGGTGATTTGGCATAAAACACAGATTCATCAACGAATTGCAACAATGTCTTCGCACGCGACTTTAACTCGTCAATACCTTGAGTGATGCGTTGCTTCCCGAGGTCATCAGGGCTTATACCATGGCGTTCTTGATAGAAAGGCAAGGCTTGGGTAATCAAATCCTCCGCGCTGGCTTGGTTGATATAATGCGCGTTTAAGCTATCCAGTTTTGCAAAATCAAATTTTGAAGGGGCTTTGCCGATATTCTCCAAATTAAACCACTCAATGGCTTTATCGCGCGGAATTATCTCGTCATCACCGTGTGACCAACCAAGGCGCAGCAAATAATTGAGTAGAGCCTCGGGCAGATAACCCATTTCTCTGAACCCTTGAATGCTTTGTGCACCATGACGTTTAGAAAACTTTCCACCATCTGCACCATGGATCAATGGCCCGTGCGCAAATTTCGGCACATCCCATCCCATGGCATCAAAAATAACTTTTTGACGGAAGGTATTATTCAAATGGTCATCGCCGCGGATAATGTGTGTGATGCCCATGTCGTGATCATCCACAACAACAGACAGCATATATGTTGGCGTGCCGTCACTGCGCAGGATAATAAAATCATCTAACTGATCATTGGCAACGCTGACGTCACCTTGAACTTTATCTTTAATAGTTGTTTCCCCCTCCAGTGGCGCTTTGATACGCACAACAGGTTTAATATCCGCAGGTGCAGTTGCAGGATCAGCGTCTCTCCAGCGGCGATCGTAAAATGTCTTCTGGCCTTCTGCACGTGCTTTTTCGCGCATATCGCTCAGTTCTTCGGGGCTGCAATAACAGTAATAAGCCTGACCCTTGGCAATCATTTCTTCTGCAACGGCGGTATGGCGGTCGCGTTGCGCAAATTGTGAGAGCACCTCGCCGTCATAATCAAGGCCAAGCCATTCCAAGCCATCCATAATAGCGGCGACAGCTTCCTCGGAGTGGCGCTTTCTGTCTGTGTCTTCGATGCGCACGACGAATTTACCGCCATTGCTTCGGGCATATAGCCAATTGAAAATCGCTGTACGTGCGTTACCAACATGCATAAAGCCTGTAGGGGAAGGGGGGAAACGTGTTACAACAGTCATTATCTTTGTGCCTTATTATATTTATACAAATTACAGAATTTGGGACACTACCATGCAAATTGCGTCAAGCATAGATCTGACAGAGGGAGACCCACCATTTTTTCCGCGTATATCCTCTGTTTTTGAATGGTTGGAGTATAAATTTTTTGTGCAAAAGGAAAACTTATTCCTGTGGGTGCCTGTGTTTTTTGCTTGTGGCGTGGCGCTTTATTTCTCGTTGCCGTTTGAGCCACCTGTCGTTTTATCTGTATTTGCGATGTGTTTTTGGCTTGCTGTTCATTTACTTATTCGCCCTATTGGTGCGCGGAATATCTTGGGAAAGGGGGTTGTGACGGTCTCCTTTATTATCTTGTTGGCTTTTTCGGGCTTTGCTGCAGCAACCATTCGCACGGCTAATATCGCAACGCCTGTTTTGGTCAAGAAACTTGGCCCTGTAACAGTTAGCGGTACGGTCTTATCAATTGAAAAAATGGAGGAGGGCGATGGCAGCAGAATCATATTATCTGATTTAAGTATTGAAAGGCTGTCACCGGAGGAAATACCACGCAAAGTCAGGTTACGTTTGCGCAAGGATGGCAATGTTGAAATTGGGCAGCAGATCAAAGTGCTGGCGCTGCTAAATCCACCATCTCCGCCGTTATTCCCTGATGGTTTTAATTTTAGGCGCTACCTCTATTTCCAGAGCATCGGCGCGGTAGGGTTCATTTATAATGAACCTGAAATCATTCAGGATAGTCGTGCAGGTATTTGGAGTATAGAGCCTCTGCGCCATAATATAGCTACCAGAATTACGCAGAGCTTAGATGCAAAGCAAGCCAGCGTCGCTCTCGCCCTGATCGTAGGGCAGAAAAATGCATTATCCGATGCGGATCGCAGCGCCATTCGTGATGCAGGGCTCGCGCATATGTTGGCGATATCGGGTTTGCATGTCGGGCTGGTGGCCAGTGTTCTGTTTTTCTTTCTTCGCTTAATTTTGGTGATGATACCAAATTTTGCACTACGCTATCCAGTCAAGAAGATGGCTGCTGTGTTCGCGTTATGTGGTGCTATATTCTATATGTTGCTGGCTGGGGCAACAATTCCGACGCAGCGTGCGGTTATGATGATCGCAATTGTGTTTCTGGCGATAATTTTAGATCGTTCCCCTATTTCTTTGCGGTTGGTGGCGTTATCGGCTCTAGCGGTTTTGATTATTGCCCCGGAGAGCTTGATGTCTGCGAGTTTTCACATGTCTTTTGCCGCGGTGATATGTTTGATTTATTTCTATGAAGTCACACGGACGTTCTGGATGTCTTGGTATAAGAAACGTGGATGGTATCGAAAATTTCTGCTCTATTTTATCAGTGTTTGTATGACGACGTTAATTGCCAGTTTTGCCACCGCGCCCTTCGCACTATATCATTTTGGGCAAGTTTCTTATTTGGGGTCGCTTGCTAACTTTGTGGCTGTGCCGTTATTGGCATTTCTAATTATGCCTTTCGCATTATTCAGTCTGATTGCAATGCCCTTTTGCTTGGATTATTGGCCACTTCAAATTGTTGGGCTGGGGATAAGTTATATATTGGAGATTTCTTATTGGGCGGCGTCATTGCCTGCAGCGGTTATCTATGTTGGTTCATGGGGGTTTCCTTCCTTTGTTATTCTGGTGTTGTCCGCCCTGTTTATGGTTTTGTGGAAAGGCTGGGGGAAACTTTGCGCTGTGCCCTTTGTAGTATTCGCCGTTGTTCTTACTCAGGCACAGATACAGCCCGACATTTTGATATCCTCTTCACATAAGCTATTTGGTTTTAAAGATCGTGACGGTGCGCTGTATGTTTCTACGCGGCGGAGTGAGCGTTTTGTTCTGAAAAATTGGGAAAGGTTTTATGGGTTGGAAAAAAAGTCGGCGCAATTACTGCCTTACAAGGGCGCTAAAAAAGATATGAATGGTTTTTATAGCTGTGGAGCGGATGGTTGTCGTTTTACGGTTAATGGAAACAATGTTTCATTTATTCGCAATCCATATATTCAGAATGATGAATGTGGCTGGGCGGATGTTATAATCTCCACCAAGCCTGTTGAGAGAATTTATAAACGAAAAAACCACTGCAAGGCACGCATTATTATTGATAAATTCGATAGTTGGGAAAACGGCGCTCACGCAATTCGGATAAGCAGTGATGGCAGCGTGGGGGTGAAAAATGTTGCAGAAACAACATCAAACCGCCCATGGTCTGCATACCCACCAAAACCTAAAAAATATTGATTAGTGGTATGTGCGCAGCAGGCTTGCCAAGCGGCCTTGTATTTTCACGCGTTCCGGCTCTAAAATACGGGGTTCATAAGCATCATTCTCAGGTTCGAGAACGATTTTACTCCCTGCGCGGCGTAAACGTTTTAATGTAACTTCCAAATCATCAACCAGTGCAACGACAATTGTGCCATTTTCTGCGCTGTCACAGCGTTTAATGATAACGGTATCTTGGTCGTGTATACCGGCGTTAATCATGGAATCGCCATCAACAGTGAGGGCATAGTGATCTCCATGTCCAACAAAACCTTGTGGAACTTGTAACATTTCACCTTCATTGCGAATGGCTTCTATTGGTGTGCCAGCAGCGATTCGGCCATATAAAGGTACTTCATCCAGTGCAGCAAAACCTGCGGCCTCGTGGGTGGCTGTGATTTCATTTGATAGTTTTACGACTGCACTTTGATCACCTTTGGCGGATTTAAACCCCTCCGGCAGACGTTTGATTTCAAGGGCGCGTGCGCGGTGTGGTAATCGTTCGATATAACCGCGCTCAACTAACGCCGATATAAGGCGATGAATGCCGGATTTGGATTTTAAACCCAAAGCATTTTTCATTTCTTCGAATGACGGCGGAATGTCATCTTCGGACATTTTCTCGTGAATATAGAGTAGTAAATCTTTTTGTTTTCTGGTCAGCATTTCTAATAAATCCCTATTCTAGGCATTGATATACACTATTTGTTCTATTTTAGTTCACCGTTTGTGTCAATAGAGAGGTTTATGTTCCTAACAAGTCATGAACTGCCGCTTGTATATCATCCTGACGCATCAGGCTTTCACCAACAAGAAATCCTTCATATCCAATGCTTTCAAGTTTCTTTATTGTTTCGTTGCCGCCGATACCGCTCTCCGAGATTTTATATGTTGTGGAGGGGATGTTCATGGAAAGTTCAAAAGATGTCGTTATGTCGACCTCCAATGTCTTCAAGTTGCGATTATTTATGCCTAACATCATTGGGTTTAGCTTTAATGCGCGCTCCAGTTCGGCTAAATTATGCACCTCAACAAGAACATCCATGCCAAGCCCAACCGCAGTCTCATAAAGCTCCCGCGCCATCGTATCATCCAGCGCGGCGATGATTAGCAAAATGCAATCCGCCCCCAAAGCGCGTGATTCATAAATTTGATAAGGGTCTACCATAAAATCTTTGCGCAATACCGGAATATCGACGGCTTTTTTTATGTCTGTCAGGAAATCATCATGGCCTTGAAAATATGGCTCATCCGTTAAAACGGAAAGGCAACTCGCACCTGATGCTTTGTATATTTTAGCAATTTCTACAGGATCGAAATCTTCACGAATAATACCTTTGCTGGGTGATGCTTTCTTAACTTCTGCAATCAGAGCCGTCCCCTTTGCTCGCTTCATTTTACTTAAAAATCCGCATGGAAGAGGTTGCTCGGAGGATATATATTGTAAATCTGCAAGGGAGCGTAGGGACTTCTTATAAGCAATATGTTCTTTCTTTTTATCACATATTTTTTCTAAAGTATTCATTAGGCGGTGGCTCCATGCTTTTGTGTGAAGGCTTTGTATTCGTTGAGTAATTCTAGGGCGTGGCCACTATCTATAGCTTGCATTGCTGTCTTTGCGGCGTGGGTTAAATTATCCTCCTTGCCTGCAATAATCAGGGTCGCGGCAGTGTTGGCAACAACAATGTCTCTATATGCATTCTTTGCGCCGCCCATAATATCGAGCAAAGCTTGCGCATTAATCTCCGGCGTGCCGCCAATAAGGC
>JQIA01000765.1_pt1 | contig 16901 bp, 22 predicted proteins | sample 811431 | NCBI WGS metagenome assembly JQIA01 (sample SAMN02998118, study PRJNA258478) | marine sediment metagenome | biome: marine; feature: seafloor; material: sediment; isolation source: oil-polluted sediment collected from 3 locations (0.5 km, 0.7 km and 0.9 km)... | place: USA: Gulf of Mexico ...
GGTCATGGGTACTCAGAAACATACCGAGAAATTGGCTTTCGGTTTGTAGAGTTTTTATTAGAAACTCGTCAAGATAAAACTTTGTTGAAACCGGAGCCGTTACGGTTAACTTTTCCAGATGGAAGCATTGTTGTCCAACCAGATGAGGTTTTTATAGATGATTCGGGTATTCATAAAGTTAGGCGAATACGTTCCGGAAAACTGAGGTCAAAAGAACATGAGCGGATAGAGTACTCTGTTCTGTTAGAGGCTGCGGAGCTGCGTTATGGTAAAGGTACGCAAGTGGAAAGTGTGCATTTGACATGTGAAACACAGAAACCTCTGAAGCTTAGTACTAAGCAAAGGCAAGGTCGTCTTGTTAAATCAGCTAATGTACTTAAATCTGTTTCGGAGGGTGATTACCCAATATCACCATCCTCTCGAAGCTGCCCTACTTGTCCTAACTTTTTTATCTGTGGAGATGTACCTGAAGGAAAAGTTATTATGAAAATCTAATTTTTTCTTTCCGGTTTGAGAATTTATTGCGATTAACATCTTGAAGAGCATAAAACTGCATGTCGCGGTTCCCACTTTAAGAGAGTTAATAATTATGAGTACTAATAGTTCAACAAATAAATCAGTAGTCCCACTTGAAGATATTACTGAATGCGTGCGTATACAGAGACCGCCACGTTTTGCGGACAGCTATCAAGTGTCCATTGCTGATCAACATTTAACGCAGCAAAGTGTTTGTATCAGCGACCCAGTTCCAACAGGTCGACAAATACTGGAAGCATCAAATCGTTTCCCAGCCGAAAATTTTATGTTGCTGATGCGCCAAGCATCAGGAAACGTAGAAGAAATAGGCCTATCAGAAACAGTCAACGTTTATCAACAGGGAGTGGAGCAGTTTATTGCTTTTGAAGGTGACAGGATTTTTTACTTTGAGCTAAACGGGAGAAGACTTCCGTGGGGCGACAAGTTTATCACTGAGAATATTCTGCGCATCCTTGGTGACATAGACTCGAATCAGTCTCTTTGGTTAACCGATAGAAGCGCTGAAGATAAAATGTTGAATGACGCTGACAAGGTAAATCTCTCTAAAAAAGGGCTGGAGATAATATATTCAAAAGCTATGAGTTGGAAGCTGAATGTGCATGGGGTAGTCATAACATCGGATACACCAACGATCTTGGCATCAGAAGCTATGATACAGGCTGGATTCGATCCATCCCAAGATTGGAATCTTATCCTTAAAGTGAAAGGCCAGCCCAAACAGCCCATTTCCACGGATGACGAAATTGACCTAACTCAGCCAGGTATTGAGAAGTTAAGACTCATGCGCAAGGAAATCGTTAATGGAGAAAAACCAATAGACCTGCGCTCCGAGTTTGTACTCTTAGATAAGGATATTAAGTACTTAAATGCATTGGAGGTTCATTGGGAAACATTGCTGGATGGTCCCAGACGCTGGCTCATTATAAAAGATTTTCAGTTGCCTAACGGCTATAACCAGGAAAAAACGGATATAGCGATCGATATTCCACCAGCATACCCAGATGCAGCGTTAGACATGTTTTATTGCTATCCATCACTCAATTTGAAGTCGGGAGCAGTAATAGCTCAAACAAATTCTCAACAAGTTATCGCCGGTAATTCATATCAGCGCTGGAGTCGACACCTTGCACCTCCAACACGGTGGAATCCAAAAATCGACAGTGTAATCACGCAAATGACTGTTGTAGAAGAGTCTTTATTAAGGGAGGTAGGTCAATGAAAACATCATATAGACTTGCGATTTCCAAGCTCCATCACGAGCACTTAAATCATCACCTTTTTCCTGGTGACGGGTTAGAGGCGGCCGCAATTTTGCTATGTTCTAAAAGCAGTGTTGGCCGATTATTGGTAAAACATGTAATGCTTGTACCTTATGAATTATGCAAAGAACGGCTACCTGACAGGATAAATTGGCCAGGCACAGCGATAGAAGAAGCAATAGATGTAGCCGAATTGGAACATCTGTCGATTATTCTTATTCACTCCCACCCCGGCGGTATGTTTGATTTTTCAAGTCATGACGATGAAAGTGATCATCAAGTTATTCCGTGCATTTATCAGGCTGTTAACAAGCCTAGTATTATGCATGGCTCGGCTATCATGACCGCAGACGGAGCTATACGAGCCCGAATCTATAAAAATGATATGTGTATTGAACCAGTGAAGTTTGTTACTTGTGCATCAGATGACATATCCCTTTGGTCTCCTTCTATGCTTGGGACTGTACAAAAAGTGCCGATGGCGTTTACCTCTGAGATGCAGCAAGATTTGAATAACCTAACTGCATGTATAGTTGGCGTATCAGGAACAGGCTCAATTGTTGCGGAGCAACTAGCCAGAATGGGTATTGGGAAACTGCTATTAATTGATTTCGATAAGACAGAATTTAAAAACCTCAACCGCATTTTAAATTCAACAATTGAAGACGCAAAATCTGGTCGATTAAAAACTGAAATGCTTGCTTCAAAAATTTTACAATATAGTGATGACATAAAAATTCAGTGTATTAATTCCAGTATTGGTTGTCGGGAAGCGATTATGGAAACTGGGGATGCTGACGTAATATTCTGCTGTGTCGATAGTCTAGAAGGCAGGCAAATATGCGATCGAATCAGTTCTGCATTTTTGCAGCCTCTTTTAGATGTAGGAGTCACTATTCCAACAAGAAAGACTAGTAAAGGTGAGCCCGCCATTGCAGACGTCTTAGGTAGGATAGATTACGTTTACCCAGGTAGTTCTACATTGCTCGACCGAGGCGTATACTCACCAGAAGGGTTACGGAAAGAGTACTTGAGACTAGTTGCTCCAAAAGACTTCGATATTCAAGTTGCTGAAGGATACATAAAAGGCATAGTGGAGGAAGCTCCTTCGGTAATCACATTGAATATGCGGGCAGCCAGTTCATGCGTAATGGAATTTATTGCTCGCTGCTACCCATTCAGGCATGAACTAAATGATAAGTTTAACAGGTTGTTTTTTTCTATAGCGGAAAGTGAAGAGGAATACGAAAGCCATACAACATCCAACCCTTCACAGAATGAACTACTTGCTCGAGGACTAAAAGAACCGTTACTAGGAATGCCTTGTTTTCACTCTCAAAAAATAAAAGGAGAAGCCGCATGAAAAAACCAAAATGGCTTTTAAAATGTGTTGAGTTTGTATTGCCGGCCCGTAAAACATCAGTTATAGAGGGGGATTCCCCTCCTAATGTTTTACCTTATCGGAATTTAGTGTTGGCTCGAGAAGACGATGAAGACTGGGCTGTTGGGTTCATGTGTCCTTGCGGGTGCGGGAAAAAACTTGAACTTATGCTTATTCAAGAAGTAAAACCTCACTGGAAACTGGTGGTCGATCAGAGTAATCGACCAACATTACATCCCTCTGTTTGGCTAAAAACAGGATGCCAATCACATTTTTGGCTGAGAAGTGGTAAAGTGATTTGGTGTTAAGTCATTCACCATAAACAAGCTTTTCAGCTCGTAAATCAACGAATTTGAAGTAGAAATAACTTAACAATGTTTGAGGAGTCCATTACTAATCGGCAGATGGTGTGTTTATTAGGCTAGCGGCTCCTTGAGTTAGAATATCATTTTGAATTTTCCACTTACCAATTTCTAATTATTTGAGAACAAAGTATGCAAAGAAGCGACGAAAGAAAAATTCCAGAAGTCTTGGATGCCGCTCAGCTGGTACGTATCGAGTCGGTACATAGAGGATTCTTATATCAGCACCTTTATACTGTAGGTTGCTTGTTATTAGCGCAAAAGGCAAACGTCGATGTGGTGATGGTTGAGCTTGATGAGGATATTGAACTTATTACAAAGCAGGGGCGAATTTATGTGCAGGTTAAAACTCGTTCAAAGCCGATCATACCCAGCGAGATTTCAGGCACGCTGAAGCGTTTTGACGACCTGCGAAAAGAGCATACTAAAGGGAGGAGAAAAGGCGTAGCATCTTTCATTTTCGTTGCTAATCAGTCACCGAGCGTTATGCTACAGAAGGCTATCGACAATAATAAACTCCCTCCTGATGTTCTTTTCGTTTGCCCTCAGTCAACTACGGAAACCTTTCCTGCACTCCCTCCCGCATGGGAGTCGCTGACTGACGCTGCAGCATGGTGTATTGCACAGGCGGAGGAGCTGAACTTTTCATTATTGTCCCCGGACTCTCTGATATGGAAGTTGGCCGGGCTGGTGCAACTTGCAGCCACTGGTAGCTCCGCTGACAAACAGCATTCATTTCACATCAAAGACCTACCAGATCTATTTGAGCAACTTATTGTTCAGTTACAAGACTTCCCCACACCTCCAGCTTATTACAGGCCACAAAAGCAGGAACCTTCTCTGACATCTGATGATCATGTACGTATCATTTGCGGTTTATCAGGCGCAGGTAAAACCGCGTGGGCAGCTCAAGCAGCGCTGCACAGCACTCAATTATGTGCCTACTATGACACCGGTGACCTTCCTGGACCTGCCTTAGCAAGCACGCTGGTTCGTGAATTGGCAGCAAAATTTGCAACATCTGATCGAAATGGTCTGCGAAAGATTCTACTACCGGGCGCTAGTGGTTACGAGGCACTAAGAATGTTCGATACATTCCTAGATCAGCAAGGGGTCACTCTGCTGCTGGTTTTAGATAATGCTCATCGTATTCCTGTAGAGAATCTACGTGATGTTCTGAATGCAACCAAAAGCATTAATTTTGTTCTGTTGTGTCAGCCCCATGACAACGTTCGAGAACTGGAGGCTATTACGGGGCTTCAGCGTCAAACACTTCTGGGTTGGGATATTGATACTGTTGCTGAAGCCGTAGACGATCTCGGTGGCTTTGCCACGGCTCAGGGCTATGAGCAGCTGCGGGTTTATACTGGTGGACTGCCGTTGTATGTTCAGAGCGCAGCGAAGATTGCGGTCACAGAATACGAAGGGAATGTCGATAAACTGTGCGCTGAACTTCAGCAACAGGAAAATAGCGTAGAAACGGCACAGGAAGTCATCCTGTCTCGTGTTTATAAGGGGTTCGACAAGTTAGTTCAAGATTCACTGGCATTATTCAGCTTGGCTGATGTGGGATTGAGTCGTGATGAAGTTTTGGAGCTTCTTGTCGATTCGCTAAAAGTATCCACAAGAGGTGCTGCCGCAATCCTTAAAAAGATGCGGGCCACCGGAACCGTCGAGGTTTTCGGGAATCAGACGCTGAAGGTGCATGATGCCGTCAGAGCACTGGGATTGCAACATTTAGAACTTATGGATCCAGTGTTAGAAAATAACGCACTGATAGCGTTGAAAGATATGCTGGTCGTGAGTCTTCACAAAACTCGCGACACATCAAGATTCGCGCTTTTGACTCAGATTTATATCAAGCTCAACGACGTAATGACACTCATTGCACTTTCAGGTGAAGAGCTGTTTTATGAAATGGGTATCAATGTCGACATACTGGCAATTCTGGAGCGTGCATCGATTTCAGATACTCTGGAACCTGTTCATAAATTCTGGGCATTGGATGGGCTCGTTTTCTCTGAACTTAAAGAGGGGAGTTCTGAAAAACTTGTCCAGCGATTTGAAGCCATGGAAGCTCTTCTTGCTGAGCATGAGTTTAGTTATCTCGAACAAATCGCGTATGCAATGAAGCGGATATTATTCTCAGCAGAGAATGGTGACATACGCGAGGTTAAGCGACTTGTAGAACAGGTCAGTACCAAGTTGCCCGATGCTGAACATGAACGAATTTTTGACTATAACCATGCCATCGCTCTTTGGAAGCTAAAAAAATACAATAAAGCAGACTCGCTGTGCAGGAAAGGGGGGTCGAGGTCCAACGGTACGAAAAGTTACTCTAAGGAATATCTATGACGGTTCTAAATAAAAATATTTTCCGTAAACCCTGCCTTTGATGAAATCCGATCAGCCACCCCTATTTAACAATACAAACCAATAAAAACGGAGAGCAATGCTGAGTTATTACTTCTAGTTTTTCAGCGTTAACTATCAGAGTTACCCACAAACAGTAGACACATTCTATAATTAGGTCGAGACCTAAATTGGAGGTGTGATATGGCCAAGAAAAAGAAGACTCAAGCTTATACAGAGGAGTTTCGTCGGGAAGCAGTTCAACGTGCAGCACAAGAAGGTAATACTGGCGCATCGGTTGCTAGAGAGCTCGGGATCCATCCGGGACAAATCTACAACTGGAAGCAACAGTTCACTCGATTAACCGATAAGCAGTTCAACTCCGTTGATGGCGTCGACTACTCAAAGAAAGAATCCGAAAAGGTTAGAAAACTTAAACGAGAAAATAGCCGTCTACAAAAGGAAAATGATTTCCTAAAAAAGGCAGCTGCGTATTTTGCGAACCAGCACGAGTAAAATACGCGCTAATCAGAGAGCATAGAGAGGAGTTTTCTATCGTATTAATGTGCCGAGTACTGAGTGTCTCTCGCTCCGGTTACTATCGTTGGTTAAATCGCGGTAAGAGTAACAGACAGCTTCGTCGAGAATCGATGACTGAGCATGTCGTTGATACTTTCGATACGTTTAAAGCGCGTTATGGTGCGCTGCGAATTACTAAAGAGTTAAACGAACTGGGTGTATCTTGCTCGCACAACTATGTCGCAGGACTATTAAAGGCGCAGGGACTCAGAGCTCATAATGGCAAGTCATTTAACTATGGCGGTCATGCTCTCACCATGAACAACGTCTTTGATAACTTACTTAAGCGAAAATTTGATGTGGCTAAGCCCAACTTAAAGTGGGTTAGTGACATCACTTACATTTGGGTTGAAGAGCAGTGGCTCTATTTATCGACCGTCATGGATCTTTTTTCAAGAAAGATCATCGGTTGGTCACTGGACGATTCGATGTCCGTCGATTTGATTCGTGATGCGTTAAAAATGGCGTTTAAAGGAAGAGAAATCGCACCTGGCTTAATTATCCATTCAGACCGAGGGACACAGTATCGTTCCAATGAATACATCGATTATATGCGCGCTAATGGAGGGAAACCCAGTATGAGTCGCAAGGGAAACTGCTGGGACAATGCAGTGATGGAATCCTTTTATAGTCGACTGAAGGTCGAGATGATCTATCCAAGCAATTTTAGCTCGATAAGCGAACTGAAATCGAGTATCTTTGAATACATTGAAATATTTTATAACCGCATACGTCGTCACTCAGCGAATGATTATTTGAGCCCGCTTGAATTTGAGCGAAGGTATGCATAATTAGGGTGTCTACTTTTTGTGGGGAACACCACTATATTTTTAGTTATGCTCCCTAGCTCTATACCCCTACCTTCAAACAAAGCACCGTGCGGATTCCTATAACTCCAATGTAAATCCGGATAACCTAAAAATGCCCCCTGGTACTGAAGAATTGACAATCGTCTTTCACAGCCGGTTACTTTTGATTGAATACGATAATCTCGACCATTATCAATAGTGCTTACCCCCATGAGTTCTAACCGCTTTACTATTATTTCAGGGTTACTTAATTCTTCACATAGCTCAGGCTTTGAATTTTCAATAGAAATGCGGTCATAAGACATATCGTTTACTCCCTCATAATTTCAAATAAAGTGTGAATTGCAATTTATTAAAACGAGTAACTACAGTTAGAGTTGCTTAGCCGCTTCAATATATTTGTATAACGTTGGTTTAGAAATTCCCATCATCTGGCAAATCTGCTTTATCGTATGCTTTTTCTCTTCATATAACTTAACTACTAAAGCCTGCTTATCTTTATCTAGAGATTTGGGCCTGCCACCTTTGCGGCCTCGCGCCCTTGCAGCCTGAAGCCCCGCCTGCGTTCTTTCCCGGATCAAGTTGCGCTCAAATTCAGCCAGTGCTCCGAAGATATGAAAAATGAGTTTGCCAGAACTTGACGATGTATCGATCGCTTCTTGCAAACTTTTTAGCCCAATATCTTTTGATTCCAGCAACGTCACCATTTCAATGAGATCTTTCAGTGAGCGGCTTAAACGATCTAATCGCCATACCACGACGGTGTCACCGGCGCGAGCATAGCTCAGTACTTCTTGTAGTCCTGGACGTTCCGCTTTAGCACCGCTTATATGATCTTCCAAAATACGATCGCATCCGGCTTTGGAGAGTGCATCCATTTGAAGATCAAGGTTTTGATCATCAGTCGAGACTCTGGCGTAACCAATTAGCATTAATACGAACTCAATAGTTAACATACTCGTTAAACATGATTATATATTAACTATGATAACTTTACCGAGTTAATTAACTCAACAATCCTTGATTTGTCGTTGGTGTCTTGAGTGTTTGAAACTAGTAAAGAAAACGTCCGTTTATTTAACCCTAGACTGCAACTAACTTGACTCTATAGGGGCTAAACCCAGGCAGCGACATAAAAAACGCCAATTGTCACACTTATTGCTGTAGGGCTTCGAATACCAGGCTCGCAGTGCTGGAGGACAACGAGATACCCATCTATACACCGCTTCCTATATTGATTAATTAGTTTGACATATTTTTGAATTGTGATGCTCTAAATTTAACCCAACTTAATCAGCTCGATGTATTTATTGGTTTGTGTTGTGATAGCAGGACCTAACCTCTGTATATGTTTAAGTGTAATTCCAGGACTACATTGTTGTATGGCTTTGTCTGAATCACAATGATTGTTAAATTCTCGAATGGACATTATTTATGCCATTTTCCTATCGTTCCTGTGAAACTTAACTTTCAAACGAGGCCGATTTTTTCAACTTGCACATGATTTTTAATACTCGCCTTTGTTGGCCTTTTATCGGTTTTAGCATAATAATTCATGAGAATTTGGCCAATTAACACAGGTTTTTCCTGAATGATCCAATGGGTGCCTTCTTCAAGTTCTAACAGAGTACCATGCTCCATGTATTGCATGCTTTTTAGAGCCATTGATTTGGAACTAAACGCATCGTCCGGTGCTAGTACGAATAGTCCCGGTACCGAAATGTTTTTATCAACATCAAGTTCGAATTTCGCGTTAGCACGATACCAAGCCCCCATTGAGTTAATCGCTCCCTGGTTATCCCATGCCGATTGAAATTGCTCCATGTGCTCTGTTGCGAACGTACCTGGCAGTGAGGTTTTTTTCAGATTCTTGACTAGTAAAAACCAATTACCCAATCGCCCGACATATCCTGGTATCCAAGGGACTCGAAGAAACGTTCGATACCAACTAACCTTTGCTTCTTTAGTGTCACCCTCACGAATTGCTTCAGGGTGCGGTTTATTAATCACAACAAACTTTTCAATTTTTTCAGAATGATGAATGAGCGTCCACCAAGCGACGAGCCCGCCAAAATCATGTCCTGCTAAATAGGCTTTTTTATACCCCAAAGCGGTTATTAATCCCGCGATATCTCCGGCCAATTTATCCAGTCTGTAAGCTTTCGCTGAACTCGGTTTGTCTGAATTATTGAAGCCTCGTTGGTCAGGTACTATGACTCGAAAACCTGCTTTGGCTAATTCGGCCATAGGGCCTCGCCACGCGTACCAAAACTCAGGATAACCATGAAGTAAAATTACAGGCTTGCCATCCTCTGGCCCCGCAAAGACTACGTTAAGAGAGACTTCTCCGACATTGATTCTACGATTTTCAAGTTTTAGCCCCAACTGCTCTTCGGCAAAAGCTATTGCATCCCGTTTGGGTTGGATGCCAGATAGATAGCCAATCACAAGAATGACCAATAACACGACTGTGAAAATAACCATGTTAATGCTCCTTCAGTGAGTTATTCGACAATGGTTCTTCATCACTTTGATATGGCCTGAAAGGCTCAATGAGCTGACTGATATAATCCACCGGATAATTCGGCTGCGTTGAGATCCCGATGTCCTCTGTTCCGATAGTTCGATCTTTGTCAAAATAAGCCGTGCCTAATAAATGATCGGTAAATGTGAAAAACAAACCAAAATTCACATCGCCTTCTTCGGCCGTATTTAAATGATGAAAGCGGTGGACCGCGTTGGAGACATAGATGTTTTTCAGAGGGCCAGTGAAATACGCGACATTTGAATGCTGCAATAAAAGTTGTAATAACACGGCAACGACAAGCAGCATCAAGACATCTTGTGGTATGCCCATCAGCAACAACGGTGTAGTACCTGCCATGGTTTCAATTGTTTGATGTAACGGGTGTTTCATGAGTCCATTGAAGCCATACATCCGTTTAATGCTGTGATGAACAGCATGTAACCGCCATAAAGCTTCAATACGATGGCTGGCAAAATGTGCTAGGGTAATACCAACATCGGCTATTAATATTGCGATAAATACTTGTAACCATAGTGGTAAGTCAGCCGGCCAAACCGAAGGTAGTGGATTTAGGCTCGCAATAAATGGAACACTCATAACGCCCAAAACACTAGAGGACTCATTAACCAATGCGTGCATGAAGTCACGAAGTCCATCACCTTGTGATTGGTTAAATGTGTTATCGAATGGCGCCAATTTTTCCAGCATAAAGGACAATACAATAAAGGTTGCTAGCAATCCTAATAACCACAACTCGTGATAATCGTAGTTAACTATATAGATAGCAATTGCGTTACCAACAATCAAAAATAATGGTAAATAAGAAAACCTGACCAGAAACTTCACCATATAAACCTCCAATACCGATTAATTCAACTGTTATCTAATGAACAGTTCTAACGATTAATAAACAGTGTATCTAGAGTTACTTGGGGGGGCTTGTATGAACTGGTCGCATATGACTATCTATCTTAGGCAATGGGATCTATCAGTGCTTTCAAATTAGGGAGGATAACCAGAACATACAAGCGATTCAAGTAGTAATCAGGCAGTATGGACCCATCTTCTCCAGTCACAGCAGGTACCATTTGATGAAAAACTTAACCCAAAGTCCAGTATTGGCAATTGTCGCATTCGTTATCGTATTAGCAACCGTAGCCCACGCTATTTTAGGTGATGTATCGATATTTCATGGCATGATATTACATACCATTTTCTTGTTAACGGGACTATCGATGCTCGCTTACTTTAAAGAACAAACGGCCGGGGAAAAATCGAAATAGATCAATATTATTCGAAATTTACGGTTATTGGGATCTGTTTATTTACAATTGCCGATGGATTGATCCCATACATCTCCTTAAATATCCGTGAAAAGTGGGCGGAATCAGTGAATCCCGCATGATGTGCACCACCGGTCAAGGACTGATGGGATACGGCGTATTCCATTGCCACTCTGATCCGAGCCCATAATGAGTAGCGCCTAATAGGCGTACCGACTTCAGATTTGAACAGGTGGATTAAGCGGCTTGGGGACAGATGCACACTGGCTGCTAGATCGTCTAGCGGAATTTGACTGTCAACGCTGTGATTCAATTGTTGCAATACTTCGATTACACGTGGATCCAGACTGACAGTCGACGGCTCTTTGCGAGATAATTCATTAATCATTTTATTGATTGTACTTTTGGCTGAACCATTCGTTGACGACACTTGATGTAATTGATTGAGTTCAGACAAGAGTTCTGTGGAAAGCTGCAATGAATGGAAGATATGGCTATCGTTTAGTTGAAATTGTTTTACCAAAGTTTCGTAAGTTTCACTTTGAATATCTAGAAATAAAGTCGCAATTGCGGTTTCTGGCGCTGAAAGTTGATGCGCGGCGTTAGCTGTGACGATAACCGCTCGATAAGTTTCAACCAGTCCTTCCTCGTTAATTAATTCGAAGGTATCATCAAGTCCAATGCAGATCTGCGCAGCATGATGACGGTGCATTACTGTCTCAAAACTGGTGCCAATGTATAAGATATGATGCCCAAAAAGGTATAATTGATTCATCGAAACCCTATCCAGTTGAAAAGCTATTTTTGATTATAGATTAGTCATTGACTAACGGTTCAAAATATTCTTGCGATAAAAAATATCTTCCCAGTTTTCTTTAGACTCGACGAGCAAAGCCCATTCAAAATTATCACCAAAGAGCCCTGCAATTTTTAACAATTCTTCCTCCCTATCAGAAGGAGGATACTCTCCTTTTTCTATTTAGACTCTTGAGTTCGACCCACTTCAAGCTTTTTCGCTATATCCACTTGGTGAAAATTACGCTTCTTTACTAAATACATCAATGATGTTTTGCTGCATCCTTTCCCACTCATTTTATTCAGATCTTTGGCAATGCCTGATATAGTCCGTACTAACACACCAGACTTTTCAAACACATTAGGATCTCCTATGAGTATCAAAAAGCCTCCATTAACCATCGGTCGACTAGCCAAAGCCGCTGGCGTTAATATTGAGACGGTCCGTCACTATCAGCGACAGAACTTACTCGTTGAGCCTAAAAAACCTGAGGGTGGCTTTCGTCACTATCCAGAAGAGACTATCGATCGTATTCGATTTATTAAACGAGCACAACACCTAGGGTTTTCACTCAAAGAAATTCAGCAACTATTAGTTCTGGGGAGCCAACACTGTGATGATATACAAATATTGGCCGGAGAAAAGCGTGAGCTCATTCAGCGACAGATCGAAGGCTTAATGACAATCCAGTCTGCATTAGATGATATTATTGCTTCGTGCCAAAGTGATAAAACAGAAGATCAGTGCGCCCTTATCGACGCGCTCTCCCAGAAAGGCTTTCTAAATGATTAACGGTTCACAAATCTCCGCTTGACTCTGGACTGTACACCAGAGTGTATACTAGCTTCATTGAATTAGTATACGGAGTCTTCTCAAGTGTCAAATACGTCCAGCTCAAATCGCCCTTTATTCTTGGCAGCGCTAGCTGCAATCGGTGCCTCTGCCTGTTGTATAGGCCCATTATTACTATTGTCACTCGGCATTGGTGGTGCCTGGATGAGTAATCTTACGGCCATGGAGCCCTATAGTCCTTATCTAACTGGCTTGACGGTTATTGTCTTGGCAGTAGTTTTTCGCAGCTTATACCTAGTGCCTCAGCAGTGTGAAGAGGGTGCCGTTTGCGCTAACCCCTCTGTGCTCCGAAAACAACGTCTTATTTTTTGGATAGTCTCGGTCATCCTGATGGCAATGGTGACTTTTCCCTATTACGCCGAATTTATTATCGATTAATCTCTTACCTTTTATATTATAAAAAAATAAACTTGGAGAATTTCATGAAAAAAATTATCGCATTAGCATTAATCATTGGCTCTGTTTCATTTATCGGAAACACTTATGCGCATGATGAAGCCGCCGCGTCAAAAACCGCTCTAGTAACCGAGCAAACAGCAAAATATTCAATTGAGAATATGACTTGCAAAATGTGTGACATCACCATTCGTAAATCAATGGAAAAAGTTGATGGCGTGATTAAAGCAACGGTTGATTACGACACTAAGACTGCGGTTGTCATTTTTAATCCAGCAAAAACTGATATTAAAACGATTGGCATGGCGTCAACGAATGCTGGTTACAAAGCAACGTCAATTTAATTAGTAAGATCCTAAACAAACAGCATTGGAGCATCCTATGACTCAACATTGTTTTAAGATTGAAGGTATGACCTGCAATCATTGCGTGACTTCAATCGAAGAGGCGTTAAACCAAATTGAAGGTGTCACTGCGAAAGTATCATTTGATACCGAACTCGTTGATATCGACGCGCCAAGCGGTGTGAGTCGAGATATCTTAATCGCGGCAATCGATGATGTGGGTTTTAGCGCGAAAGATGAAAAAGATGAGGGATGCTGTTCGGATAAGAGTACCTGTAGTATCGAAAATGAGGATCTACACGTCGCGATCATTGGCAGTGGTTCTGGTGCATTTGCGGCAGCAATCAAAGCCGCAGATGGCGGCGCACGAGTCACCATCATCGAAGGCGCGGAAGTCATCGGTGGATGCTGTGTCAATGTCGGCTGTGTCCCCTCAAAAATCATGATCCGTTCGGCACATCTGGCCCAACATCAACGACAGAATCCTTTCCCGGGTATAGAAGACCATGAACCGGTTATTAATCGAAAACTATTAGCGGAGCAACAACAGTCTCGAGTTGACGAATTACGTTTGGCCAAATATGAAAGTATTTTAGAAGGTAATTCAGCGTTAACTTTGGTCAAAGGATTTGCAGAGTTTAAGGATAGCAAAACATTAATCATCACAAAATCTGACGGTACCCAATCTGAGTTAACGCCTGATAGAGTCTTAATTGCGACTGGCTCACAAGCGTTTATTCCCCCGATTGAAGGCATTGAAGCGGTACCTTACTGGACGTCAACCGAAGCACTTTTTGCAGAAACGCTACCCAAACATTTAGTCGTGGTTGGTTCTTCCGTTGTTTCGGTTGAGCTTGCCCAAGCCTATCAACGGCTCGGCACTCAAGTGACTTTATTGGCGCGCCATTCTTTACTTTATAGTGAAGATCCCGCACTCGGTGAAAGCCTGCAGCAAGCTTTTGAATCGGAAGGCATGACGGTACTGACAAACACCCAAGCACAGTCGGTTACTTACTCAAACGATCAATTCGAAATATTGTTGGACTCTAGTCATTTAGAAAGCAGTGGTAAATTAAAATGCGATCAATTACTGATTGCCGCTGGACGAAGTGCCAATACGAGTCGATTGAATTTAGCGAATGCTGGTGTTGCTATTAATGAACAAGGCGCTGTAATTGTTGATGCCAAGCTCAACACCAATGTTGAACATATATACTCGGCTGGTGATTGTAGCTCAATGCCACAATTTGTCTATGTGGCTGCAGCGGCAGGAACCAGGGCGGCAATCAATATGACTGGCGGTGATGCGATACTTGATCTGTCCACCATGCCTGCGGTTATTTTCACCGACCCGCAAGTGGCGACAGTCGGTCTGACTGAAGATGAAGCGCAAGCGAAAGGCATCAATACGATTAGTCGCCATTTGGATTTAGAAAATGTTCCCCGTTCACTGGCTAACTTTGAAACGCAAGGCTTTGTTAAACTCGTCGTTAATAGCGACAATCAACAAATCATTGGCGCTCAAATTCTTGCCGCGAATGGCGGAGAAATGATCCAAACGGCGGTGTTAGCAATCGCTAATAAAATGACGATTGATGCATTGGCAGGCCAATTATTTCCGTATTTAACCATGGTTGAAGGACTTAAACTTTGCGCACAAACTTTCGCCAAAGATGTTTCTCAACTCTCGTGTTGTGCCGGTTAAGGTGTGATGACTAATAAGCGACATCAGAGCCCAGAAACTGGATCGGATCCGGTTCAGCTGTCTTGTGAGGAGTGTTGCCAAAACATACCTTACAGTCGGGAATCTGAAGATTATGTCGCTTATTTTTGCGGTTTAACGTGTTATCAAAAATGGGAAGAAAAGACTCATTCGATTGAGCAAGCGAAGCGTCAGGAAAAAGTTTTTGTTGGTGATGATGACGACAAAACAAACAGCGGTCAGTCCCAATGAAGTACTTAAAAATATCGGAACTGGCGCAAACTGCCGATACCTCGACTCATACCGTTAGAAACTACGTCCAGGAACGATTGCTCTGTTGTGTCGATCATACGCCAGGCGGCTATGGTTTGTTTGACGAGGCTGCGGTAGAACGACTCAGATTTATCCGAGCCGCGCGTAATGCCGGACTCATGATCGCTGATATCAAACCGCTCATTCATGCGCTCGATAAAAGCGAACAGTCCTCTTCTGAAAATCAAGCTGAACAGCTTAAACGCAAAGTTGAAAAACTGATGCAACAACTCGCCTTATTTAACGGTCTATTAAAAGAGATAGTTTAATTTAATTAAGCATTTCTAGGTCATCCATTTCATTATCAGGCAACTTTTCTTGTAGTGGTAAAGTGATTATTCAAACGCTTGAACGGTCTTTGTAATAATACCAGCTGATAACCGTCTCTAATTGTTAGTAAACGGTTAATCTGAGACTTACTTGAACCGGTACCTTCCGTCAGAATAATATTTGTTTACATTATTATTGGCGCTTTGTTTTGACTCAGGGGTTAAGCACAGAGTGTATATTAACCAGTAGGCTAATCGTTTTTTAGGAGTGATATCAATGAATTTTTTCCGCATTGTCGATAAAACTGGCGCGGTCGGTATGATTGCTGCCTCATTAGGTTGTGCTTCCTGCTTCCCCGCTCTTGCGGCACTCGGCGCATCCATTGGGTTGGGTTTTCTAACCCAATACGAAGGTTTCTTCCTCAATACATTGATACCGCTAGCGGCGTGGATTGTGTTGGCGACCAACTTAATATCATGGTGGTCTCATAGAGTCTGGTGGAGAACGCTGATCGCGATCGCGGGTCCAATTATGGTGCTAGCAACCTTCCATTTGTTCTGGACAGATAACTGGAGCACCGATATGTTCTATTTCGCCGTTGGCCTCATGTTTGTGGTGTCAGTATGGGATGTGTTTTCTCCGCCTAGAAAAGTTTGTAGTAACTGTGAAGTACCAGAAACAGAATCTCCATTGCGTTAAGTTCCTATGCGTTGACTTGATAGTGATGAGAAACCAGGAGATAAAATGAAAACATTAATTTGCGCGACCTGTGGCTGCTCACTGATCCGGTTGGGGGTCAGCAGTGAGCAGGCTGAGCGCTTTGAATATCAATCGGTTTCATATCCGTTTTGCTGTCAGGGATGTTTAAAGCTCTTTAAGCTGGAGCCTGATAGATTTCTCAAAGAAACTGCTGACATTAAAGTTTGTCCCACCTGTTTGGCGGAAAAGCCTGTAGCATTCACGGTACCGGTCTTGCTAAAAGGCCAAACACTCCACTTTTGTCGCTGCCCCTATTGTTTTGATACCTTTGACAGTGATCCACAATATTATATTGATCGACTAGAAGGTAGGACTGATTTTAAAGGATTGTTTGCTGATGATGAAAAGGCTTGTTGTCACTAAGACCCAAGTTTTCTTTAC
>JQIA01000770.1_pt1 | contig 16877 bp, 21 predicted proteins | sample 811431 | NCBI WGS metagenome assembly JQIA01 (sample SAMN02998118, study PRJNA258478) | marine sediment metagenome | biome: marine; feature: seafloor; material: sediment; isolation source: oil-polluted sediment collected from 3 locations (0.5 km, 0.7 km and 0.9 km)... | place: USA: Gulf of Mexico ...
TGAATATTTTTATTAAAATATTTTAACATTCTTTACTATTTCTTTATTTATTTAGGAAAGATGTCTAATTAATACCTTGTTGAATATTGTATTGAGTTGCAGGTAAAGGTTCGAAAGAAAACTCGGTTGCTGAATCACTAAAACGAATAATTCTAAAGCTATCAGTTGGCCGTAAATTTTGTAAAGCTTCTCGCATAAAGGCTTTGCTGGTATCCATAGGTAAACCACCCATAGAACCAGAACAGTCTAGTACAAATACCATTTCACGAGCCGTAATTTGGTTACTTTTTGGAATTGCTGGTGGCTCAATTAGTAAACTAAAAAAACCTTGTTTCTCAACATAATAAGATAACAGGCCAGCTTGATTACTGTCAGTTTCCAAATTATAGTGCAGAACAAAATCACGATTATCAATTACTTTACCTTTAGCAAGTTTAATTTCTCTTTGATTATCATTAATTTCATTAGTATTAAGTTCATGAGTTTTACTATATACTTGTTGAATTGGCATTCCACCATTAATATGAATCTGAATGCTTACTCGCTCTTCAGCAATCGTTTCAGGAATATCTAATCCCTTTACTGATGGATAATCTGGTAATGCTTCAAGTTCCCATTTTCCAAATTGGGTAGATTTTTCTGGAATATTGCCAGCGTGGGGAGGCTGAAAACGTGGCCCAACTACCAATGGAATAACCAATTCATAATTACCATCAATTTTGGGTATAGTCTGCACATAGTTCAATGTTACTTTAATTGGTAGGTTTGGCATGAGGTTAGCGATATCCTGAGTAAACATATTAGGACGATGTTGTTGTAACAAGGCAGCACTTTTTCCTTCTTGTTTAGCTTTAGCAAAAGTTGCTTTAGCTTTTTGTTTAGTTTGAATTTGAGCTTGAACTATCTCATCACCAACTTCCATAACCATTTTATAAACCGCAGCATCTTTATTTAACGGAAACAAATAAGACACGTTAAGCGGTGTTGTAAGTGGATTGGCAAATGTTTGTTGAACAGTAACAGTAGCTAAATCTCCTTGAATATCAACATCTATATCAGTTTTTAAAGTTGGAAAGATTACAGTATCTCCAGTTGGATTGACACCTTCCACCCTTCCGCCGAGTTCATCCGTATTAATATCTGCATAAGCAATTGATGTAATACTTAAACTTATTAGTAAGATTTTAATTAATTTACACATGGTTTCCTTATGTTAATTTAAGTTATGAAAAAAGTTAAAAAACTGGTAATTCCAAAGCCTTTGAGACTGCAATATCCCATTCCTCCACATTTTGTTTTGGCGTATCAAACGGTATGATTCTTTGCACCATTGTCCAAGTCATATTGTTATTTTGCAACCATTGCCATACTGCTTCGGAGATATAAGGTGTTGTCATACCGTTATTTGCTATAAGAGTAATTCGGATATACCATTGCTGTCCTTGCGGATCAATACTGTAGTAAATAGCAGTTGGTAGATATTCGTAGACAGAAGTAACATAACGTACCTTATGACCAATAGCTGATAGACATTCAAGCGGAGTATGTAAGTGCCGCAATGGTGAAGAAGTACTTACCATTAATAAATTATACGGACCATAACTTGCCTTTGCACCACCACCTCCATATTGAGTAAAATACTTTTGTTCGTAACGTGACAAGTCTCTATGAATAGCCGAAAACTCTCCTATAAAATTAGGCAAAGTTGGATTGGATATTTTTTTAGCTATATCTAGTGGGTGAGTTGGTAAATTGATAATTAATATAGCGATTAACAGGATAGCAATAAGATGGGCTTGCTTAACTAATGGTATTGATTTTAGTATCATTAAGTTATCAGAGCTTGGTGCTTTTATAGCCCACCAAATTATAGGTATTGTGCCAATTCCTAATGCAGTAAATCCTATAATGCCATGATAAGGTTCTGTCATAACATCAATGCCACCAAAGCTATCTGTATAGGCTAATCCAATAGCTAGGGAAGCAATGCGTATTGTGTTAATTATAAAAGCAGAAACTAGTGTTATCACAATACCAACACCAGTGTAGAACCAGTTGGGGCGAGTAATTGCAGCTAACATGCTGAATAAGATAAATAATAGTAATAAACCTCTGGCTCCAGAACAGGGTAAATCAACTAATACATCCTTACCAGCCAGCAATATTCTGATTCCATCACATTGGACTGGCTCAGTTCCTAAACTTAACAGTTGACATGCACCAATTGCAGATATGGCTTGTAAACTATAACCCACAGTATGTTGCATGATATGTTCTAAAGGTAATGTAAAAGCAAATAATACCGCCAACCAAAATGCTGAAATAGGCCGTTTATTTTGGTCTAATCCCAATAGCAATCCTATTGCATATACATCTATTATTAATGCAAATGCTCCAATTGTGTTGATATCTAAAACTTGCCCAATTAACCTTACCAATGCTGTTAAGCCAAGCAATATTAAGGTGGTTTTGGTAACTGCTAAATGTTTTATCGGAGAGCTAGTAATGCTCCACAACAATAATACTCCGACTAATATTGCAACCAAGAAACCATCAGATTGATAGGCAGGAGCAAACCAAGTTTTAATCAACCACATCATTGGCTGCAATGCTAATAATCCAGCAGCTATAGCGAATATAATTTTCATTTTAATAATTTTTATACAAATAACTTTGTATTTTAAAGTAAATAAGCAAAAAAATTTCCCCTGTTATTTAATTGTGATGTTAATACACGTAATGATATAATCAGTTTTATACAACACATATACTAATCAAAACAAGCTATTTAGATAACATGAAAAATATTATAATGTTACTTCTAATCATATTTTTACCAATTCTTTTTGGAATTTGTATGATGTTGGGAGAAATCAAAATTGATAGGAACTGGCATCTAATAAAATGCAATAATTTTACAAGAATATTAGTCTTATTAGTTTCAGTTCCTATATTTTATATAACATATTCAGCATTTTCGACATATTTAGTTGAAAAAGTTCCAAATATTTTTGTTCTCATTATTTTAGCTGGTATGTCAACAATGTTTTTATTAGCTATTAATGAAGTTTTTAGAACAAAAATTTGGTTTGATAAAGAAAATATATTTTATCAGTCACCTTATGGTAAAAAAATAGTAATGAGATTTGATGATATTATTACATGTATTCAATCAAAATCTGGTGAGTATTACATGGTTGAAGATTATAATAATAAAATTAAAATTTCTATATTTATGCCTGGCTCCATTGATTTGGTTAAATACATACAATATAGAATTGGGAAGTAGAAATATACCAATTATTATTTATAAACTTTTGCAATGTTAATAACCTGAGTTTGATATAAGATATCATTATACCTGAAAATGGCAATTAGATTTACAACTATCTGAAACAATTAAAAAAATTCGTTTTTATGAAAGATAATTATTTTTAATAACTATTTGAAAATTATGAAAAACATTTTTTAATTGCTACTTTTAGGTTATACCTAATTGTATTTAATATTCTATATATTGTTCCTAATTTTATTTAGGAACACAATGTTTAGAAGCTCTGCTTCGAACTTAAACCGAACAGAGAATAGATAAAAAAAATAGAGTTTTAGATTACTGGCTGTCCGAACTGTTAAGACAAGATACCCAAACATTATAAATCGCATCAATATTTTTAAAAATTGTTTAACCAATGTTCCATAAAGACTGCTTCCTAAAATAAGCCAGATTAAACAAGATTGAATTTTCTCTTTGTCGTTATCCAACCAAGTTATTAAAACTTTGGAATCAGCATGACAAAGTACTATTAAATCTGTCCATAATTGCTTAAAATTAATCATATTTTTTATGAAATCATAGCTTAAAATTTGTTAGATATTTGGGTTATTGAAATATTTAAGGAACAAAAATAATCTTGAATAAATAACTAAAAAAATCACCTTTTTCACTAGTTATTAAGGTAAAAACTTCATTTCTGCCAATAAATGGTGATAATAGATAGGACATTTGAGTGCCAATGAACATGTAAATTAGAAACCAGATTCTTAATAAAGCGGAAGAGTTTGGTTTATCATTTACAATTTGACTGACGTTCAACATGTTACGTTTGATTGAATATAGGCTGGCAATACCGCAAAAACCAAAAATAACAACATGCATTATTAGCAGAAATTCGTATTTAGAGCCAGAAAATAGGAAGAACAATGATACTGGTGCGAAGGCTGCGAGTAAGATTGAATTCAGAGCTATGCCTGTTAGTAAGATGATAAAGGTATAGGTAAACCTCATTTTGGAACCAAATAGTAGACCTATAAAATGTAGTGTCGGTAGGCATATTGCTAAAGTTAAGGAAAATAAACAGAAAACTTTGATTGCAGATGAGATTGCTTGTATATACGAATGAAACAGTCCCATGCTAAAGCCGTATATGGCAGAACCGACAATTGAGTATAATAATAGCTTGGATATTTTTTTTTGTATCTGTTGGTTGTTGATGATTTCTTCGTAGAAGAGTTTGGATTCATCTTTTCTAAAAATGGTTTCGATGTTCATGGCGGTTTCCTCATATTTTTACTTTCTAATTAATTCAATTAATTGAATTAAAAAAATACTAACAATGCAACAATAAGTACTCCAATTAAAGCACCTATTGGATAGGCTATCCATCCTGTCCAACAAGTTAATTCCTTCATATACATAGCTCCAGGAGCCATTCCAAATATGTATCCTGCATTCATAGAAAATTCTGTTTGATCCATACTAAATTTACCTAAGGAAATGTTTTCTTAAATCTTAATTTATTGAGCTGAAATTTTAATCATAAAATACAATATTTAGTACTTAGTTTGGATTATCTTATTATTGTTCTAGCGTATTGTTATGAAGTTGAGCAAATTGAACCTTTACATTGGATTAAGGTTATTGAAGATAATATGGTAATTTAACTATTTATTGCTAATTTTATTAATCAAAAATGTAATTCCAAATCCCCATAGACAACTATTTAAAATCACCATATAATCGACAACATAAATTCCAAAAAATCTAATTAAAAGAAAACCACCAAAAAAATTAAAAATATATATAGGAAAAATTATAATTTTATAAAAAACTTTTGATGCTTCTAGATTAGGAGCAAGTGAAGAACAATCTTCTAAGTCTGAATCATCATTTGCCATGCAAAGACCATCCATAGATAAAATAGAGCCTAATACAAAAGATATACAAAAATGGACTATAGTTATCACAGCAACCCGTATAAAAAAATGATAGTTCTTATTTTGAATACTTCTTGTTATAAACCAAGTAAATGCAATAGGAATTAATCCTATACAAAGAATAATTATTAGGATAATCATGTTCATAGTTATTGGTTAATTTTTTTAAACTTAATTACGATGTTACTAAGTTCTACAACTTATATGTAACAAACATACATAATTGACTATCAGGTTCATATAATAGCTTTTTTCTATAGTAACCATTATCATCAAGCAAATGATAAATAATTATTGTTTTCTTACCATTATGGTATTTTTTTAGTTGCTTCTTAAAATCATTATATAGAAAATTTGATGATAAAATTTTTGTTTTCTTTCCTATTCTAGAATATTCCAACGCATTATATTCAAAGGAAAATAATTCTAGAAAACATTGTTTATTACATAAAAAAGTTATTTCATAGTACCAACCTGTTGTCCAAAATTCGTTAAAACAATTAAATGAAATTATTTCTTCATTAGTAATATCCTTATCAAATATTTGATGAAAACAGTCATTTTTATAATCAAAACTGGGAAAATCGTGAACGAATATATCGACTAAAATAAAACATGAAAATAGTATGATCCAATTAAGTATTTTCATCTTAATCCCATAATTTACTTTACAACACTCAAAAACCTCCTTAACCTCTTCTTCCCCAAAACATTGCCAAGCAAAGAAAAAAATATCAGTTCGCTGTCCAATAGTAACGAAGAATGCCGTTGATATGCCATATCCAAACGGTAGCTGGAATTAGCATTTCTCCCTCGTAATTGAGCTAAACCAGTAATCCCCGGCACTGAATCCCACCGAGCATCATAATCTTTCTGATTCCAACCCAACCTTTCAATATCTTCCTCAGTCAATGGACGTGGCCCAACCATACTCATGTCACCTTTTAACACATTCAAAAACTGTGGAATTTCATCTAACCCAGTTTCCCGCAACCATTTTCCAACTTTAGTTACTTCCTGTTCATTCATGCTTCTAAACTTAAATATTTTAAACGGCTGTTTGTTACGTCCGATCCTTTCTTGCGTAAACAAAATTGGCCCTTGATCTTCTAAATAAATTACCACTGCAATCGTAGTTGCCACTGGTGTAAATGCCGCTAAACCAAGTCCAGCTGCTGCTATATCAAAAACTCGTTTTTTTACTTCTTGATTTAAAATTTGCTTAAACATTGATTAATTCCTCGTTGAAATTGATATATCCTTTTTTATATAAATAACTTTGTATTTTAAAGTGAGTAGTCAAAAAAATACTTTACCCAAGTTTTAAAGCTTAATTGTTTGAATGTAGGATGTATAGCGTTTATCATTTGTATAAGGCACAAGGTTTCGGGAAATCCGCTCCGCTCCATTCCCGAAACAACTTAAAGATGTACTCCAGTCAATCGGGAAACGCTATACTCAATGCCATTAAGTAAAGATTTGGAGTCCAAACCTTTAGGTTTGTAAATATTTAATTTAAATCAAAGCTGAAGCTTTGAACTCCAACAAATTTTTCTTAACTTAATGACATTGCATCCTACTACTAAAAAATATCGTAATCAAAAAATACTTTGTTTTGTCGATATTGATTATATAAATAAAAATACATGACTAATAATGTAATAATTAGTTGGAATGAGATAATAAAAGTCATTTTCATCAATACATAATAATGAGTGATAAACAGGGTTGATAAAATTGCATATGGAATTCCAATCAGTGGATATTCTATAAAAAATATTAACTCATTATATTTTCTCACTTTATCAAATTTTGTTTTTATAAACGTGGTTAGCTTTTCTTTAAGTTGCATTTGTATAATAAATAATGCTATATACATAAAAGTACCAATTACTAAAAAACACGTGATAAAACCAATAATTATATTCGAATAAACAATAATGAAGAAATAAGCATAGGTAAAGGCTTGATATTCTCTGTTTTATCAGGAACAGTGTATGGAAATCTAACTGTGATTATATAAGCTATAACTAATGGGACGATGCCAGGTGCTATTACAAATAAAATATCCAATAATATATATTTACCAAAACCATTATTATTTATATATATAATAATATTTGGTAATATAGAAAAATAAACAAAGGAATCAAATTTTAAGGAGAAGTTATTTTATTAATTATAGGACAATATTTAATCCTATTTATATCTTCTTGAGTCATTTTATTTTCATCTGATTCCATGTCTTCAGAAAAAGTAAGCCACTGTCCTTTACAATGTTTAAATTCATTAGGTAATTTATCAAAAAATTGTGTTGGAATAATATCTAAATCATTAATAAAAGGAAGAAAAAATATAGTTACTCCTAAACCGTGAGATAGCGAAGGGTTATGTTCTACAGAAGATAATAAAGTATCCATAATCTGTTCAACAGTAGTTCTGTAACCAGTACTTATTCGATTTTTTTGGTTTATTAACAGTTTTGATTTTATAAGTATTTTTAATTCGTCACTGTCTCTTGGAAAACCATTTTCAAAATAAATTTTCATTAATAATTGTATATCTCTGTGCCTATCTATTATTCCAAACATTTGAATAAAAACTAGGTCATTAGCAATCGGTCTTGAAAATTTTTTTAAATATGGCTGGAAAGAATACTTAATATTAAACATATTATTATGTATTTTTTCTGATAACAAATGTTTCATAACATGGCCATTTAAATAATTCTTAATCAAATAATTTTGTTGTCTACAATAATTAGTTAATTTTCCATTAAGACTAATAGCATGTTTAACCATATTTTTTTCATTTATTTTATTTAATGATAATAATTTTTGTAGCAGAGCTTTGTCAAATGATCCTACTTTAAATTTTGGAGAAGTTGATATAATTTCATATATTTTTATTTCTTTGCGAAAAACTTCATTTAATATAGCATTGTCAACTCCAGCAATTAAACGAAAAGCTAGTAACTGAAACAAAGGATATTGATGTTTTTGTAACCATTTACGCAAAACAATTATTTTCTTAATATTTTTCTGTTGAGACTTTAATCCTTGTGTTGGAACTTCCAAGAGAGTTTGATAACTGAATACAGCAATTTTATTTAGAATTTTTGATTGCTCTTCAACTGATAATTCAGAAACATCCATTGGTAATTCATCTAACATTTGGGGTTCATATAAAATGTCTTCACCTTGAAATTTAACTACCAAGACAATTATAAAAACCAAAATCATTATTTTAACAACATGTTTCATATATGTTATCCATATAAATAGATATATTAAATTACAAATAACTTTGTACTTTAAAGTAAATAGACGAATATTTTATCTATTTTAACCAACAGTTTAAAAGTTAACTTGCTTAGTTAATAAACAATAAGGTTAATATTTCTGTAGAAGAGTTTCGCCCAATTTTGGGTTTAAATTGACCAAATCCAATGTGAAATTTAATAATAACTTAAATCTTGTATAGGTAATTATACGCCACAAGCAACCGCTTCAATTTTAATGCATTCTGTTAGTCGTGCAGAATATAGTATATTAACAGCTAAGATTATTATCACTGCTAGAACAACAATTGATATAAATTTAAATATTTTTTTGTTTTTAATTGGGCAAAAAATAATAATAATTGAAAATATAAAAAAAGCAATATAACCTATCACTGGTATCAGGTCAGCATAACAAGAAGGCACATCACAACAGTAACCATCTGTACATCCAAGTTGCCATGCATTGACATATTGAACACTAATTAATGTAAATAAAATTATTAGGTATTTATTTTCTTTGAGAAGTTTCATTTTTTATTTTAAAACAGTATTACGCATGAAATAATAACTAAACTCCATCATCACACCAATAACAATCCCAACGCTATAACAAATCAAATCTGTCCATAAAAAACCACGTCCAATAACCAAAGCTACTAAACGATTCTGACGTAACTCATCAATCCATGCATCATGATATAATTGACTGAATTCAATACAAAATGAAAATAATAAAGCAATAATTGCCACCTTAATTATAGACATAGTTGGAAACAAAAAACCAAACAACAAGAAAACCATTAATGCCCATAACGTATCACCAGCATATGTTGCTATGAAAGATGGCAATGGATAAGATCTTGAAAATAATCCTAGAAAGATTACTAAGATAATACCCAATATATAGAGTATACGGTTTCTGTGAAAACTTAAATTAAAAATTGGTAACATGATTATCCGTGTAACATCAGTAATTTTATTACGCTGCTATGAATCCAACCTACAACTATTACAAATAACTTTTCATTCTAAAGTAAACAACCCTAAAAAAACTCCTAGTGTAGGAGTTCAAATTTTAATTTTGAACAAATATTGGATTCCAAAATTAAGTATTAAAAAGAGGTTTAGAAATAGTTTTTTTAGAACGCTTCGCTGCTTTAGAAGCATCTTGCACAACTCTTTCTAATTCCTGTAAATAACCTATAAAACGCTTCCGGCCACTATCTGTCAGTAAACACAATGTTTGAGGACGGTTATTAGCAAAACTTTTCTGAATATCTACCAATCCTTCTTCTTCCAAAGATTTTAAATGACGGCTAAGATTACCATCCGTAAGATTACACAGTTTTTTTAAATCACCAAAAGTCAGGCCGTTACGTTGTGTTAATAAAGAAGTCAAGATTCCAAGCCGTGCTTTCTCATGCATCAGCCGATCTAAACCTTCATAAGCAAAACGCCCTTCATCATTCGGTTTCATAACGCTCCACATCCCAATATATAATTGCAGCACCTAACAATTGACCCAAGCCAAAAGTTAACCCCATTCCCCAAGGTTGTAAACTCATTCCATTTGATGCCATCCAAAACAACACTGCCGCAGCAACTAGATAAAACATCCCATCCCAAAATATATTATTAGACAAATAAGGACGAGCAGCTAAAATTCCTAATGCTAAAATAAGACTCCATAAACCAGGTAAATATGCAATTAAAGCTGGATTAAAATCAGATACTGAAGTAACTAATGCCCCAGCAAATAAACAAGGCCCAAATTGCATTAACATATTACGAGTTTTAGCTCGTTCCCAATCATTTTCCAAATATAAGTAGCGATATCCCAAAATACCACCAATAAACATCACATTTACTATTGCGATAAACACCCAAAAATTTACGAACATTCCAATCTGTTCTGGTTCTACCCAATAGGGTTGTAATAAAGCTGCTACTAAAGCACTCAAACCAGTAATAGCAAGTGGACCAGATTTAAATCCTTGGTATAGTTCAGTTTTAGAAACTTGGGCATAAATCTCAGCAAGTTGATCAACAGCTTTTTGAGTTTTCATATTTAATAGCTTAATACACTTACTTTGTAATAGCAAGTAATTTAAAAAGCAAATATATTTAAATAAATGTTTTGGTAATCTTTTTGATTTTTAAATAATGGGAAAGATAAAGCAGAGCTTCTTGGCAGTGAGTTACCAAACTGGAGTTTTGGAACGATGGCAAACACTATATTATCATTCGTTTTGTTGGATTAGGAGTAAACGTAATATGTTTTTTGTAATTTACTTGTAAATTTTATAATATAAATATATAATATGTTTTTTACAATTTATTTACATATTTAATATTATGTTTTTTACATGAGAACTACACAAAAATTAGAAATAAAATTTAAAGGATTAATTCTTTCACAAGATATGCACACAAAAATGTTATATGTAAAAGAGTTAGAGTCTTCAATGCTTAAAATTATTGGTGACATCAATAAGTCTTTTAATATATTTATGACTAGAAAAGATACCAAAGATTTTATTGATGTGTTGAAAAGAGAAGATAATATTTCTGATAATAAGATAATTTATGGTCGAGGAAAAACTAAAAGAATCAATCATTTTTTAGCTTTTAAATATGCTACTTGGGTGTCAAAAGAATTTGAACTTGTTGTTTATAAATTTTTTGTGGAATATTATCCAATTATTAGGGAGTTAGGTGGAGATAAATATAATAATTTTAGATTAGAATATCTTCCAAAAATATATGATGGTAATAACCTTAGATGGATTATTATAACTATGAATCTTGATATTAATAGGCTTTTGGAGAAAGAAAATGGTTGGAATAAACAAGATAAATTTGAATATAATGCAAGAGAATATATTTATTCACATATAATTGCAGATATTGAGCATGGTTTAAAACCAAAGACTCGGCAAAAAATCTCGGATTGGTTAAAGGAAAGAACTCGCTATCATTTTAAAACCTTGGAAATTATTAGTAATATCTGAGTCTATTTGTATTGGTTATTTTTTGTAATGATATCTGCAACCAATAATTTTTACATCATTTTCGATTATTTCATAAACAATTCTATGTTCATCAGTTAAACGTCTTGACCAATAACCCTGTAGTTGATGACGTAATGCTTCTGGTTTACCAACTCCTTCAAAAGGTGTTCTTTTTATCTCTTTGATAATAAGGTTAAGCTTTTTTAGAACTTTCTTATCAAATTTCTGCCAATACAAATAATCTTCCCAAGCCTCATCTGTAAATAAGATATTCATTCTTCAATCAATTCTTTGGAAAAAACTTTACCTGAGCGTGCTTTTTCAAGAGATTTTAATAGTCTTTGGGCATTGTATGGATTAGATAATAAGTAATTAGTTTCTTGTAAAGAGTTATAATCTTCCAATGAAATTATTACAGTATCATGTTCATTATCTGTTTGTAAAATATAAGGTTCATGATTAATACATACTTGTTCACAAAGTTGTTCTAAATTTTGTTTGGCTTTTTTTAGTTTGACTGTTTGCATTATATTATTTCTTTTTCGATATTGATGATAATTATTGTTCCCAAACTGGATGGGATGGTATAGCGTTTCCTTAGCAGATGCTATACAAAAATACACATTAAATTATTGATAAATAATAATTAATATGTTATTTAACTAATCGGGAAATGCTATAGTAATCTCAACAGAGATTGAGCTGATTTTCATTATTTTTTTTAGTATTTCGAACTGTTTCACTATGTATTTCATTTTTTATTATTTTACTTAAAAAATCAATTAATTCCTCTTCTATTACTTCTTGCCATTCATCTTTAGTCATTTTTTCAAAAACTTTTATATTATTTTTTTCTTTAATATTTTTTAAAGATTTATTTTTTATAATTTCTTTTATACCTTTTGTTGCATTTTCATCATCTTTAAAAAAATCAAATGTATTTTCAGGTAAAGAATAAAGCCTTTCGAAGGCTCGTGGGTGATAGTAATTTTCAATGCAACTTTTTCGCAACATATAACCATCACCTTTGTCTTTTTTGTTAAAATCATTAACTCTATTTTGTTGTTTCTTTTGTTCATTATTTTGTTTATCACTATCAATTATAAGAAATAAATTTCTTTGAGAATTTTCAAAATATTCAATGTTAATAAAACTATTTATATCTTTACCTCCACCAAAAGGCAAAACTAAAATTCTATTATTATTTGTTAGAGACTTATTAAAAAGTTTATTACAAATGGTATTATAAAATATAGCGTCATTTTTACCTTCAACAAATAATATTTTTTCAAATTTATCCCGTAAATTATAGGCAGGTTTTATACCTAATTCCTCTACAATATTCATTATAAACTGATGATTATTATCTGAATTAGCACACTCATAAAGAGATTGCTTTTCTTTTTTACATAAAATAACTGAATTACAGTCAGTTGAGCCAGTAAAAACAGGTGAATGTGTTGTTATTATTATCTGAGTATCTTCTGATAAATCTTTAAATGAATTTAACAAATCTTCTTGAGCAGATGGATGTAAAAATGTTTCAGGTTCTTCAATTAAATATATAATATTATTACCTTTACTTTTTTTTGCTAAATACCTAAATCTAGCAACCATAAATAATCTTCTGTATCCTGTTCCCTTATGACTCATAGGTATTAATTTAGAATCACCATCAAATTGAAAATGTACGTCAACGCTTTTTATTGCATCTTTCCAAACAATATTTGGACTTATTTCGACTTTTTGTAAAGATGAGGTATATTCAAGCATAATATTTTTAATTTCTTCTGCCTCAATATTCATTTCATCTCGAATTTCTTTTTCCACCTGTATAAGTTTTTTTGTATCATTTTCCGTTTCTTTTATAAAATAATCCTGAATTTCAGAAACAGAATTTGATTTAAAATTTGTATCAGCTTTTAAACCATAATCAGAAACAAATAGTTCAACTGCTGGTAATAATGAAACTATTTTATAATTGTCTGAAATAAATTTATCAATTTTAGATATATTATTTTCAGTACAGTATTGTTTTATATGCTTTATTTTTTCAAGTTTTGAATTTCTTCCCTTTCCCTCAACTGGAACAGTAATCTTACATTCATTTATTATCTGTTTTAATTCCTCGTCATTTTTTTCATAAAGCATTGAAAATTCTGTATCATCAAAATCTTTTATTAAGATATTTTCTGAATTAAAATTTTTACCAATTTTATGAATAACTTTTTGAATAACTATTGAATTATCAAAAATAATATCATTTAAAAATTCATCTAATCCATCATTTTTCTTGATTTTTTTGCTAATATTTTGTTCTAATAATTCTTTCAAATTATCATCTGTAAAATGGCATTCAATAACAATAGATTTGGACGAATCGTTAAAATCAGATTCAACAATAGGAAATTTTTTAATATCTAAAAAAGTGGCAATAGCATTTAATATTATAGACTTTCCTGAATCATTTTTACCAACAATAGATGAAAATCCAGATAATGGAATTTCTTGTATTTCTCGTATTCCTCTATAATTTTCAATTTTAATTTTATTAATTTTCATATTTTATATCTAATTTAATTGTTATTATGCTGATTGTTCCATCAAAGTGCATAAACTATTCTATCTCTCTACCAGTGGAATCAATTTTGGCTTGGAGTTGATTTATTTCGGTTTTAATTGATCAATAAAAAATATAATATTATTGCAACATATCCAACATTATTTGATGCCAAAATTTGAGAGGAATCTTTCCCATTTTCTTTTTCAAACGAACTTTATCAATACAACGAATTTGATCAAGAAGAATTCTGGATTGTTTACCACAGAAATTAATTTCAGGGCGACATCCGAGTGATTGCCCTTTACTAGTGATTGGAGCTACCAAAACCCTTGGCAAGTACTGATTCATATCATCAGGAGAGACAATTAAACATGGGCGAGTTTTTTTGATTTCAGTTCCAACAGTTGGGTCAAGTATTACCCAATATACTTCTCCTCTTTTCACCATTCCCAATCATTTTCTTCTGATTCTAAAGATTGAAAATCTTGCCAAGCATCATCATCTTTTTCTATTTGATAATTATCGTACCAACCTTCTCTTGTTTGAACAGGTGTAATAATGATAGAGTTATTTTTTATTTGTATTTCTATTATTTTTTTTATACCAAGAGATGTCAAAAAAGTAGCCGGAATAATTATTCCTTTGGAATTACCTAATTTTCTTATTGTTGTTCGCATCATTTTTCCCATGAAGTAATAACTTAGTTATAACTTTACTCTAAAAAATATTAATTTGCAATAATTTATCACAAATCACCCTCCACAATCCCAATCTCCTCCTCAGTCAATCCATAAAGTTCATAAACCATCCTATCTATCTTTCTGTCAGTAGAATTAATTTGGGCTTGTATATTATTTATCTCAGTTTTATAAGTGATGAAGTATTCTTCCCATTCATCTTGTTGGACAAGGGTTAGCTTGACCTTTTGTTTTTTGATTTCGGCTAGGAAGATTTTAAAGTCGAAGTTGTAGAAAGTGGCTAGTTTTTTGGTAGTTTTGGTTATAGCTAAGTTGCTAGTTATACGGTTGATAAATTTGGTTTTTTTATATTGTAATTCTTTATTTAAAGCTAACATTTGGTCAGCTTTTTGGATGAAAGGTTGTTGAGCCTTTATATTTTTTAATTTTGGTAAAGGAAATGGCTCTAAATATTTAGTTTTAAATCTGAAATAACCACCTCTTAATTCAGTTCCAGTATTTTTTATAAAAAACCACATGAGGGAAGAATTAAATAAAGAAAGGTAAAACTTATAGTCTTCTTTTACATGGTCTGCTTTAATAAAACTGTAAAGTGTTGTTCCATGATAGAAATTACCATTATCAAAACTCATATTAGCTTTAAAAGCAATATCTGGAGTAATAATTTTAAGTTGTTCAAATGCGGTTAAACTCTTTGGATAAATATATAAAAACCAACCCTCCTTATCCATTTTACCATGCTCTCTATTTCTCAAAACAATTTCATTATCTTTTAAATATTGATAACCTTTTGGAAATTTTTGCTTAATATAATTCTCTGCCATAGGACTGGCTTTTCCAGCATTTAATAAATAAGGAAAAATCACAAAATACTTGTTTTCTAAATGTTTATACTTAGAAATATCTTCACCTTTAAGCATAGGTTTTAACAAGCCTATTTCTATTTCAACAATTTTATCTAATGCTTTGGAATAACCCTTTACATAATTACCATTTTTTTCTCCTTTTATCAGATAAACATTATCGCTACTTGTGGCAATTCCTTGAAATATTTTAGCAAAAACATCTTTGACAGTTACAGACTGTTGTTTAAGTTTAGCTAATACTTTTGCAATTTGGTTGCCAGATAAAACCCATTTATCACTACTTAAAACATTATAAGAAACTTTATCATAATCAATAGGTAAATCAATTTTATCTGGTGAAATATGCTTGAATTTAAGCTCATTATTGTTACGAGATAACTTTAAAATACTAGTATAAGTAGAGGCATCCTTAAACACCATATTTGAACCAAAATGTAAAATTGATTCAACCGCTAGATTTCTGAATAAAAAATTTCTTAAACCTTTACCAAATTCGGAAATTAAAAATTTATGTGGTTGAATAAAACAAACATTACCTTTCTTATTTATCAGTTGAAAAGCTCTTTCTATAAACAAAACATAAATATCATAATTAGCAGTAGCAGAATGATAATTTTTCTCATAAAAACATGTTTCTACTGTATAATTTGCTTTTAAACCTTGCAATCTCACATAAGGAGGATTCCCAATAACCACATCAAACCCACCTTTCCGCATAATTGTTGCAAACTCTTTCTCCCAAACAAAAGCCTTTTCCCCAGCCACACTCACATCATCAATCAAAGAATTCCCACATTTAATATTTCGACTCAAATTAGACAGCTTCCGACCTTTCTTAGCAGTCCATAACCACAACGACAACTGGGAAATTTCAACACTCTCCTCATTAATATCCACCCCAAAAATATTCTTTTCTAAAATTATTTTCTCAATATTTAATTCTAAAGGTGTTTCTGTTAAATTTGCTAATAAATCACTAATAAATTTATGTTCTGCAATTAAAAAACTCAATGCCTGATTCAAAAAAGCTCCAGAACCACAAGCTGGATCAAGAATCTTCAAAGTAAACAACCATTTTTTATATTTATCCAAAGCCTTAAATAACTTATCACCCTTAACAGACAACTTACCATCTTTCCGGTAAAATGGACTATCAAACTCAATATCAACTAAACCAAGCTCTTGCTTTTTCTCAATACACAACTTACCCAAAGTATTTTCCACAATATACTGAGTAATATA
>JQIA01000771.1_pt1 | contig 16876 bp, 10 predicted proteins | sample 811431 | NCBI WGS metagenome assembly JQIA01 (sample SAMN02998118, study PRJNA258478) | marine sediment metagenome | biome: marine; feature: seafloor; material: sediment; isolation source: oil-polluted sediment collected from 3 locations (0.5 km, 0.7 km and 0.9 km)... | place: USA: Gulf of Mexico ...
TCTTCTTTCCAAAGTTTATCTGCTGAATTGATAATGTCTTTCTCATTATCCCCATCAAACACTTCTATATCTGTACCATACAATATTCTGTCTTGATATTTTATCATAAAATCTCTAACCTCATCTCTTTTTAGTTGAGATTGATACTGTAAATGGCAAATACGATGTGCTAAATCTACTTTATAATTTGGGTGCTTATCAAACATTTTAGCCACTTCATCAATACTCCATTCTTGACTCCCTAAATGACATCCTACATATGTTAAATCAGGATTTTTAAGTAACATTTTGTCTCTTGCTGAAATAATTCTTTCATAAGAAGGACAATTTGGATGATGATGCATATGATATTCTGGGTGTGCTTTAAAATATGCCTTATCATTATTTACAGTCATTTCATTAAGAGGCAACCAACAATTTTTTGGTTCTCCAATGTGCCCCAACAAAGGATACCCTTGTTTGCGAATGTGATCTATAATTTTATCAAACTTTGGGTCATCTACTTGAATGTAGTTTCCATCCTTATCCTGATATTCCATCCCTACATTTTTCCAAAGTTTAACAGCTGTTGCTCCTTTTAAAAATGATTGATCTAAATACGCAATGGTTTCTTTTTCCCAACTAGAACTATCCCAATTTTTTAATGAAATTGTAGAAGCATATGCCAATAAACCTGGCAAGTTTTTTTGATGCGTTTGTACAATCTCTTGCTGCTTATCTATTGTTGGATAAGGTGCATAAGGCACGTCACAATTAATTGAAAATATTTTAAAATCCTTAGATTTTAAATACTTTAACACTTTATCTGAAGCTGCATTGGCATGAAAATGTGCATCAATTTTTTTTATCCGATTAAAATCATCTGACTTGTAATAGTTCATGTATTTAGTTTTGTTATTCTTCAATCTTATCTCCTTCTTCTATATCATCTGACTCTTCTGCAAACGAAAGTAACAAGGTTGAAACCACCGCTAAAAACATTCCCACAATAATGACAACATTTGGCATTACTTGATATATAATTAATGACAAAACTATTGTTACTATTGGTGGTGCTGCGTTGGTTATTGGACTTACCACAATTGCTTTTCCGTAACGGTATGCATTTACTATAAACAATGCATTTACTGCATTTAAAATGTGAATTAAAAATGCTAAATACGGCCCATCAAATCCGTAGTTTATTTCTCCTGAAAAATCTGTTAAATACAATGCACAAGGAATTAATAATAACGCACTTAAAGTCATATAAAAAAAGATACTTGCTGCAGACATTGTTTGATTTGCATAGCGCATAAAGAAACCTTGTGCTCCCCAAAAAACAAAGACTAAGAAAGATAAAATTAACCAAGTATATCCTTCTCCTTCAGAAGTTGAGTCTTGATACGACAATACTGGAATGGCTATAATTGCAATAATAATACCAACCCATCCTATTTTATTTGTTCTTTCTTTTAAGATAAAAAATGATGCTAAAATAGTAACTACTGGAGCTAAAGAGATTAAAGGAAAGACCATATATGCAGGCCCACTTTCTAAAGCAACAAACAACAACATTTGTCCGCCTGCTCCAAACAATCCAATAATTAAACCATATATAATTGATCTTTTATCGTACTCTAATTTCCATTTTGCTTTTTTCATAGCCACTGTTGCTGGAATTAACATTGTAAAGGCCCAAACAATATAACCTAGTGTTGAAGGGAATCCTGATTTTTCTGGAATTTCAATTAAGGCACCCCAAATACCTCCTAATAATGTTGCTCCTAAAGCATATCGTAACCATTTTGGAAAATTCATTGTAGTTGTTTTTTTAATTTGTTATTATAAATTCATTACTTGTGTTAGAAAATTTTAAATTCCAACATTTTTTTATTTGACAAATCTTGACTCCTTCGGAATTAGATTCAACACTAACCGTATCTGCTTTTTTAGATTGCAAAGACATTACAACCATATTTTTGAAAATAGAACGTTCTTTATATTTTAAAGTCAAAGTATTCATTGTTCCGTATTCTTCTCCTTTTGTTTTATTTACATCTGAAGCTCTTAATTTACGCTCTGAAATTATTCCCTCAAGTAGATCTCCATTTACTGGCTGTACTAATAGCTGAACATTATTTCCTTTTACAACATAACTTTTATTAGTCTTATTTTTATCAATAGGGGACTTTGCATTTAAAAACCAATCTATCGAAGAGGGTTTTGTTGTCTCAATTTTATCATAAACAACAATAATATTGGGCTTTAAGAAAATTAAATGACGCTGAAATTTCTTTATTGCTGATCTTTCTTCATAAATAGCACCTGCATCTCCTATCACATAATCATAAGAGTTATTACTTTCAGATTTTATAATTTTTGGTGCTGGATTTCTTGCTTCAAATGTCATATAATCAAGCCACTTTTTTCCTGAACCACTCTGTCCAATCCCATTACTTACAATAGTATTATGGTTTCTAGTTTCTTTTAAATGGGTGTATCCAGGATCTATTGCCAACCACTCATCTTTAGAAAAAATCATAAAGCTATTGATATCTGGATGCCCATGACCAGGTCCAAATCCCTGCTTTTTTATTCTATCTTTATGTGTTTGATTAAAATGTCCTGCTGCAGGGCCACATCGAAAACCAATAATTGTTTCATTTGCACCCCAACCACTTCGCATTGTCACATATCCATTATCTTTAAAATGTTTAAATGTAGAAAGCTTATAGATATCTATTACGGGTACTGAACTATCATAAGACAATAAGTTCATCCAACTATATTTAGTTGGATTTTTTGAAAGAACTTTATTCCCAAAATCTTGAAAATATCCATTATCATATTCTCTAGCAGGCAAATACAATAAAAAAGCTGGTAACTTTCTCTTTATAGAACAATCACTAAAATTTAAGACTTCTTTATATTGTTTGGGTAATGAAAAATAAATTGGGAAATACCCTGTTTCTCTCAACCAATTATAGTCCTTATAAAAGTTATAATAACCTGAAGTTTTTGAAGCCTCTATAAACTGAAGAAAGTAGCTCAACCCATATTCCCAATATTGAACACCTTCTCCCCAAGAACCATCTTTTGGAGCATGTTTAATAATATATGCTGACCATTCTTTAGCTTGATTCAATAATATTTCAGCTTCTAAAGTTTCTTTTTTTAAAGCTAAACCAATCATTCCTATTGCTGAAGTTTCAATTAGTAAATGATTGCTAAGCGCTCTATGCTTTGAAGCTGTTTCTTTTATAATTTTGCCTTCCTTTAGTAATCTTTTTTTGAGAGATTCTCTTAAATTTACAGGCAAATCATCATACAACCAATTGTATAATAATGAACATCCCATTACCCAAGACGATCTCCCTAAATTATCATCTCCTGACCATTCATTTACAGCTAATAATTGTTGAATAATTGAAATTGAACTTTCTAAATACTTTGGCTCATTTGTTATCAAATATGCCAATCCTAAAGATGGTAAACTTTCCCCTATATATCTATATTTATTATTGGCACCCTTTAATTTTTTTATTGGAGTGTTTCTAAAGTAGTCAGCGCTTAACAAACTTACTTTCAATAACAACTCAAATTCTAAGTTATTAGAAGGTTCATTTAAGTAGTTTAATTTCTCTTGCGTTAAAATTAATGTAGGCAAATTACTTAATGAACTCCCTTTAACTATCTTAAAATTCAAAAATAGAAGACATAGAACTATTATACATAGTATTTTTTTAAAATAATATAACAGTATAGGTTTTAACATAAAAAAAATAATCTTCTAATATGTATGTTTATTGTACGTCTAACTTCAATATTTCACTTCCAGCCATTAAAAAAGCACCTGTTCCGTAGACTTCCCAAGACTCTGGAGAGACAGGTTTTGGGCTTTGTCCAATTTGCTGAACCCAGCCTATCATTCCATTTTCTTTTTGACAAGAAAGCATTGCTTTCCAAGATTTTTTAATGGTTGGTAAAAACTCTTCTCTATCTAAATAGCCATTATTAATCCCCCAAGCCATTGCATATATAAAAAATGAAGTACCACTCATTTCTCCATGAGGGTCACTTGCATCTAATAAACTTGCACGCCAAAGACCATCTTCTGGTTGTAGATTTTTTATAGATACAGCCATTTCTTTAAACAACTTTTCATAAAAATCACGTTTCTCACTGTCTTTAGAAATATCATCTAATAAAAAGGTTAATCCTGAAATTACCCAGCCATTTCCTCGAGACCAAAATATTTTTTTACCATTCTTTTCCTTTTTATCATCTGGGCTTCCTTTCCATAAATATTTTAAATCTCTCGTAAACAAGTGTTCCTCTTGATTGTATAATAAATCATACGCTTGATGATATAACTTATCACTAAAATTAAAATACTTTTCTTCACCTGAAATTTTAGCATACCTTGTAAAAACAGTTGGTCCCATAAACAGTGCATCGCACCACCACCACAACTGAACAATTGCATGATGTTCAAACTCTCGTTTTGGATCTAACGTCCAAACTGGGTTTGCCATTAAGGTGTCTAAATTTTTTACCGTTTGGGTAAGCAATGTTGTGTCTTTTAATTTCTCATATACATCTGTATACGTAAGGCTAATCGCTAAATCATCTGCATGATACCACCTTTTCCCAGGCGACCAATTGTTAGTTTCACCTGTTGCAACTAAGGCATCAAAATATTTTGGATTATTAGTAGCTTTTTCTGCTTGAGAGATACCTATATGATAGGCTCCATTTGTCCAATCATACAATTCCCATTTTGGATTTTTTTGTTGCCAATCAAATGATTTTTCCATACGTTCCTTAACGTAAGACGCAGAAAATACATCTTCTTTTTTAGCACAACTTGTTATCAAAAAACTAACTGTAGCAAGTAAAAGGCCTACAGCGTATAAACTTTTTTGTGATTTTCTAATTGTTCTCATATTTACTTTATTGTTAATGATACATTATCTACATATATTTTCGTAGGCCCAGAATACATTCCTACACCCATAACTGTAATTCTTAAACTTTGGGCTTCATCACTCACATAACCTGTAGAGGTTAAGTGTAGCCATTTTCCTTTTATATCTTTGTTTAATAAATGTAAATCTTCAATTGATGCTTCAGCAACTATCCAATGCACATTATAATCTCTAGCTTCTGTAAGTGTTAAATGAGGTGGTGCCATAGGTATTTCTCCAGATTCAGAACCTCTCATCCACCATTTTTGTAAGTTCCTATCTTCTACAAAAACATCCATTTCTATTTTTACTTTTTTTCCACGTGCTAAACTTGTGAAGTAAGGATCTATTTTTTGATAAATCCAACTTCTAGTTTCTCCAGTTACTTCATACTCTTCACTCCATTTTTCATCAATCTCAATCAATCCTTCTTTCTCTAATCTTCTCTGTTCATTATCTGCTTGATATGGGCTAGGTGCATCTGTATATGCTTGGGTTAAATAAAATTTAATAGTATTATTCTCTCTCTCTGATTTTACCGAGATTACTTGTTTTTCTCCTTTTGGAACAGGCGGTTGGTCTAATTTCCAATTTTTGACAAAACCACTTTTTTCTACGGATTCAAAATTTCCATTTTGAACATAATTCCCTTTTTTAAATTTTTTATCTAAATAGGCTTTTGCTTCAGAATCTATTATTTTAGAAAATGAACTTCCAAAATGTGCTACCCAAACCTCTGCAGGATTGTGTGGATTAACATTGATTGAATGGTATCGTCTTTGCATTTTGCTCATTGATTCTTCACCAACAAGACTCCATGTTTTTCCAGCATTCAACGTTCTATAAACTCCATAATTTTGAACTGCTGCATATACGATTTCTGGGGCTACTGGATTGATAACAACGGCATTTACTTCACCCAAACCATTTATATCATTGAAAGGGCTTTCTAATATTAATTCCCAATTTTCCCCACCATCAACAGTTTTATAAACCCCTCCTTTTTTCCAACTTTTATTAGCTTTAGCATCTAACAAAAATTGCTCAGACCACGCAGCTACATATAACTCTTTATCATTAAAGGGATTTACAGTTATGCCTTGTACGCTTGGAATCTCTCTTGTTGAATTACACTTTATCCAATTTGCTCCGCTATCTATAGATTTGTAAATACCTCCATACATTCCTGGTTTTAGTTTTGGGTATGCGTTTGGACCAAAATAAATGGGTCTAATACCGTAAGAACCTCCAACTCCTAAATACAATACTTTTGAATTTGAAGGAGCCATTTGTAAATCCATTAATCGTGTATTTCCCTTAAATAAATTAGAAGGTGTTACATTTCTAAATGTTTTTCCATCATCTTCACTTTTATAAACTCCATTACCATAGCTGGCTGCAAACAACGTTCTGTTGTGCACTGGAGAATTTGGATCTATAACAATTGATCTTACAATACCATCAGCTAATCCTTGCGGTTGATGTATTGCTTGCCAATTCCAACCATCATCAACAGATTTTATAATAACACCTCCAACATTGGCTCTATTCGTCGAATTTTTCATGGAAAGTGTTCCGTAAATTGTTGTGGAAAGTGTTGGGTCTATCGCTATTGCTGTACAAGAACCTGATGTATTTACTAGTCTATCTCTAAACCCTGCTACTTGATTTACTTCTCCTCTATGATATGATGGTGCGTTTACAATAGTGTTTCCATTATCTTCTGATCGCATTAATCCAGTATCAGAAAACCCTAACCAAACCTTCCCTGGCCTATTTAAATCAAAGGCTGTTTTATACTCTGTTAAAATAGCTAAACCTGTGTTTGTATATCTATCTTTTGTTATTTCTTTGGTTCCATAATGCTGCCATGTTTTCCCTCCATCATCCGTCATTTTATTATAATCTAGGTAAACAATATCTGAGTCACTTGGATTTACAAGCATAGCAAAACCCGAAACAGCTTCATGTTGTCTATAATTTAAAGGCCAATTATTTTTAGCATTGTGTTTGATATGAGTTATTAACTCAAAAGAATCACCTCCATTATCGCTTCTATAAACTCCGTTATCATTAACCGTAGCAATATATACTGTTTTTGAATTCTTTTTTGAAGTGACAACTCGTAACGGAAATTTACCATCAATTGTTTTTTGTATCTGTATCCAGTTTTTTCCTCTGTTGATACTTTTGTACAATCCTTTTTTTGGAAAAGAGGCATAAACAACACCATCATTACAAACCACTACTTGTGTGCAATTGCTTTTAGGCAAGCCTTTTGAAAGTTTCCAATATTTATTTAATCCATTTTTAATGTAGAGACCTACACTTGTTGGATAATATATTTTACGAGTCTTTGCATTACCAATATTATCTAATTCTAATGCATTAAATCCTCTTTTTTGTTTTATTTTATTTAATGGTAATCCTTTACTACAGTTTTTCCAGCTAAAACCACCATCTTTAGATATTTGAACACCATTGTACTTGTCTGTCCAATATAAAATTTTATTGTTTTCAGGATCAACAAGCCCTGATTGACCTCTGCTCTTTCCAAAAAGATCCGTATTGATTAATAGCTTCCAAGAATCTCCTTTGTTTGTAGATTTCCAAATTCCTGACTGTTTATTTGAAACACTCATTTGATTCATATACAGAATATTTTCATTCTTAGGGTCACCTGCAATATAATACCCCGTTCCAGGAATTTTATTTGCTATTGGCAACCATGTTTGCGCATTATCTGTACTTCTGAATAAAGATAATTGCATATCTGAAGCTAAATATAAATCTCCGCTTGCTGGGTGCATTGTATAAAATGCCCACCATCCATTACCTCCAGGCCCAACAAATTTCCAATCATTTTGCTGCCCAATACTTGAGGTAATAATAAATAGGAGAATACTTATTAAGAAATAGTTTTTATTAAATTGATTCATCAAAGAAAGGTAAACTTATTTTTTAAATTAAAGAGAACAGGTCTAAATTATTCCTAGACCTGCCCTACTTCAAAACATAAATTAACTCAAAAAAAATTAATTAGTACCCTGAATTTTGTTCCATAGTACTAGTAATATTCGCATCAATAACAGATTGAGGAATAGGTAACATTTTATCTCTACTAGTGGCTCTACCTTCTACAAATAAATTATAGTCATTTGTTCTAGATAACCATACGTTATTCCGTAATAAGTGATATTTTCTATGAGATTCAGCAAATAATTCTCTACCTCTTTCATCTAAAATAAAATCTACATCAATTTCAGCAGCAACTACATTTGTAGTATTTGCTCTATCTCTAAGCACGTTAATTGTACTAGCTGCTCCTGCAGCATTTCCATTTTTAAATTGAGCCTCAGCTAACAACAAATAAGTATTTGCTAATCTTAAAGCTGTATAATCATTGTAACCATTAGATGTTCCTACATTATCTTCTAAATAATCTTCAAATTTTCTAGTGCTAGACCATCTTGTGTTTCCAAACCATAAATTTTCAGCAGTATCGAATAAAGGAATCACATCTCCTACTTCATATCCTAAACCTGATAATTCTCTTTTTGTTGGGTTATCTCCAGCTTGTGCTGTGTAAGACTTTCTCCAAGCAAATTCATTAAATCTATCATCTCCTGGGTTTTGTCTATATAAATCAAATAAGTAAGAAGTTGCTCCTAAATAACCTTTTCCTGTACCACCTCTTTCAGCAGTTTTAGCAAATCCCATTTTATCGTAGCGCATTAAGAATATTCTTCTGTTGTATGAAGCAGCTCCACCAATAACATCGTATTCAAATTGGTAATTCCACATACCTTCTGTGTTTCCTTCACTTCTGTTACGGTTTCCATTAATAAACATGTCTGTAAACGGACTACCTCCTTCACTTGCAGTTACTCCATATCTTGCAGTTACTAAACTAAAAGGGCTATTATCTACAACATCTAAAGCAATTGTCTCTGCAGAAGCTGAGTTACCAACTGTCAAATGCATTTCAGCTAAATAATGCTTTGCAACCCAAGAAGTTACCGATGATGCATTCCCGTTAGGAACTGTTGTTAAATGTGCAGCTGCAAATTCCAAATCACTAATAATTTGAGCTTGAACTTCAGCTAAAGGTGCTCTTACCCAATCAGTTTTAATTTCATCAATTTCATTAAGACTTAAAGGTACATCTCCAAAAGAAAATGATAAATGACGGTATGCCCAAGCTCTAAAAAATTTAGCCTCAGCAATTATTTGATTTTTTTCAACTTCAGACCAATCAAGAGAAACTGTTTCAGCTCTATTTATTACAATATTAGAAGCATTTATAATTGAATACAACCAACCCCAAAGATTTCTAATTTCTTCATGTTCAGGAGTTATACGATCTCCAAATGCATTTTGATCTTGTGTCCAGTATGTACCTCCTATAATATCTGTACCACCTAGAGCAAATTGAATTGTAAGTGAAGATGGTGATGCTAGATTATACCTTTCCATACGTGCATTTGCATACAAAGCATTAACACCTAGCTGAAACCCTTCGACATCACTATATAAATTCTCTGCAGTAAGTATGTGAGGTGCAAACTCATCTAGTTCTGACTCACTACAACTTAGTAGTGCAAAGGCAAATAATAATACCCAAACTTTTGTTATAATATTTTTCATAATTTCTATATTTTATTCTAAATTAAAATCCTAATACCAGTCCTAATGAGTATTCTTTTTGTAACGGAATAGCTGTTTGACTTGTTAATTCAGGATCCATACCAGTCCAATCAGTTATAGTCATTAAATTTCTTCCTGTTAATGAAACTCTAAGACGGTTTATACCTATACTTTCTAAAACACTTTCTGAGAAGTTATATGATAATGAAATATCTTTTAGTCTAACAAAACTTGTTGACTCGTAAATATCAACTCCTCCAAAGTTATTATTTGCTCCATCTACTGCAGACCAGTGATCATTTGTAGCATTTGTTGGTGTCCACCAATTTTTTACCATGGTATTTCTTCTTACACCACCCCATACAATATCATCTCTTTGAAGCACATTGGCACGAGTACCTCCATGTACACCTTGAAAGAAAATATTCATTGCAAAGTTTTTATATTTAAAGGTGTTTGTAAGTCCCCAAATAAGATTTGGATCTGAATGCCCTTGAATTTCTTTGTCATCAGCATTTATTCCTGCCTCACCTGTATCCTTAATTTTTGCGTAACCTGCATATGTTCCCCATTCACCATCTTCTGCATCAAAAGGAGCATTTGTATAATCATCATTTGTTTGCCATACACCATCAAAAACATATCCATAGTTAGATGATATTGGTTGACCTATAAACCATTTATTTAAAATATCATCATTTCCATCCCCATAAAGATCTACTATTTCGTTTTTAGTATATGAAATTGATCCTGATGTATTCCATGTAAAATCTTCAGTGGAAACATTGTATGTATTTAAGGATAATTCAACACCTGAATTTTGAACTTCCCCAATATTTTGTACAACTGAAGCTATACCATGTATTGAAGAAATGCTTCTAGCTAATAATAAATCTGTAGTATTAGATGTAAATACATCTAAAGACCCTTGAATTTTATTGTTAAATAAACCAAAATCAGCGCCTACATTAAAAGAAGTTGTAGTTTCCCAACCCAAATCAGACTGTCCAATACTAGAAGGGTAAAACCCTGGTAATGTAGTTGAACCATTAACATAAGAACTTGAAATATTGAATTGATCTCCATCTGAATCAAGAATATATGTTGAAGGAGAAACTCTAGCAATTGTTTCATAAGCACCAACACCTTGATTTCCGTTTTGACCGTATGAAAAACGTAGTTTTAATTTACTTAAAACATCTGAATCACTTACAAAATCTTCTTTATGAACATTCCATCCTAAAGCAATAGAAGGAAATAAACCCCATTTATTATTACTACCAAAACCTGAGAAACCATCTCTACGTGCAGTAACAGTAACTAAATATTTATTATCATATGAATAGTTAACTCTCCCCATTAAAGAAAGTAACGTTTCTTTATTATAAAAAGAAGAAGGTACAATACTTGACCCTAAAGCAGCTTGATACCACGTTAATGCATCTTGTTCAAAACCTTGAGATTTCAAAGTATGAGATTCAGCTATTTCTTCTTGAAAACTATATAAACCTGTAACAGAGATAGAGTGTTTATCAATTACTTTATTATAGGTAAGTATATTTTCTAAAACAACGTTTGTTGCTTTGTTATTTAAAGTAGTTGCTGAACCATTTACATTTGTTCCAGTCCCTGTATTTCTACCATAATAACTACCCATATTACGTGCTGTTAGCTCAAAACCGGTGTTAAACCTATATGTTAACCCTTTTATAAAAGGCACTTTAATCTCAAAATAATTATTTGCAAATAAAGAGAATGTTTTATCGCTGTTTGCTGCTAATGTATTTTGAAGGGGATTTTTAAAAAATTCATCTTCTTCCCAAGGAAAAATACTTAAGTTCCCATTAGCATCATAAGCTTTTGTTAACGGATTCATTAAAAACGCACTTTCAAAACTTGAAGAAATCCCTGATCTATCAGAAAATGTAAGTTGTGTATTTGTACCTATAGTTAACCAATCATTAATTTCAGTATCAATATTTACTCTAGATGTTACTCTTGAAAAATCATCATTTACAGCTACACCTTCAACATCAAGAACAGCTCCAGAAATAAAATATTTCATTTTATCAGTACCACCACTAATTGATAATGAGTGCTGTTGCGTTAAACCTTTTCTAGTTGCAAGGTCAGCCCAATCTACAGGTTTCCCTGCTGCATAAATTGCTTCTTCAGAAGGTGTGAAATCTCCTGGCGCACGTAATGTTTTAAAGTCATAAAACTCACTTGCATTCATCATATTTGGCAAATTAGTAATTGACTGAACACTCGTAGATCCATCATAACTAAAAACAACTTTTCCTTCTTTTCCTTTTTTAGTTGTAATTAAAATTACACCGTTAGAACCTCTAGATCCATATATAGCTGCTGAAGATGCATCTTTAAGAACTTCTACAGAAGCTATACTAGATGGACTAATATCTGAATAATTTCCAGAAAAAGGAATACCGTCCAACACAATTAACGGCGAGTTACTTGCTGAAATAGAATTTCTACCCCTTACCATAATATTTGCTGAATTTTGTTCTGCTCCACCCGAACCATTTACAACAGAAACCCCTGGCATCATACCTTGAATTGCTTGTGCAAAATTTGTAAATGGAACCTGTGTTAATCTATCTTTTGATAAAGAAACAACTGCACCAGTTATGTCACTTTTCTTTTGAGTTCCATAACCTACTACTACTACTTCATCTAAGCTTTGAGATCCATATTTCATAACTATATTAACCTCACTTCTACCACTCACAGCCTCTTCAACTGTTATCATACCCATGAAAGAAAAAACCAAAATATCAGTTTCAACATCTTTCACTTTTAAATTGTAAATCCCGTCAAAATCAGTTGTTGCTCCTGTATTGAACCCTTTAACGAGTATTGTTACACCGGGCAACGGTTGACCATTTTCATCGGTTACTGTTCCTGTAATATTTCCAGGTCCAGAATCAGCATACCCTTTCAAGCTTAACATTGAAAGCATAAGCATAATAACTAATGCTGACCTTCGTTTGCCGATTTGTCTTAATCTCGCAAGGCCTTCACCAATAATTGTTCTAGTTTGTTGCATAATTTTCAAATTTAATTAATTATATATTTAAGTATTTATTATTCATAGCTATTTTTTATTTTAATAAATGTTTACACCTTTTACTACTCTTGAAATTTTACCTGATACAGATGGATTATCAGGATCTAGACCTAAATCAAGAGATTTATAATACCCTAATAACTGAGCAAACACAACATGCGCTATACACAAGTACTCATTTTTACTTTTATATTGCTGCTCCTTATAATTAATGCTCAAATCCACATTAACACCTTCTATATTTACATCATCAGACGAAACAATTACTTGTTTAAATATTTTTTGATTTTCATTTATCTGCTGTATCAAATCAAATTCATACTTATTGATTAATGTATCATTTGACACTAAATACACAATTAGAGTAGTATCATTAACTACAACTTTAGGGCCGTGTCTAAATCCCAGATATGAATCATGCTTACAAACCACCTGCCCATCAGTTAATTCCTGAAGTTTTAAATGGCTTTCTCTAGCTACTCCAAGCATATAACCTGTTCCCAAAAAAACAGTTCTATCAAAATGACAACTTGCCAACTTCGAAATATCTTCTTTAGAGTCTAATACACTTTGAATCCATTTACACAAACTTTCAACATGTTCCTTTTCAGAAATCACATCATCAATTTTAACAACCAACAGATACGCCAACAACATTGCAGTAAAACTACTTGTCATTGCTAAACTTTTATCATTGGAATTTGGTGGTAGTAACAACACAAATGAATTATCTCCACCCCCCTTAAGAGCCAACTTTCCATTTTTATTACATGTAATTATCAAATGGTAAATATCTTTACTATATGAATTAACAAGATCCACAACAGCAATACTTTCAGGACTATCACCAGAGCGCGCAAAAGACACTAGTAGCGTCCTCTTATTATTTGTTAAATGTAACTCTGGATTTGTTAAAATATCTGTTGTTGCAATTGCTCTTGATATTCTACCACAATAATCATTAGAAAGCCCTTCTAAAGTCTCACCTACAAAAGCAGAGCTTCCAGCCCCTGTTAAAACCACATCTACATCACCAACAGAAAATACCTTATCCATATATTCCTTTATATCGACACTTTTCTTCTGAATTAAGCAATACGTATCACTTAACACTTTAGGCTGGTGATTAATTTCACCGAACGTATAAATTCCTTTTTCTTTTACAATTTTTTGCATTATAAGAGTTTTCGTTTTAAGATTTATTACTTTCGTATTGTATCTGTTGCGAATATAGAACTTATTTTTTGTTATTTAAACTTAATTTTAAAATAACTTTTAAATAATACCAATAATAAATAACATTTACACCAAACATTTGCTTTCGTATTGTAATTAATCATTACTTTTACAAAAAAAATATCACTAACAAATAATATTTTTTTTTATTATTTATTAGTACATTCACATTTGTTACACTCTAAAACAATTATAATTATGAGCTCAGAAAGTCAAACAATGGTTAGAAGAAGATACATCCTAAATGAAATGGAAAGTAGAGACTCGATAATGGTAAGTGAACTTGTAAAACGATTCAGCGTATCGGAAGTAACCATTAGAAAAGACCTTGAGCAACTTGAAAAAAAGAATTTACTTATAAAAGTCAGAGGAGGCGCCATTAGAATACCAAAAAAAGGAAATTTTCAAGATTTAGATGTTGATATTAAAAGACTAGAGAATTATACCGCAAAGCAAAAAATTGGGAAAGCAGCTATGAAACTCATCAACGAGAAAGAAACAATCATCCTCGATTCCGGAACAACAACCTATGAAATTGCAAAAAACTTAAACAATTTTCAAAATTTAACCATATTAACAAATGCCATAGATATAGCCGCATTACTAAATAGTTACAAAAAACTTAAAGTTATTGTTCCTGGAGGAGTTATACGAACTGAGTCTTACTCTATTGGAGGTCAATTTGCTGAGGCATTTTTAACCAATTTTTATTGCGATAAACTTTTTTTAGGGGTTGACAGTTTTGATATTGAAAAAGGCCTATCAACACCCAATCTTGAAGAAGCAAGCATTAACAAAGTTATGATATCTATTGCAAAAGAAGTAATAGCTGTAGCTGACTCTAGTAAGTTTAACAAGCCTGGATTTGCCCTAATAGCACCTACTTCTGCAGTACATACAGTAGTTACTGACAGCAACTTGCCTGAAGAAATAAGACTGGAGTTAATACAAAAAGGAATCAAAGTCATTATCGCAAAATAAACACTAACTAACCTTTTGAAAGGACAATCAATTAAAAGTAAAAAAGATCACATTGTATGTGATCTTTTTTTAGCTACAACAAATAGAATGCAGCATTGTAATTAACTTAATCAAACTTTTCCTTTTATCTATGAATTTATCATTTGTAATTTTTTAGTTACCAAATTTACAGCTGCACTCGTTGCTTTTGGAAATACTCTCCTCAAATCAATCTCACTATCACGACTCAAAACCTCTCTTAACTCCATCATGAAAATATTTTTAATTTCTGTAGCTAAATTTATTTTTGTTATACCTTTTTTAATAGCTTCTTTCACTTGGTCATGCGGTATACCTGAACTCCCATGAAGCACCAAGGCGGCATCAACCACACTATCAATCTCTTCAATCAAATCCAACTGTAACGATGGCGTCTTATCATAAAAACCATGAGCCGACCCCACAGCAACAGCTAAAGCATCTACACCTGTATTCTCTACAAAATACCTTGCCTCCTCAGGCTGAGTAAAAACACCTGCTTTTTGACTTTGCCCTAATTTAGCAACATAACCTAACTCTGCTTCAACATTAACTTCATAAGATTCTGTATACTTAACAATCTCTTTAGATAATTTAATATTTTCCTTTAGAGACTTCTCACTTGCATCAATCATAACAGAATCAAAACCAGCATCAACACAACTTTTAATTAGATTCATATCACTACCGTGATCTAAGTGTAACCAGGAAGTTACCCCATATTCATTTTGCATAGATCTACACAATGCGATTGCAGGATTTAAACCAAGGTACTTAATAGAACTTTCGGATAATTGCAAAATTAATGGTGTATCCTCATTCTTTGCAGCAGTTAACACAGCTGTTAATGTTTCAAAATTATAAAAATTCGTTGCTAATACCGCTTGCTTATTAACTTTATTAAATTTTAATTGATCTTTTAATTTCATCTTATTTTTTTATTATAATCAAATATTCCTATAGCAATTTCTCTCACTGTTTTTAGAGATTCAAAAGCTGCAGTACCTCCAGCTTGAGTAGTATTAATAGCTCCACATAAATTTGCAAAATCTAAACATTCATCATTGGTTTTACCTTGTATATATTTACTTATAAAACCAGCGTCAAAACTATCACCAGCTCCAATACAATCAACAATATTATTGTTTAAAAAAGCTGGTTTTGTTAGTTCTTCATTTTTACACCACAAATACGAACCACTACTACCGTTTTTAACAACTATCGTATTAGCAAAAGAGCTTACTTTTTTTATTCCCTCTTTTAAACTTTTACTACCAGTAATCAATAAAAGCTCTTTTTTATTAGGAAGAAAAACATCTATATAAGGTAAAACCTGAGCTATGTCAAATTCCCATTTTCCAGAAGGGTCCCATTGTGGGTCAAGCGAAGTTGTCATCCCCAAAGACTTTGCCCTAGATAAAATATCTTTTAAATCCTTAAGTAGTAATGGCTGAAGAAAAATTGAACTAATATGTAAATGATTTGCAGAATTTAATACATCATCCGAAATGTCATTTCCATTTAATAATTCCATAGCCCCTGGGTAAGTAACCATAGCTCTATCTTCCCCATAGTTCAACACCACTGTTGCTCCAGTATTTAAAGATTTATTTTTAATTATAAATTCCGTAGAAACTTTTTTACTAACTAATGAATCTCCAACAACCTTACCAAACATATCGTCGCCTATTTTACCCAAAAAAGCAACTTCCTCTCCTAAAACACTAATATTACTAGCAAATATTGCTGAAGAGCTTCCCAATACTAATTGCATATTGTTAGCAATAATTTCAGACCCAATCCTCGGAAAATCAATAATATTATTAAGTATTAGGTCAACATTCAAATCACCAATTACCAATACATTGTATTTTTTCATAATTTAAATCTTAATTTAACATTACAAATGTATTAAAATATTTTTAACTTTCGTTTAGTTTCTTTAAAATATTTTATG
>JQIA01000773.1_pt1 | contig 16855 bp, 10 predicted proteins | sample 811431 | NCBI WGS metagenome assembly JQIA01 (sample SAMN02998118, study PRJNA258478) | marine sediment metagenome | biome: marine; feature: seafloor; material: sediment; isolation source: oil-polluted sediment collected from 3 locations (0.5 km, 0.7 km and 0.9 km)... | place: USA: Gulf of Mexico ...
ATATAGAGAACATTGGTTTAGAAGATGTTGGGATTATTGTTGACAGAGATAAAATATTAGTCAACGATTTTTACCAAACTAATATACCAGGTTATTATGCGATAGGTGATGTTGTTCCTGGACAAGCTTTAGCACACGTTGCTTCTGCAGAAGGAATTACTTGTGTTGAGAAATTAGCTGGTTTACATACTGAAGCAATCGATTACGGAAACGTACCTGGTTGTACATATGCTACTCCAGAAATTGCCTCTGTTGGTATGACTGAAGCAAAAGCAAAAGAAGCAGGTTACGATTTAAAAGTTGGTAAATTTCCTTTTTCTGCCTCTGGTAAAGCTACAGCAGCTGGAACTACAGACGGTTTTGTAAAAGTGATTTTTGATGCGAAATATGGAGAGTGGTTAGGTTGCCATATGATTGGTGCTGGTGTTACTGATATGATTGCTGAAGCAGTGTTAGGTAGAAAATTAGAAACTACAGGTCATGAAGTTTTAAAGACAATTCACCCTCACCCAACAATGAGTGAAGCGGTTATGGAAGCAGTGGCAGATGCATATGATGAAGTCATTCACCTATAAATATATACAATTCAAAGAATAAAAAATAGCATATGGTATAAAATTCAGTACTTTTGTAGCTTAATCAAATGCATTCCCCAACTTAAACGATTATAATACATATAATAAATTATATAAATGAATTTCGTTGAGTGGTTTCTTACATTTATCTATCAGATAAAGACTTACCCATTGATTATACAAATTACAATTGTATTAACATTGCTGTTTATAATAGCAACGTTTGCACTTGTAATTACTGTATATACAATAAGAAGAAGGCATAATAAACTACAAAAGAAGCTTGAAGATAACGTACCAGATATAAAGACTTTATTTGAAGATATTTTATTTACAGATAAAAAATTTTCAGAGAAAGAAATTTTTGATCAGTTTGAAGAGATTGTTGGTGAGGTAAATAAAGAATCCTTAGATATTGGCGTTGATATTTTAGTCGACTTTAAAAATGAAAATAAAGAATCTGATAAATATACTTTAATTTTTAGTAGTTTAAAAATTGTAGCTCATATAGAAAGAAAATTTGATTCTCGTTCTAATAGTGAAAAAATGGATGCATTTCAGGAAGGTTTCGTTTTAGATTTAAATAAATTTGACTCGAAAGTACTTCATTATGCCTATAGTAAAAACAAAAGGATTCGAAGTGAAGCAAGAAATTCGCATTTAGCTTTAAGTTCGAATGACCCTTATCGATTCTTTGATGATTTCGATGGGTCTCTTAGTAAATGGGATGAAATTGAATTAATGCAATACCTTAAACTTCAAAATGAAAGAGGTAACTTGGAGGGATTAGGTAAATGGATTAATTATTCTAAAAATGAATCTTTAGTTGTATTTTTAATTAAAATGGTTGGTTTTTTTAAGCAAAAAGGAATAGATGATATTTTATTAGAAAAACTAGATGATGATAATGCTAAAGTTAGAGCCGAATCTATTTTAACTTTGGGTGAATTGCACCTTGTAGATACAGAAGAAACTCTTATTGAAAGATATTATACGGAACCTGAATTATGTCAAGTTGCCATTGTAAAAGCGATTAAGAAGTTTAACTCTGGTAAATCATTAAAGTTTTTGGAAGAAATTTTTGGAGAATCAAATAATACAGATACTAAAAAAATTATTGCAGAAGTAATTTTAAATTATAGTTATGAAGGAAAAATAGCTTTTCAAAATTTAAAAAATACATTGGAAGGTTTCGATCTAACAATTTTAAAACATATTGAAACCCCTTTAATTAAATTCAAATAGATGTTTGATATTTTTGTAACAGTTTATGAATATTTTATATTCTTCTATGCAACTACATTGATTTTAAGTTACATGGTATTAGCTGTATTCTCTTTTATAGCTATAAACAAGTACAAAATATATAATACCGATATTGATGATGAAGAATTACTAAATTCACATTTAGCTCCAGGTATCTCCGTAATTGCGCCGGCATATAATGAAGAGGTAACAATTATTGTAAACGTAAAATCTCTACTAACTTTAAACTACCCACTTTTTGAGGTAATTATTGTAAATGACGGTAGTCAAGATAAAACGCTAGATTTATTAATCGAAGAATTTGATTTAGTTGAAGCTCCTTTTGCTTATGTAGAGAAAATTAAATCACAACCCTATAAGAGAACTTTTAAATCGCAAAACCCAAAATACGAAATTTTAACAATCATTGATAAAGAAAACGGCGGTACAAAAGCAGATGCCTTTAATGCGGGATTAAATGCTTCTGTATTTCCATATTATTTAAACACGGACGTAGATTGTATTCTTGCAAGAAATACACTTACTAAAATGATTAAACCCATTTTAAATTCTAAAGTAAGGGTAATTGCAGTTGGTGCTACTTTAAGAATGTCTAATAATTGTGAAATTGAAGAAGGTGTAATTACAAGAGTAAGACCTCCCAAAGCATTAATTCCTCGTTTTCAAGAATTAGAATATATTAGATCTTACCTATTAGGAAAAATGGGATGGGAATTAATTAATGCAGTACCTAATGTTTCTGGTGGTTTAGGAATGTTTGATAAAGAAATTGCCATTAAGGCTGGTGGTTATGGTGCAGATTCTCATGCTGAAGACATGGATATGATGACACGAATGGCTGCACATATGATGAATAATAGGCTAGAGTATAAAATTGGATATATTCCTCTTTCATGTTGTTGGACAGAAGGACCTCCAAATATTCAAATTTTAGGAAGGCAACGAACAAGATGGGCTTCTGGATTATTTCAAATGTTTAGTGATCATAGAAAGATACTATTTAACCCAAGTTATAAAAGGTTAGGCTTAATTACGTTTCCTTATATCTTTATATTTGAATTTTTAGCTCCTATTATTGAGGCTTTTGGTATTATTTTTACCATATTTTTAGTTCTTTTTGGTTATGTAAATTGGAATTTTGCCCCTTTAATTTTGTTATACTCTTATACTTTTGCAATAATGATTTCTGCAATCGTAATAATCTGGGATCAAATGACGTTCAAGTATTACAATACCACTAGAGAGGTTGCAACATTGTTTATAACAGCGTTAATAGAACCCATTTTATACCATCCAATGATTATGTTCTTTTCTCTAAAAGGATATTTTAGTTATATTACTTCTAGAGAGTTAGCTTGGGGAACAATGACAAGACAGGGATTTGATAAAGATGATGATAAAAAAGATGATGGAAGTAAGAACTCTAGTGATAACACAAAAGAAAAAAAATCTAGCATTTTTGACAAATTAAAAAGGAAGAAAAAATCAGAAGATTTTGATCCTTTAAAAACATAACATCCTATTAGCTATTAATTATGAAAATAAATAAGTCTTTTTATATTTTAGCTGTGATAATTTTATCGCAAGTAAACACGTATTCTCAAGTATTTGATTCTTCCGATTTATATTTCGAAGAAGCAAAAAAAGATATTGCAGAAGAAAATTTCACAAAAGCCGCAAAAATGAGTTGGAGAGGTTTACAAATATCTCCTCAAGATTTAGATTTAAAAACTCTTTTAGGAAAAGCTAATTTACAATTAGGTAGATATGACACAGCTAGGTACGTTCTAAAACAAGTATATCTTAAAAGAAGAAAAGATATAGATATTTTAAAATATCTAGTAAACATAGAACAATCTACTCAAAGATATTCTGATGCCATCTGTTTTGTTAATGAATTATTAGAAATTACGCCTTATAGTAGAGGATGGTGGATGCGTAAGATTACAATTTACAAAGAAATGGGTAATTTTGAAGAAGCAGAAAGAGCTCTAAAAAGATTGTACCAATTATACCCAAACGATACCGAAATAAAAGAAAAGTATAATTACCTTAGACTTGCTGATGCTAACGATGCTCTTAAAAGTAAGAACTTTGAAAATGCTGATCAAATTTATAAAACAATTATAGATAATAATCCAGAAAATAAGGAAGCTTATTTGGGTATTATTAGAAATGAATTACAAAAAGGTAATCCAGAGGCTGCATTACAATATACATCTAGATCTTTATTGCAAATGCCAAATGACAGACAACTTGTAGAAAAAAAGATTGGTTTATTAGAAGATTTGGGGAGACATGCACAAGCCATTGCATACATAAACACTTTAAATAAAACCACTTTTAAAGATATTCATACCAGAACCCTACCCTATTTAATGCAACAATCTGCTGGTTTTAATGAATATAATGATTCTTATGAAGTTAACAAGAAGTTAGTAGAGATCAATGGTAATTCTGAATCTCAAGATTATGTTATTAAAAATGCACTAGGAAAAGGATACAATGTTGACGCTGAGTATTTTGTTAAAAAAGCATTAAAGAAAAGTCCTAATAACAAAAAATTAAGAATTCAGTTAATGGAGCTTTATAAGCCCATAAAGGATAGAGAAAGATATGAGAAAGAGGTTATTGTAAATCATGAGAAATTTCCTAATGATTCTGATGTAACATTTGCTTTTAATGCAATTATGTATAAAAAAGGTAAAGATTATACAGAAAATAAACAATATGATCTTGCACTTCCAATTTTTACAGAATTAACTTCTTTTCCTGACTTTACTAAAGAAGCAGAACAACAAATATTTGGTATTCTATTAGAATTGGATAGACTTGATGAAGCAGAAGATCAAATTGATAAATTAATAGGACTAGATCCTGAAAATCCTGATTATTTATTAAGAAAATCAACATTATACCAAAGAATGGGTCTTTATGATGATGCCTTAGACATTACTAGAAGCCTTGAACAAAAATATCCTTTAAGTTTAAAATATCCTTCTGTATATGTAAATCAAGTAGAAGCTTATGCGACATTTTTAATGAAAGAACAAAGGTATAGTAAAGTATTACCTGTAATAGAAGATGGATTAACAAGGGAAAATAATAACAAACGGTTATTAGACATGGCCATTAATGCTTCTTCTGCGATTCCTGATTTTCAAAAGGGTATCAACTATAGTTTAAGTGCTCTTAGTTTTTATCCAAAGAATAAAAATTTCAAATTAAAACTGACTGATTTATACACACAGAATAAACAATATGACCAAGCATTAAGTATATTAGATACTTTAAAGAAAACATATGTGTATGACAGAAAAATTAAAAATGCTGAAGCAGAAATATTATATTTTAGAGCAAGAAACCAAGAGGAGAACGGAGAGGTAGATAACGCTTTAACTAATTATGGAGCTGCATATAATTTAAATCCTGCAGATGAAGGTTCTTTAATGAGAATGGTTAATTTACATATTAATCAAAAACCAAATGATGAATCATTAGAATTTATCAATAATAAGTTAGAAAAAACTCCGAATGATAATTTCCTGAAATATAAAAAAGGTGTAGTTTTTGAACTTATGGAACAATATGATTCTGCGTACTATTATCAAAAGTTCAGAGAGTTAGACAATCCTTATGAAGAAATTGAATGGAAAAATACATTAGAAACGATAAAAGCAGGCCAACTAAAAAACGAAATTGCTGTAACTTATTTAGAAGCAACTTCAGATTCACTTGCTTTTACTACTTCTTTGGCGAGCATTAATTATAGAAAAAAAGATGGTGTAAACACGTATGGTGCAGATATAAATTATGCAGCTAGAAGATCTGGTGTTGGAGCTCAAGCTGGCGTAAATATGGCTAGAATATTTACAGAAACATTATATGCAGATGCTGGTATTTTAATAGGTTCTCAGTTCTTCCCAAAGTTAAAATTATATGGAAACGCTTATAAAGGATTAAAAAATGATTATGAAGCGCAAGCGGGACTTAGTTATTCTTTTTTACAAAACAATCAACATTATATAACATTAAAACTAGGTGCTGCTAAAACTTGGGAAGATATTACTGTGAATGCTAGGTTATCTTTAATGAATACTACTCCTTCATTTTTTCAAAGATTAGCTAGTGGTGCTATTGAGACAGAAATAGTAGATAATGGTGATGGTACAACAAGCGTGCAGAACAAAACTTATACAAAAAACTTTTTCTATACAAACTTAATGCTGCAAGCACGTATAAACGTAAACGCTAGACAAGATTATTTTTCTGTAATTGTTTCTGGTGGTAGTGCTCCTTTTGATCAACAATTAGAGTTTCAAGCAAACACATTTATTGGTTTTACAAATGTTATGGTTGGTGCAGGTTATAAATATCATATGTCTCCTAGAACATCAATATTAGTAGATGGAACTTGGATTAACTTTGAAAGTAATCAAACAACAAAGGCCACCGTAATTCAAGAGACTAACTTTACAAACCAATATAATTTAGCATTTACGCTTATTACTACTTTTTAATAATTTGCAAGTAAAGACGACTCAAATGATTTTAAAAAAGCAGCTATATTTTATAATGATTTTTTTAAGCCTTACTTCTTGTGCTCAAAATAAAGTAACATTATTTTCTAAAGAATATAAAATATATCCTAAAATAAATATTCCTATTTCTGCTGATATCCTTTTAAATAAAGCTGCAACTGAATTTAATACTAATTTTAAAATCACTACTGGTCAGTATTTAAAAATAGAAAGAAGTAATAGTTTAAACAAAAACTATAATTACATTATTTTAAGAGTGAATCCTACTCAAAAGGAAAATTATTGTATTTATAAAAAGGATAGAAATATAAACATCCAAGCAAGAACTAATCAAAATTTAATTTATGCGATTAATTCTTTTTTTAAAGAATACACATCTCTAAACTTTAAAGAAATAAATAAAAAAGGAATAGAAAATACAGTTCTGAACGAAATAAATATTCCAAATACATTCAGCAATTGTTCGTCTCCTGAATTTGAATACAGAGAGCCTTATTTCTCATCAAATTTTAACCCTAATTTTAGAGCTTTGAACAAAACAAATTACCTTGAATTAGAATGGGGTATTTGGGGACATAATCTAAATAAGATTCTTAAGGAATATAATTTACCAGAATCTGTTTATGCAAAAACGGGGTTTAGAAGAAATAAAAAACAATATTGTTTTACAAGTGATAGTTTGTTTAAATACGTAAATGAAAAAGTAGGAACTATCTACGCTAGTGATCATGCTCTTAATAAATACATGATTTTACCAAATGATAATCATCTTGTTTGTACTTGTACAACCTGTAAAGCTGTTGGAAATACAACTTCAGATGCAGCCCCAGCAGTGTTTAGTTTTTTAAATAAACTTGCAAAAAAACATAACAAATTATCTTTTTTTACTACAGCATATGTAACTGTTAAAGAGATTCCTAGGTTTAAAGCAGCAAGCAATGTTGGTATCTTTTACAGTATTATTGATATTCAAAAAGGAGTTCCTATAGAAGATACCAAATATTTCAAAAAATTTGATTCGGATATTAAAAAGTGGAAAGCTTATGTAGACAATGTTTATATTTGGGATTATGCTGTTAATTTTGATAATTACTTTGATATATATCCATCACTAAAAGTAACTCAAAAAAACTTAAAACTATATAAAAGACTAGGTGTTACAGGTGTTTTCTTACATGGAAGTGAATATGATTATAGTACTTTTCAAGAACTCAAATCAACAATACTAGCAAAACTGTTATGGGATACAAATATTAATATTGATGATGAAATCAAGACTTATTTTTATGAAAAATTTCCAAAAAAGTTAGCAGGTGCTTTAACCAATTATTACTCATTTATAGAAAACTCATTTTTTACCAATAAAGCAGAATTGAGTATTTACAGTGGTATCCATAAATCTGTAAATAAATATTTAGACCCTAAAGTGTTTTTTAGTTTTTATGATGAATTCGATTCTAATACTGAAAAAAACAAATATGATAAAGATTTTCTAAAAATTGCGACTGCTCTTACTTTTTTGAAGTTAGAAATAATGAGAGATTATGGCATAGGAACTTATGGTTTTGCAACTATCAATGCCAATAAAGAAATAATTGTTAAAAATGAAGCTGCTCTGTTATTAGATAAATTAACTGCTTTTAGTAGATCTTCTGGCTTGAAAACATATACAGAAACAAAGTATCAAATTGAAGACTATATAGCTAGTTGGAGAAAAATTATCTATAAATACCATAAAAGAAAACATTATTTTTATAAACAACCTTTTCATGTTTTATCAATGTTAGATGAAGATTATAGAGATAAAAAAGTTTTAAACGACGGTACTTTTGGTCTAAAAGATTATAACACCAATTGGCACATTAGTTCTATTGATGATTTAACTTTAAAAGTTGAAAAAAAATATATCAACAAATCAAAGAAAATAACATTCTCATTTTTACAGGACACTAAGCATGCTATTTATTACCCAAGTATTATTGAGATATTAGACACTGATTATAAATTGATTAAAAGATTAAAATTACCAACAGACATCGAAAATTTAGCAACCAAAGAAGTATCTATTAATCTACCCACAGAATTTGATGATGAACAATTGCCAAAGGTATTTATTGTTAAAATTAACAAACGTAAACGTGCAGGAAAAAATGCTTTAGCCTGTGATGAAATCATATTTAATTAATATTTATTAAATTTACTGTAATGAAAAAAATATATTGGCTCTTATTGATAGCACTAATTTCTTTTTCTTGTGATTTAAGAAAACCTAGTATTGAAAAGGTTGAGAGAACTAAAATGGAAATTGTGGATCCTGAACGTCATTACTATCCGATATTACGTGGATCAGAATTAACTACTGCTTACAAATTTTATAACAGAGGTAACAAACCTTTAATTATTTATGATGTACAAGCTTCTTGTGGGTGTATAGAAGTAGAGTTCCCTTCTTCTTCTATTGGTAAAGATGATTTTGGTTTTATTACAGTAGATTATGACAGTGCAAAAAACATTGGGTATGTAGAATTTTATATCACCATTGTTGCTAACACAGAAAAAGACGTTTTTACTACAATTAAATTCGATTTAACTGTAGTAACATCTCCACATTACACCAAAGATTATGAAGAGATATATTTACATAGAAGAAAAGAAAAATTAGCTGGAGAAGTTGATGGTGATCTTACACAGCAAGGATACTACATTGATGATACTAGAACTATTAGATAACAATATCAATTAAAAAGCAAAAATATGAAAGCAAAATATCAAAGTGTACTTGATTTAGGTCAAGAATTAGAAATTAAAAACGGAGAAGTAAAAGAAGAAAATGGAGTTTTACATGTAAATGGAACTGCTAAAAATCAATATGAAAAGAACCTTCTTTGGGATAAAATAAAAGAAGTTGGAGGAGATAACCCTACTGATATTATTGCTGACATTGCAATTGAAGATACTACTGTTTATGCAAATCATACTGTAAAAGGTGGAGATACATTAGGTAAGATTGCAAAGCATTATTATGGTAGTGCAATGAAATATACGGTTATTTTCGAAGCAAATACTAACATCCTAAAAAACCCAGATGTAATTCATCCAGGTCAAGAATTAGTGATTCCTAATTTATAGAAATTATATTTATAGATTAAAACCGAAGCAAGTTGCTTCGGTTTTTTTATTTTTGAAAAAAATTAAAAACTGTGATTATAAACAAAAAATTATTCTCAAAAGAAATACTAAAAGCAATTGCAAAATTAATCATTGCAGGAATTCTTATTGGTGTCTTAAAACAATACGATTTAATAATTGCAATTTTACTTTTTGTAAAAATCATTCACAATATTTATAAAGAAATTATAAAACCTAAAACTAATAAAAACTGGTTGCTATTAATTGGTATGTTACTTACTGGTTTTGGAGGAATTGTTGGTGAAACCTGGGGAGTTGCAAATCGGTTTTGGGAGTATCATCAAGTTACAAGAGAATTACCTTTGTGGTTGCCATTTGCATGGATGTTAGCTTTCCATTACTTATATAAATTGGAACGAAATTTAATTCCTTTATTAAAAAAGCAAACACAAAAGAACAAAATTATTTTAGCTATAATTTTAGCATTAATTCTACCTGCTTTTGGTGAAGTTATCACAATCTACTTAGGAGTTTGGACGTATTATTGGCCGTATCAAATATTCGGAGTTCCTTTATATGCCTTTATTTGTTTAGTATTTGTGCATATGTTAGTATATACTCTTTTACATTTAATATGTAAAAAATATAAAATTGAAGATATAGTTTTTAATTAGTTCAATTTTGTCATTGCGAAGAATGAAGCCATCTCTTTATAAACAGCAAAATCTTATTTACATAATAGAAAAAATTAAAACTAATAAAAAGTATAAAAAAAGGCACATAAAAAACAGAATACTGTTTTCTATATGCCTTTTCTATTTTTTCTTGTGAAGAATGAAACAACCTCTTTATAAACAGATTACTTCGTCATTCTTCCTCGTAATGACATCAATTTAAAATTTCCAAGCAACAATTCTGGTAACTTTATTTCCTTGATGCATCGGAATAACTTTAAATTCACTAGCGCCTAATTTCTTAGATGATTTTTCTAAACTTACTACATTTTCTTTCTTAGAAACTAAACTTGTAAACCATTTACTAGACGTTCTATATAAAGAACTTTCATATAAATAATTATGTAAAAAGGCTTTTTCACCACCTATATACCATAATTCATTATTGTTACCAGCAAAATTTCTAACAGCGTTATTTCCTAAATTTCTTGATTTTCTACCATTTGCACCTTGTGCTTCTTCTGCACTTTTATAAAACGGAGGATTACACATTACAGCAGAAAAAGAATCTCCATCTACTATAATTCCTTTTAGAATCTGTTGTTCATTCTCTTGTTGACGTAATTCAATTTTTGATTGTAATTTATTATCATCAATAATATCTTGAGCCGTATCTAAAGAGTCTAAATCTATATCTGTTGCTACAAAATTCCAATCGTATGCGACAGCTCCTAAAATAGGATAAATACAAGTTGCACCAGTACCAATATCTAAAATCTTTACATTCTCCTTAAAAGAAAGTAAATCTGACAAATAATGAATATAATCTAAACGTCCTGGAATTGGAGGACATAAATTTTTATCAGGAAAATCCCAACTTTTAATTTTATTAAAAGAAAATAATAAAGCTTTATTTAATTCTTTTACTGCATCAGGATTAGAAAAATCGATTGTTACAGTATCAAACTTGTTTTTAGCAACAAACTCTTTTAATGCTCGGTTTTTGATAATTAACTCATCAAAATTATAACCGTTTTTAAAAATATTCTTTGGATGTAAACCTTTGTCTTTCATTATAATTCTAATACTGTAAACTCTAATTGTAAAGGTTTTAAAGCACCTTTTAACGCTTTTATAAATGAGAAACCATACTCTAGATAATGCTCAGAAAAATTTCTTTGACGTTCCTCTAAACTCTGGTTTGGTAAAATTTCATTCTGTAGTTGAGTAATTCTATCAACTAAGTCTCTTTGTCTTTTTTTCTCTGCTTTTAACAAACGTTTTTGTAAATTTTCTAAACCTTTAACTTGTTTTCTTTCTTGTGCATTTACTGCATTTACAAAAGAAATATCCGTTTGTTTTGCGACTTCTTTCAATTCTGAAAATTGATTTTGTAAGAAGATAATCTTTTCATCAAAGTTAACTTTAATATCAGAGTTTTCTATTACTTTTTTAGACAATAAATCATATTGCTTTAAAAAGAGTTCTTCAAATGAAATATGTAGTTTTTTAAGCTTGTTAACTTGTTTTTCTGAAACTACTTGCACAGAATTACGTAATAATAAAATAGGAAAAGGAATATTAACTTTATCAAAATAATCTTTTAATTCTAACCAATACGCCATCTCTCCTCCTCCACCTAAATAACAAAGGTTGGGTAAAATTACTTCTTGATACAAAGGTCTCATGATTACATTTGGAGAAAATGCTTTCGGATTTTCATCAACTTCCTTTAAAATTTCATCTTTTGAAAAAATAATTTCGGTATTGTTTACTTTATAAATTCCATCTTCAAAAATGATGCGTTCTCTAGAATCATCACCCAAATAAAATAAATTAATTTCTCTGGGGTTCACTTGAATTTTATAGTTTTTTTCTAAATCTGAAATTGTTTCTGAGACCGCTTTAAAAGAAGTTTGATTTTCTAATTCATCCTTTACAATCGGATTAAATAATTGTTTTAAATTAGTGTCATCACCATCAATAATTACCAAACCGTAATCACTAAACAATTCATTTGCAATGTAACGCGTTGCATCAGCTAAATTATTATGTTTTAGATATCCATCAGAAAATAAATTTTTTAAATATTTTGCATTTTTAGAATTCCCTAAATGATTAGAAAAAACGTCAAAAACATCCTCCAAACCCTCTATTGAAAATCTTCCTACTGCTCCCCCATCTTGTCTATTCCATAATACTTTTTTTCCATCGAAATTAAAATAATTAATTTCTTCAAAATCATGATCTTCTGTTGCCATCCAATAAATTGGGACAAAATTCTGTTCAGGAAATTTTTCTGATAATTCTTCACACAAATTAATAGTAGAAAGAATTTTATACAAAAAATACAAAGGACCTGTAAATAAATTTAATTGATGACCAGTGGTTACAGTAAACGTATTTTGTTTCTTTAAAATTTCAATATGTTCATTTGTTTTATCAGAAACTGTAAAGTCTTTATACTGACTTTTTAAAGCATCAACTAAAACTAACCTAGATTGTAATCGAAAAGACTTTTGCTTTTCTTCTATTTGGTTATGAAAACCTGTTATATCAGGAAAATTATTATAGAAAGGTTGAATAGTATCTTTTTTATCTAAATAATCTAACATCGTTTTAGAGAAAAAACCTGTTTCTTTAAATGGTATATGTGTTACTTTCATCCTTATAAAAAAAGGTTTTGGCAACAATCAGAATCTAAAGTAGTATTCATGTAGTTTGATTAATTTTTGATAAAAATACAATTATTTTATGCTTTGTCGTAAAATGAAAATCAATCTAACATATTTTTAACGTGTGAACCTTTTATCAACTTAAAATAGTAGAATTTATTCCTTACTTTTGATTATAATCAAATCTAATTTCATGAAAATTAAATCACTTTTATTAATTACGATTCTATTTGTTGGAAGCACTTTTTCTCAACAAGTTAAATCACCTTCAGAGTTTTTAGGCTATGAAATTGGTAGCCGTTTTACAAGACATCACAAAGTGGTAGATTACTTTAAACATGTTAGCAATACAGTATCAAATGTGAAACTTGAGAAATACGGAGAAACAAATGAACATAGACCTCTGTATCTAAGTTATATTTCTTCTCAAGAAAATATCAATAATTTAGATAATATCAGAAAATCGAATCTTTCTCAAACAGGAATTTTAGAAGGAGAATCTGATAACAAAACTGCCATTGTTTGGTTAAGTTATAATGTTCATGGTAATGAAGGGTCTAGCACAGAAGCTGCGATGTTAACTATTTATGAATTGATTACTAATAAGAAAGACTTATTAGAAAACACAATTGTTATCATAGACCCATGTATGAATCCTGATGGGCGAGACAGATATGTTAATTGGTACAATCAAGTAAAAAGTGCACCTTTTAATACTAAACAAGATGCAAAAGAACATCATGAACCTTGGCCAGGAGGAAGACCAAACCATTATTTATTTGATTTAAATAGAGATTGGGCTTGGGCAACTCAGGTAGAATCTCAGCAAAGAATAAAAATGTATAATAAATGGATGCCACATATTCATGTAGATTTTCATGAACAGGGTATTAACAGTCCATATTATTTTGCACCCGGAGCAGAACCTTTTCATGAAATAATTTCTGATTGGCAGCGAAATTTTCAAACGCAGATTGGAAAAAATCATGCAAAATATTTTGATAAAGAAGGTTGGTTATATTTTACTAAAGAAAGTTTTGATTTGCTATATCCAAGTTATGGAGATACCTACCCAACCTATATGGGAGCAATCGGAATGACATATGAACAAGCAGGACATTCTAGAGCAGGTCTAGGAGTTAAAACGGATGAAGGTGAAGTTTTAACATTAAAAGACAGAGCTATTCATCATATGACAACTGGTTTGTCTACAGTAGAAATTTCATCTAAAAATGCAATAAAATTAAATTCTGAATTCAAAAAATTCTTTGATAACAAAAATTTAGAATATAAAAGTTTCGTATTAAAAAATGATAATGAAGACAAAACGAATCGTTTAAAGAAACTATTGGAAACACATGAAATTAAATATGAATATGCTACAAGAGGAACTATAAAAGGGTATAATTTCAATACCAAAAAAGAATCAAAACTTAATACTTCTGAAGGCGATTTAGTAATTCATACAAATCAACCAAAAGGAAAGATGGTAAAAGTTCTATTTGAGCCAAAAACTAAATTAGTAGATTCTTTAACCTATGATATTACGGCTTGGTCTTTACCTTATGCTCATGGTTTTGAAGCGCTTGCTTCTAAAAATAAAGTGAATTCTGTCAAAAATGCATCAATAGAAAATGTTATAAATTCTATTGATAAAAATGCATACGCTTATATTTCTAAATGGAATAGCATAGAGGATGCTACTTTTCTAGGAGCTTTATTACAAAATAAAATTACACCTCGTTTTTCTTCAAAACCTTTTTCTTTAGAAGGAAAATCTTATAAAAAGGGAACTTTAATCGTTTTAAGAAATGATAATAGAGCTATCAACTTTGATGAAAAAATAGTTAAAATAGCAAATCTATATAAAAGAAAAATTCAATCAGTAGCCACAGGTTTTGTAGATGCTGGATTAGATTTTGGTTCATATAGTGTAAAACCAATTAACAAACAAAATGTGGCATTGCTTTCTGGAAAAGGAACTTCTTCACTAAGCTTCGGAGAAATTTGGCACTTTTTTGAAACTGAGTTGAAATATCCAATAACTATTTTAAATTCAGATTATTTTAGTAAAACCAACTTTAATAAATATGATGTTATTATTATTCCCGAAGGATATTATAGCAATATATTAAAGAAAAGTACTCTAGACAAACTATTAACTTTTGTAAATTCTGGCGGAACATTAATTGCTATTGGAACTGCCTTAAATAGTTTTGCTGATAAAAAGGGGTTTGCTTTAAAAAAGAAGGAAGTAAAAAAAGATTCTACCAAATATAACTTAACACCATATGCAGATCAAGAAAGAAAGAGTATTGAAAATTTTAGTCCTGGTGCAATTTTTAAAAGTAAAGTTGATGTAACACATCCTTTAGCTTTTGGTTATACTGATGAATACTTTTCATTAAAAAGAAGTAGTAACAATTATAATTATTTAAACAAAGGATTTAATATAGCTTATTTTAATAATGAAGCAAAAAGTGTTTCTGGTTTTGCAGGCTATAAAACATTAAAACAAATTCCCAATTCTCTTTTATTTGGAGAAGAAAAAAAAGGAAAAGGAAGCATAATTTATATGGTAGACAACCCCTTATTTAGATCTTTTTGGAACAATGGAAAACTATTTTTAGCAAATGCAGTATTCTTACTAAATTCAGATACAATTAAATAATAAGTAATGTAAAATTAGAACAATAAAAAAAGCCATTGCAAATTGCAATGGCTTTTTAAGTAGTATGGATTCCTATTAAAACAGGAATAATAACTTGTTAGAAATAGTCTTATTTCTTGTTACCTTCTTCCATTTTCTTCTTTAATGCTGCAAGACCACCAATATCACCTAAGGTAGTTTTTTCTGCTTCTGCTGCTTTCTTAACGGCAACTTTCACATTTCTTTTCTCTTGCTCTTTAAATAAAGATGTATGAGAAACAACTACTCTTCTGTATTCTTTAGAGAATTCTAAAACTACAAATTTAAGTGTTTCACCTTTTCCTAATTTAGTACCATCTTCTTTTTCTAAGAATCTACTTGGTGCAAAACCTTCAACTCCATCAGAAAAAGTTACAACAGCTCCTTTATCATTCTTTTCTTTTACAAGACCTTCATGAGTAGAACCAATTGCATAAGTAGCTTCATGAGCATCCCAAGGATTATCTTGTGTTTGCTTATGACCTAAGTTTAATTTTCTGTTTTCAACATCTAATTCTAAAACTTGTACTTCTAATTTATCACCAACAGTAACAAAATCAGAAGGATGTTTCACTTTCTTAGTCCAAGATAAATCAGAGATATAAACTAAACCATCAATACCTTCTTCTAATTCAACAAATACACCAAAGTTTGTGTAATTTCTTACAGTACCAGTGTGAGTAGAACCTACAGGATATTTAGCAACGATGTCTGTCCAAGGATCTGGGTGTAATTGTTTGATACCTAAAGACATTTTTCTGTCTTCACGGTCTAAAGTTAAAATTTGAGCTTCAACTTTATCTCCAACTTTTACGAAATCTTGTGCAGAACGTAAATGCGTTGACCAAGACATTTCAGAAACGTGAATTAACCCTTCTACTCCTTGTTCTACTTCTACGAATGCTCCATAATCAGCTAAAACAACAACTTCACCATTTACTTTATCTCCGATTTTTAAATCAGCATTTAAAGCTTCCCAAGGATGAGCAGATAATTGTTTTAATCCTAATTGGATTCTAGATTTGTTATCATCAAAGTCTAAAATTACAACGTTTAATTTTTGATCTAATTCAACAACCTCATTTGGATGATTGATTCTTGACCAAGATAAATCTGTAATATGAACTAATCCATCTACACCACCTAAATCAACAAAGACACCATAAGAAGTAATATTTTTAACAATACCTTCTAATACTTGTCCTTTTTCTAATTGACCGATAATTTCTTTTTTCTGTAATTCAATATCAGCTTCAATAAGAGCTTTATGAGATACAACAACGTTTTTAAATTCGTGGTTGATTTT